>Ga0302186_10003732_pt1 | contig 11002 bp, 9 predicted proteins | sample II_Bog_E1_2_FD_198782 | JGI IMG/M metagenome (GOLD analysis project Ga0302186, IMG submission 198782) | Peat permafrost microbial communities from Stordalen Mire near Abisko, Sweden - II_Bog_E1_1 | ecosystem: Environmental > Terrestrial > Soil > Wetlands > Peat | place: Sweden: Abisko, Stordalen...
ATGATGACAGCGAGGAGGGGTCTCTCGGTGATGAAATTGCCAATCTTATTTCGTTTTATGGAATAGAACGATACGAGTATATTGCTTATAAATTGGGTAAATACGAGAGTGAAAAGGAATTACAAGCAAGAATTAATTGCGCTTATGAATCGGTAACCATGGAGAAAAAGGAATTATTTGAGAAATTAAAACATGACGTAAAGCAAAAAAGCGGTGGTGCTTCTATCATTAGAAGAGGTTTTATGGGAAAACTTCTTAATCGTAATTAAATTAATTCATTAATTTTTTAAAAAAGCATCTACACATTGGAATTCATAGTGGCTTGAGTCAAAAGCTTGTTTTGAATGTTAAAAATGGCTTCGATGAATTCTATTGCGGTAGGTCTTAATTTCCCATCGGTATCTTTATCAATATCGCGAGTATTAATGTCTTTAAAATAAGGTTCATAGTCATGTTCCGGCATGTTTTGAGTAGAATTTATATTAACTTTTTTGTACTTATCAAACAATGGATGAAATACTATAATTAAATTGTTGTTGGATACTTGGAGCCCTTCCAACGAATAAAGTTTTCGTAACGCAGTAAGCTGTGATGCCCATTCACAATAGTCGCTTCCGAATGTGTTTTCATGTAATTTAACTTCATCTTCTTTTTTACGTTTAACATTCTCACTTAACGCAGTTTTAGTTGGAAATGTTCGTTTAAAATCAATGATGATGTGGACTCCTTTGGAATCTCTTATTACTAAATCGGGTGTTCCACATATTCTATGTTTTAAAGAACCCATGGCCTTTTCAACAGCAACGATTTGTATATCTGGAATGCTTGTAATTTCGTTAATAAAATCATTTGCTTGTTCATAATCTTCATCTTCTCTTAAATAAACATCTTCTGATCTTTCATTTCCGTCTGTTGGAATATTCAAGTGTTCCTTTAATTTCAACTCAATATATTTGTGTAATAAAACACCCGATTCCCTCGGGATATCCTTAATTGATCTCAATTCATTTTGTGTAATCGGAATTATTTGATTTATGTTTAAGAAAAATTTAGATTTGGCATCTTCTAAAAGCTTTCTAAACGGTGGCGAATCGATATCCGAAAAAGATTTTGTATTGTGGTTATACATAAAACGTAGGATAATCTGAAATTCGTGTATCTCTTCCGGTGACACAATATAATCTTGCAAGTAAGTATCGACATCGGCATCTTTATTCAATACTTTTAGTTTTAACTTCTCCAAGTATTTAAAAATGGAATGTTGAAAGTAATACTGAAACGTTTTAGTAAAATCCTTTTTGTCAATATACCGAGATGAAAGCATCTCCCATCGGTCTTTAAATTTTATTCTAGTGTTAACGGTGGTGGTTAACGTCCCGTTGTTGTCGAAATTCCCAGGGAATTCGTTCAAATATTTGTTTAACATCTTACCCACAATGTTCATGGCTTTATCAACGGTGACTCCTTTACTTTTATCATACATAAATTCTGAATTTCGATCTACTTTATTCTTTGCTTTTTCAATCAACCCACCCGGTGGGGTGAGATCGCCGCTTTCTTGATATTCAATAAGTGCTGTTGCGTATTTAAAGAGCTTTGAACATGATACTATGTATTTCGTATATCTCCCATATTGATCTTGTAAAAAATATTGATGTATTTTATTACCATTGTTATCATACTGTATTAACTCGGATTTTGGGCCACCTAAAACAGGACCAATGTTTTCATTTGTAGGATATCTGTTATATTCATCATCAATTTTATTCATCAAATCTTTAAGTTTAACCCCCCCATCTTCTCCACCTTCCTCATCTGCCTCTTCTTCTTCTTCTTCTTCTTCTTCTTCGTTTTTTCCCTCTTCTTCACCGTTCAAAACATTCTTAAGTTCATTCTTTATTAAATCACTTAGACTATTTCCCTGTTTTACATCTTTCTCTTCTTTCTGCTTCTTATTCTTTTTGTCTTCTTTAACTTTTATAGTTTTTTCCGATTTTTGTTTAGGAGTTGTTACGGGTTTACTTTGTTTTTTAACAATTGATTTGTTTTTTTCGATATATGGAATAGTAGTTGAGACAGCTAATTCAAATAATTCTAAAGGTGTAATAAACTTTAATTCTTCCTCGTCGTTATCGTTCGTGGAAGACATTGTGATTATTATTGATTATATTTTAAAAGTTTTAGAAACAAAATAATTATTTTGAATTGTGCCTTGTTTTTATTTATTATCGGGGAGATATTGAATTTAACACCGGTATTAATTATTGCATTAAGGATTTCCGCCTTGAATCTGGAATTAGGTTCATTCTCCATATATTTTACGAACATTTCAATAATTCCGATTTTATTTTTTTGAAATCCGATCATATCGATATATTTATATAATTCCTGTTCATATAACTTTAAATCCAAATCTAAATCATCGTTAAGATAATTCAAAGTTTTTAAACAGATTTCTGACAAATCTGTTTTAATAACTACGTTTGTTCTAAGATACTCTATACCAATTGAATCACGCATTTCGTCGTTTTCATCTTTAAAAACTTCCTTTAAAGTAGGGTATATATGCGCGAATCCCACTATACAATGTTCCAAATCAATATATAAATTAAAATATTCCCTTATTACTTCTAAACACATTAAACCTTCTTCTTTACAAAATTCAAAGTTCAAATTCTTTAATTTGCATAAATTAACGAAGAAGCATTCTAATAACACGTTTTCAACGTTAGTTAAACTGTGGATTTCTTCAAATTTTCGGATTAACGAAGTAAGCATGTGGTATATGTAAATTGATTCAATCTTATCTTTTTCTTTTGTAGATTCTAAATTGTACATACAAACTAAATTTTCAATTATATCGCATTTAGTTTCTAAATAAACATCTTCACGTGTAAGTAATTCCAAAAGAATAATAAATATTTTAATAGACTTGGTTTTATTGCAATTTTTCAATATCCACGAATTAAACATGATATTCTCTCTTTCACATTTATTTGGATTTATTATAAAAAACTCTTGGATAATATCTACATAAAACGATTCAGGATACTCACGCAAAACAATATTCATAAGTAAACAATATTTTGGATCTGGTAAAATATACTTAACTAAATCCTTTGTTTTATTAACAACAAAAGGATCTTCCGGTTCTCCTTCTTGTCTAATCCGCTTTCTTCCTTTTTTAACATAAGCTTTCTCTTTGTTAATCTCATATGATATAGTTGTTTGATTTAAAAAGGAGATGTCCCGTTCAAAAAACTCGACTACATTGTCTCTGTATTTAACCACACATACAAACTTTATTTGGATTTTATTTCTTGTGGTTTTATCTAAATCAAGATTCTTTAACACAACTTTAAATGGTTTTATTATTTTTTTGCCTGTGTATAAACCGCTTTCATACTCCAAATTAAACTCGACATTAATCGTTTTATTTTTCGACAACCAATAAAAATATATACTGTCTCGATCTTCTCGCACTTCTTCGAGTAAACCGGGTATGTATTGAATAGATGTGCGTGGTTCAAACTTAAATATTTCCGAATCAAGTGCGAGTATTAAAACAGCTATAAATATATTCGCATTGCAACCTTTTTTAAAATCTATTTGTTTTAATGTTTTAACGAGATTCCCAAAATTATTCTCGTAAAATGATGGGTAATACACTTCTAAATATAAATAATATAAAAAGGATTTAATAGAATAAGCTGACATAATAGAAAAACCGGTTAAATTCCAAAGAACACACTCGATATGCTTTGTGTTTAAATTAGGCTCTAATAATGTTATAGTATCACTGTGGTCTAGAGTGTGGTTTTTGAATAATGACTTTGAATAAATGCAATGTAATATTACTGATTGTTGTTTAATTGAGAGATGGTTAAAAGCGTCATAAAATGCTAATCCTAATAATATCCAAGGTTCTTTAACACGATTTAGATTTAACGAATAAATAGATTTTGCAATAAGATTGTAAAACAAGTCTTTAGTGTGATTTGTCGAACAAATTCGAATGCACAAATTAGAATACAGCATTATATCTTCACATGCATCGCGTTCGTTAATTAATAATGTAGTGATGTTATTATTTGAGTTTAGACTTTCACCATCAATTTCTTCATCATCAAACTCACGGGTTAATAAATTAACGTGTTTCCATTCGTTTAACCGCAAAATTGTAAATTTTCCCACACAGAACCCTACCGAGTTTGGAAATATAGGTTTATCCGAATGTGTATAGGTAAATATAAAAGTACTTTCCTCATCCCTTGTTTCTTTTAAAATACCCGGTGCAAATCCAACATGATCGCATAAAGTTTCTATTATAAATGTCATGATACATTCAGAAAATTCAATACATGGAAATAAACACCGCGCACCATAATTCGTTTTAATTGGGTGGAATGGAATTTGACTATACAACAACTCATCACCAAAATACAATACATCATTCTTATCACAGTGTATCGAGTATGATATCTCTAAACTAAAAATTCCCGCTTTTAAAACTTGAAAAGGAAATACTAATTTTAATTCACCGATACCAGTTTTATGTATTGCTGTTAGTAAAATATTCTCACATAAATCTTTCTTTATTAATTCCTCGTTGATCCCGGTTTTAGGTAAAGTTAGTTCGTAAGTTGATAATACATATTTAACTTTATATCGCGTTTGATTTTCATCAAAAGCATAAACAGAATCTATACCAATACCGCGACAATTTAAATACATTACTTGAGATGTTCCGCTAACACTATAGAGACTCACACAGTTTATTTGCTTTTCTTTTATTTTAGTTGCATTTATATATAGCGCAATCGAATCAATCGTGTTCATCAATTATTATTTTAAATAAAAAAGTATGCAAATCAAGCCAATTGTAAAAAATAAAATAGAAAACCCAATAACTTTTTTATTAAAACAAATTAAAATTTTATTATTTCCCGCCTCCGTTTCCTTGAATTTCTTTTCACCATTTTCAATGCCAATGTCCTCCCTAGTATCATCACCATGGTCTATCTCATCATATTCATCAAAATTTATTTTTTTGCTTGAGTCTGCTGCTAATTCTTTTAACATCTTTTCCTTTATAAAAAAGTATTGAAATAATATTATTCTGTTTCTAATAATTTTCCCAGTGCAATTTCTATTTTAATTTGTTTCCGCAATAAATTAATAAATTCAGGACGAATGCAATTTAAAAATTGTCTAAAACTAGAATTTTCATATATCATGTTTTCCATTTTAAAAGCATCACTTGTGCAAAACAATAACAATGTTTTCGTAAAATAACACGCGTAAATACCACAATCATAAGTATTATTTTGCTGTGGAACGCCGCTGGCTATATGAAACCTCCATTCATTTTTTTCACCGATATTTTTTTGATATACTCGACAATGTTCTTTGTTTACAAATGCCCATATTTTATCCATCACAATTACACCGGTTTCAACTAAATTTAACGAATCAAATGTAATAAGAGTCTTTGTTTTAAAACACATAATTATGACGATATAGTGATTGTTATTAACGTAACATATAAAAAAAACAAATGACTTTTCGAAAATATTAACAGATAAAGTTTTAGTTCTACGGTTAGTTGTGTAAAGCGGTATGTCACCTCGGCTTTTTAAACTTTGGTAGAAATCATTATCAAATAAATAAATAGAATTATCTTTATTAAAATAATTTAGACATAAGTGAATGTATTCGTTGATAATTGTTAATGAAACTTGCTTTTTTTCCGCAAGTGTCTTTAAATCACTTAAAGTAATGTTAAAATTAAATCTGTCCGAAATTAACGTGTTATTGTCAGCATCTTTTTCAATGTGAAATTGGTGTTCTTTTAATCTAAAAAACGAAATAAATTTCCACGGATCTAATGTGTTTTCATTTACTATAATTTCTTTACACAAGACTTCATTGACGTAAATCAAATTAAATTTGATGGGTTTAATTGTTTGGTTTATCCTGATATATAAGACATCTAATTTCGTTTTTTCGGAAAGAACAAGTGAAAAATATATACCCTTTATAAGATCATGTTCATCGATTGTATCCATGTAAATTTGCTTAGTCGCGGTTGCAATTTCAATTTCATAACTATCTGCATGATAATTGTTTTCTAAAGTTGCTATAAATAAATCAAGAGGTTCTAAATAAAGAGTTTTTTTAGAACAGTCTTTAATTAATATTTTAAATTCTTCCGGCTCCATTTAAAAAATGTGATTTATTTTTAAAAAATTAAAGAAAATTAGGTTTTAACAAGTTAAAACCTCTTGAATCTAACATGATAAAAGAATCCCCGAATTTAATCGGTTTTAACGAATTCTTGTGTTTTAAGGATGCAAATTGTCTATCCTTTAATAATAATACATATCGAGTGTTATTATCTATAACAAAAAGATAAAAGGCTGTGTCTTTTATTTGAAAAATAACTGCCAAAGCAGAATATAAAGGAACACTAATTTCACTTCCACCAACAACATCTTTAATTCCATTTACAAATGAATTCAATTCATTTGCTTTAGGTTTCGGTATTTGACCGCTAAATTCTGCGTTAATAATTTTTTTTAAAGTATCATTTATTGGTATTCCAATGCTTTCTTTGAAAGATTCGACAAATGATGATGAATCGTTATCCATAATCTCTAAGCAAAGCGATCCCCATATAATAGTCTTAGTTGACTTAGTTCTCCCGTGTTTAAATTGAATTTGTCTATAAAACGAAACCGCGCGATTTTTCTCTTCGTAAACAGTCCTATTATCACGCATTATAGATAATAATAATTCGTCATCGGAGGATTTTTCGTTTCTTGGTGTGTTGTTCATTTTTAATATTTTTTTTCTCGGCAATCAGGAAATAATAATTTGTAACTAAATATAAAAAAATATATATATTTAATTTTTAAATACCGTATTTGCACAAACAATCAATTCTTTTTTCATTTTTATTATACTTAAATAATCTCTCATATGTTCTTTGTGAGAACCTATGGATTTTCCGGTATTTATGTCTTTAATCAAAATCGAATTCGCCATTTCTTCTTGAACCATTTCAAGCTGATTAACATCTGTATTACCTGCCAACACTTCATTAATATGGATTGTTTTTTGAAATGCATTAGATATAATTACAGACAGTTCTTCATAACTTTTGGTATTTACATTTGCATCTATCAAATCGTAGATTTCTTGCACGTATTTCGTCCTCCTGACTCCCTTTTGCGGTTGGAGATAATTCAAACATCCCCAACAGTCTTTACCACATTCTTTTCCGTTTTTAATTTCGTTAAGTCCAAAGTTTGTTATAGATGATTCAATATTTTTATTTTCAGGGGATGTTGTTTCTTGTTCATCGTCTTCTGAGTCGGTATCAAATTCAACCGCATGTACGGTTTGTGTTCCATCTGACAATATTAAAGCACGTTCTACCTTTTTCTTTTTATTTTTTCTTCCCCGAGGTTGTTCCATTTTAACTACTTACATGTGAACAAAAAATGAAAATTACAGATAAGTTGATAAGAAAAAAAAACTTTTTTTCTATTTAATACTATACGATAATAGTTAAGATTAATGTCTTTTTTTATTTGTTTTTGGTTTTTCAAGTTTTTTCTGCATTAAAACAATTTGTCTCTTTGTCATGTTCTTTCGTAAACGCTTAAATTCCACACCATTATCTTCTTCCGAATCACTTTCTTCCTCTTCTTCAGTAGAAGAAATAACTTCAACTTTTCTACGGACTCTAGTCTTTTTTTCATTTAAATTTTTTTCATTCAACTTCTTTTTTAATAATTCAATTTCTGCTTGCATTTCACGCTCTTTTTTTAATTGTACAGAAGAAATTAAATGAGTATTGTTCACTGCTTTATCTATTTCATTAGACACAGTAGTTTCTGTAAACTTATTACCACCCACTTCATTGTTTAAATCAATTGAAATTGACCTGGAATTTTCATTTGATGCTAAATTTTGTTTTGGATTTTTCAAATCAATTTTCTTTACCTCTTCGTTATTAACAGGGAGTTGAAGTAAATCTTGTTTAGGTTTAATTTCTTCTTCTTCCTTTGATATTAATTCTTTAATGTCGATGGGTTTAAGTTCTCTTAAACCTTTGGGATAATATTTAACAGTTGGTTCATCTTGTTTTTTTTCAGGTGTGACAACAACTTGTCTAGCTCTTAAATTTGTAATAACACCGTTGCAATTTTCAAAATACCCTAATTCATCATAATAGTGAGATTCGATTGCTTCACGGTTTTCATGCACGTAAATTTTAAGTTTTCGTTCTAGTAACATGTCAACCATTTGATTACCTTGGATTTTATTGTTAAAAAATTCCATTAATTCATGTCGTTGTTCATACACTTTATACAAATTAGCTTCTTTAGTTGCATTGTACCATAACTCGTAAATAACTTCACCAAAATTTAATCCCTTAATGTCTATTTTACTCATTTCTAAAAAACAATTATTTTGTGAAAAAGAAAAAAGTGTGATTTTGTGGCGAATAAAACACGGTGATTGCGCAACAATATGGAATTTTAAGAATTTTTTTCAATATATAATCTATGCGATACAAAAGGCACTCCATTAACATAATCACATAAAGGCTTAATTCTAGAAGGGTATGCAATTAATATATCGTCTCGTCCACAAAAGTAATTTTCAACTCCGATTTCCTTAATTAAATCAAAAACTATTTTTAACACTACTACAACAGTACCATGTTCAATTTCAGCAACTAATTTGGGGTCTAAATCTTTTAATCCAAATCGTGGTGGTGGAAAGCATTGAACTCCATTTATAGTATGAGTAAAATGAATATTTTCTTTAACACTAACTTCAATTCCGTTTTTTCCGAATAAACAACTGGGTTTAAGCGTAACAATTTTACTTTTAGTATCATCCGTATATATTGAAATAGGTTTAGATGTTAAGTTAAGGAAGGTATTTTTTGTTAATTCCATTCTGTTTATTTTCTTTTATTTGTGAATATAAAAAAAAGTCTGCGCAAACGACTTTACCAAAAACGCAAACACAATAATATTTTCACAAACCAAATAAAACATGGATTCCAAGAAAGTAAACGAGAAAGTAAACCCTGAAGTACTTGCAAATACTAAACAAATTATGGATGAAAATAAAGAAGACGAAGCTTCTAATATGAGACAATCTAAAAAAGTAAAAGAACACGTTGATTTATTTTGCTCCGAAAAAGAAAATGATGATGATAAAAAAGAAAATTATATTCTCAATCCGTATTTTCATTATTGTATTCGAAGCGAACATTTGGATAAAGATGGGGAAGATTGTGGTACTTCTACTTCTGAAGATGATCACAAAGATGATGATAAGATTGTAGAATGTGCCACTTTTAAAAAAGCAAACCCTTTATTTTGGTATTGTTCAAATAACAAAGCATTTTTCTCAGAAGAATCAAGTTTTAAATCGCTTAAAGATGTCAAAGATTATATTACAATGCATCAAGATTATAAACAATGGGATGTTAGAATTTTTCGTATGAACAAAGACGATTCTATTATTTCATTTGATATGGAAGAATTACTTGATTTGTTAAGTTTATTTCCAAAATGCCAAGGAGTTTATTTAAATCGTTGTGAAATCGAGGTAATTACAAATAAACGTAATGTTTTATTACCAGATTCCATTTTAGAATTATCCATTGGCAGTGCGTTTATCCAAAACATTAACCCTTTGGTAAGATCGCTTCTCGGTAGCAAAATTGAAGTTTTAAATCTCCAAAAGAATAAAATTACTTCCATGGTTAATTTAATCGAGAATTTAAAATACATTACAAATCTTAAGTATGTTCATTTAAGACAAAATATTATTAATGACATGGATGAATGTTTACTTATTTTTGCAGAAAATGTCTCTTATTTTAGAGAACGAGAACTTGGTTTAAATTTAGAAGAAAACAATTTTAATCGTCAATCCAAATTAAAAGTTAAGGAATTACATGATTTAGTTAAAGACTCCAAATTCCGTTTAATTATGGCTACTTCCGTTGTGGATAGTTTAGGTGGTGGTGTTTTTTTGCAATAAAAAAACATTTTTCATTAAAAATAAAAATTATTTTTTTGAAACATGGTGGATGATGATTCTGGTGATTATAGCTCTTTAACGAGGGAAGAATATTTGAAGCAAGCAAGAAATCTTACATTCGAAACTTTTATAACATCGGAAGAAAAATCGAAATTTTTAAACGCTTGTTATGCGAATTCGGCGATGCAAGCTATTTATTTGCTAATTTATTATGATGGGAGAAATATTCATGAAATAAAAGGTAAAACGATGAATTTACTTTTGAAAATTCTCAGTGGGGATATACCTCACAATGTGTATTATATAATAAATCATATCAATAAACTTGTAAAACAGTCAATGCCTGCTATTAAAATAGGTGAACAAGACAGTTCGATGAGTATTGTTATACATATAATGGATGCAATAAACGAAGAAAACATGACAATTTCACCTGATTTTAAAAGAATTACATATCAATTTAAGTATTATGATGGACAAAATCATACGTATGATGGCGAACTAGATTATTTAAACTATGTGAACAATTCGACAATGAATATTCCACTTCATGAATATGCAAAAAACTATAACGGAAACGTAAAAAAGATTACCGATCTTGACTGTATAACTAAATATATGAACGAGAATTACGGGCATAAGGCGTTTAACGTAAGCGAAATACCAAAAATTATAGTTGTAGATTTATTGAGATCTATTATAAAAAGAGGTAGTATTAAGCTTGAAAAAGATCAAACAATTGTTATACCAAGTAAAATTATCGAGATCGAGGTGGATGATGATATGTATAAATATAAATTATTCGCACTTATAAGTCACACTGGAACACAAACAACAGGTGGCCACTATACATGTTATTGTTTATACGGTAATCAATGGATTTTAAAAGACGATGGGTCGGCGAGAAATGTTTCATTTAGTGAGATTC
>Ga0302186_10003733_pt1 | contig 11001 bp, 13 predicted proteins | sample II_Bog_E1_2_FD_198782 | JGI IMG/M metagenome (GOLD analysis project Ga0302186, IMG submission 198782) | Peat permafrost microbial communities from Stordalen Mire near Abisko, Sweden - II_Bog_E1_1 | ecosystem: Environmental > Terrestrial > Soil > Wetlands > Peat | place: Sweden: Abisko...
TCAGATCAGATAGCCCCTGTGGGAAAAGTGAAAATCACCCTGATCCCAAAGTCTTAAGTAAAGACCGGCTGGATCTTCCTCTTCCCAGCCAGTAGCATTTCCTCACCCTCATTCGCATTTCCTAAATTTTTATTCCCAACTTTCCCATGCAAAACCACCAAGAAATCGTCCTCAAACGCGATACCGATGCCGTTCAGATTCCGAGCGGCAACATCCTCATTCTCCCGGCCGGCACCAAGGTCATGATCACCCAGTCCCTTGGTGGCACTTATACGGTAGCCACTCCGGGAGGTCTGGCACGCATTGATGAAAAAGATGCCGACGCACTCGGCCTGGAAGCCTCCGCCACCACGACTCCGGCGAAGACCGCCGTGGAAGGCTCACTGGAAGAAGCTGTCTGGAATCAACTCAAGACAGTTTTTGATCCCGAAATTCCAGTCAATGTCGTCGACCTCGGCTTGATTTACGAATGCGACCTTGTTCATCCCGAGGAAGGTGTCACCAAGGCTCATGTGAAAATGACGCTCACCGCCCCCGGGTGCGGCATGGGCCCGACCATCGCCGCCGATGCTCGAGGCAAGATCCTGACCCTTGAGGGAATCGACGAGGCGGAGGTCGAACTCGTCTGGGATCCCGCGTGGAACCAAAGCATGATCAGCGAAGCCGGACGGATGAAACTCGGCCTCGTTTAATTCTCTAAAATTAGTTGCCTTTTCATTCCCTATCCCGTAGATTCCACGCCCCATGAGCCAACATCCCAGCCTTAAAGGAAGCAGCACCATCGCTGCCAAACGCAGCGTGCTGAAGCGCTATGAGCGCGTTGAATTGCTCAAGAAGCGCGGTCAGTTCAAGCCTGAGCAACGTGTCATTGGATTGCCCAAGACCAAGCCCGACGCTTAACCCAAAAAGCCAAAGGCTTAACCGAATACAGCCCTGATCCCTTCCTCGGATCATTCTTCCGGGGCTTCCGCCAGACCGGCACGAAGCTCTTCCCCAACCAGGCGCACTCCTGCCGTTTCGAAGGAAACGGGGATGCGCCTGAATCGTTTTCTGGCGGCGGCCGGATTGGGATCGCGACGCTCTTGCGAGGAGCATATCCTCAAAGGCCGTATCTCCATCAATGGGTCCGTGGCCCGGGATCTGTCCATTCGGGTTAACGACGGCGATGATGTCCGCATCAGTGGACGCGTCATCCACGCCATCGCCCCACGGACGATCCTGCTCAACAAGCCCGCCGGTTACACCACGACCCGCAGCGACAAGTTTGCCGAAAGGACGATCTTTGAACTTATTCCCACGGATGCAGGGAATCTCTTTCATGTTGGCCGACTCGACAAGGAGAGCGAGGGACTGCTCCTGCTCACCAACGACGGGACACTGGCTCAGGACCTGATGCATCCCTCCAAGGGGGTTGACAAGGAATACGAGGTCGTCCTCGACAAGACGTTCACCGAGCGAGATGCCGCTGCCCTCAAAAAAGGGACATGGATCGACGGTGCCAAAGCCCGCATAGAATCCGTGCGCGCCCTTGCGCCGAATAAAATCCAGATTGTGCTTCATCAGGGTCTGAAGCGTCAAATCCGCGTCATGCTTGGTCAGCTTGGCTTCAATGTGAAGCGACTCACCCGGACGCGTCTCGGTCCTCTCACCCTGCGGGGAGTCAAGCCCGGCAGCTACCGTGATCTACGTGAAGAGGATCTGGAGATACTGCGCAAGGCTCTGCTTGCACCGCGTCCAAAAAAGATCAAGCCCTCAGTGAAGCCTAAAACAGTCGTTCAGGCAAACTCCGAGCCCTCTTCCATTGCCACCACGGATGGATGGGCCAAACCCTCGGGCAAGCCGCGCAAGCCGGCAATTCCTAGACGCAAGCCCTCTCTTCCCTCCAAACCGGGTGTCAAACCGCCGAGAAAGGTCTCCCCCAACCGCGACAGAATCCGTTAATATACAGATCTCACACTGTATTCAGATGGAATGCCATCCGATGGAAACACACTTTTGGGTAATGTCATTCGAAAAAAAATATTCATTTCATCTTGGGCACAGTCAGCCAGAGATGCAGAGCGGGCTACTCGGCAGCTTCATCGTTGGCCGGCTTTGAATCAAACTCCCATTCAGGTTTAGTGAGTCTCTCACACCCTTCGAGGTTTCCATCCACTGTTTTCACCGTAATTTATGCGGTCGTCCTCCCTCGCCGCCGTAAAGTGTAAATGCCATCGATTCGCTCAGTAGCTTGGGAACTTTCGCAGGCTCTGACCATACCCAGTATTATTTTTCTAAAATAATGCCCATATTACCTGCATTGATAGCCAATATTTTGTTGTACATACCAAAAACCTTGAACAACCAAATCCACAATTTTTTAAGCGGTAGAGGTGCCATCCTTACCCAGTAACTGTAAGGGTACCCATTTTTAATATCAAAGTGAGAGACAACCTTAAAACCTGCTTTTCTGCATAATTCAGCCAGATTTTCCTTATTGAATAAGTATATGTGTTCAACATCAATTAAAGGTGATTTTTCTCCAAATATCCTTGCCTGCAATGCTCTAGTGTCGTGCATGATCATGTACACATTACCCCCCGGCTTTGTATTATCATACATATTTTTCAGCATACCTAAAGGATCACTAAGATGATCAAGCGTCTGAAAACAGGTAATAAGATCAAAACTATTGGAAGAATATAAATTCATTCCATAAAACCCTGTGATAATATTTTCGCGCACATCTGCTCTTGCTATTTTTTTCGGCTCTTCACCCGGCTCTACTCCATGCACCTCAGTATAGCCATTATCTTTCAATACCTCCAAAAAGAAGCCATTACTGCATCCTATATCAAGCGCTTTTCCTTTATTCCATTTCTTTACGTATTCAGCAATAGGATGCCAGTAATCTCTTTTAATAAATTTTGTCTGCTCACCAAAAGTAACCACACTCCCTTTGTACAGTTCCTTCAGTGCATCATCATCCAAGATTTGCCTCGAAAATATAAGACCTGACTTTGCACACTTTACCATTTCATAATGAAAATGTTCTGTTGTTCGGCGTGCTGAAAATATTTCTGCATTAAGATCCTCATCTTTAAAGTTTTTTTTATAAAGAAGAGGATGATTGATTTCGTCCGTGGCAGCACAAAACAAACATTCCTTTGTAATGTAATTATATTTAGCCATAACAAGCAGCGTTAATATTTTTTAGATTTTTGTGAATCTATTTTAAAATTTTCAATTTCATTAGCACTATTGAGCAACTTTCCTCTAAAAATTACTGATCTTCTAATAAACTTAGGTCTATTCTTTGTTTCTTCAAAAATCTTTGAAAGGTATTCACCAAGTATTGATATGGCAAGCATCTGTATGCCACCAAAGAATAATATCAGCACAATGATGGTAGAGAGTCCATGGGGTGTCTCCGGGTGAATAAGCTTGTATATGATCTGGCTAAGAATAGCCAAAAACGAAATGCCGGTAAGGAAAAATCCTAAATAACTAAGTATTTCCAAGGGCACAAAACTGAAAGAGAAGATGGCCTTCCTTGCCCATCCAATGTTTTTACGCCAGTTATTGGTACTCTTCCCAAACAGACGCTCGGGCCGTATATAGTCTACCCCGATCTGCTTAAAACCAACCCACGCACGGAGACCTCTTAAAAATACTTCTGTTTCTGGAAGTTTAACTAATTCCTTTACCACTTTCCGGTCGATCATTGAAAAATCACCGGCATCAACGGGTATCTTAATGTATGATACTGAACTAAATAACCTGTAAAAACTTTTATAAACGATGTTCATGAAGAACGACATCTCTCTTTTGACTCTTTTGCCATAAATTACATCCCAGCCTTCGAGCCATTTTTTATAAAACTGAGGAATTATTTCCGGTGGATCCTGTAGATCACCGTCCATCAATACTACAGCATCTCCGGTAGATACTTCCATGCCGCTGAGAAATGCAGATTGTGATCCGAAATTCCGTGAATGCGTGATACCTATAACATTATGGTCTTTGGCGGCTATCTGTGCTATAATTTCTCCTGAATTATCGGGAGAGAAATCGTTAACAAAAATTATTTCGTACCTGATCTTGGCCTCGTTAAACATTTTCACAAGACGGTCATACATAACCGGTATAGCTTGCGCATCACTATAGCATGCTATAATTGCACTGATCTTTGCATTAAGGCTTGGATTCTTAAAAGCTGGAAGTATAACATCTAAATATCCAATCTCTTCATGCCAGTTATATGTGCTGCGCAGCCCATCTCTCAGATTGGTCTTAGCCTTCCATTTAAGATCATTATTTGCATTTTGAGGGTTGCCGCACCAGTCTTTCAGATCCCAGTTACGGTTTTGCATGTTGCCCCATACAGGAGCCGCGGTAATATGAAATTCCTCCCTCACCAGGTCAACAAGATCACCTAGAGAAGTTTTTTGGCCGGTGCATATATTATAAGAGTGTCCGCGAATATTATCATTCACATTTAATGCGGCATCCACAAAGGCCTCAACAGCATCGGTAACATAAACGAAGTCACGGCTTATCTCTTTCTCTACAAGATTCGGATATCCATTAACCCTTGCTTTTTCTATCATTACAGGAATAAGTCGGTCAGGCTCTTCCCAAAATCCGTAAACAGAATAAAGGCGCAGGTTTAGAGCAGGTATTTTTTTGTAATTGGCATAATACTGGATAATGTAAGAGGCAGAGACTTTAGATGCAGCATAATGACTATTTGGCTTCAGTGCGTCTGTTTCAAGCGGCGCTGAACAATTCGTACCATATTCGGAACTGCTGCCGGCATGTATGTATGCCTTTACTCCTGAACAACTATCCAGAATGTTTACCGTACCGCTTACATTGGTTTCATATATCAAAGAGACATTGCTTTGCTTAGTGTAAGCACCATAGGCTGCAAGATTAAACACCGTCTTAGGATGATATTGGTCAAAGATATTCTTTACAGAGATTGATGACGTAATATCGCAATGAATAATATTTTTTGCAGGTACTTTTAATAGCTTTAGCCGCCATGCACTGTTTGCATCATGCGTAATGGCATAATAATCATCACGAACAGTTAAAATTTCTTTTATAATATTGGCACCAATAAATCCACTGGCTCCAAATATGAATATTGGGCCTTTAAGTTTTTTAATCTTTGATTGTAGCTCTTCGTAATTAAGCATGAAAATTTAAAAGTATGAATTTATGATCTTGGAAATATTTTCTTTATCCAGCCCACTCAACTGCTGGTGGTAACTTTGGCTGCCATACAACTCCCCAGGATAGCCTTTCGCATGTAAACTAACAAATTTATTTATTACTAGGGAATGCTCATGAACCAAAAAAGAGACCGCACTACCAACCCCACCAATCGCTACATGCTCTTCAATAGTAATTACTTTCTTAGTCCTTTTAATACTTGCGGCTATGTCTGAAGGTAAGTTGGCAAGTGGCATTTTATTCACAATAAATATATCTACCTTGCTTTGATGCGCATTACCATTCAAAGCAGCAATAAGGTTATTTGCTACCGGGCTTTGAACAATTATAGTCAATTCTGCCAGAGCATTTACAGGTGAAGAAGCACCATTATTATTTAGCATAAGGTAGTCAGGCATATTCTTTCCAAGTCCAAGGCGAAAATAGGAAGGCCCTTTACTAGCGAACATTTCATCAAGGCAGGACTTCATATCTTCAATGAATGCAGGAACATAACAACGCATATTGGGTAGCCCGCTCAAAGTACCAATATCCTCAATAGCATGATGAGAAGCACCCATAATACCATAGCCGTACCCACCTCCATTACCGACAATATATACCGGCATATTGTGAAAACAAACATCGTTCCTTATTTGCTCGAGACAACGGTACACCACAAAAGGAGCAATACTGTAACAAATAACCTCATACCCCTGCGATGCCATGCCTGCTGCCACACCTAGCATATTCTGTTCTGCCACACCTGCATTGATAAAGCGATCCCCCATTTTTGCAGCAAGGTTCTCAAGTGCATTATAACCTAGGTCTCCTGTTATAAAAATAATCTTTTCATTCTCGGTAACTACCTTTTCTAAATATGCTGCAAAATGCTTCCTCATTTCTATTTATATTCTTAATAAGGTTATTCCTGCCTATAAAAATTATAAGATGTAATCACTTTTGATCTGAGCCAGGGCTTCTTGGTATAGCTTTTCATCCATAGGCAGATAATGCCATTCCATTTTATTCTCCATATAGGGAATACCCTTGCCTTTCACTGTATTTGCAATAATCAGTTTTGGTTTGCCGTTCTTACTTAGCAGCATTTTCTGTTTTATATCCAGCATAGCATTGATGTCATGGCCATTAACATCCATTACCTCAAAACCAATACTGCTCCATACTTTGGGTGATGAAGTATCACCCATTATATCAGCTGTATTACCAAAGCCCTGCAAACCATTTTTATCGATAAAAATAATGAGGTTATCTAATTTATTCCTCACAGCAAAGTTGGCTGCTTCCCATGTGGTGCCCTCATTGGTCTCACCATCGCTCATCAGTACATAGCTGATGCTATTCTCTTTTTTGAGTTTTTTAGCCTTGGCGATACCTGTTGCAAGCGGCAACCCATGCCCCAGGGAACCAGTCGCAAAAGGTATGGCATTGTACTTTAAAGCAGCAGGATGTGCCGGCAATGTAGTGGCATTTTTATAGAAAGTATCCAGTACATCATCAGGTATCTCTCTGAGTTCATTTAGCATTATATATAATGCAGAGGCAGCATGTCCTTTAGATAAAATAAATGTATCCCCCGGCTCACTGTATTTAAGAATACTAATCAGTATGTCGATGCAACTGAGGGAGCATCCAATATGACCAGAATTGGCTTTAAAGTGCAACTCCAGTATCTTGCTTCTCAGTTTTCCTTGCAACTCTACATGTCCCATATATCAATCTGTAATATCTTATTATGAAAATATTTCCACGACAGATTTTTTCAAATCAGCATTTTATTGATCATAAAATACACTTAATATAAATAATGAATACTACAGAAGCTCATTTTAAATACTATCTTGTTCGTGTTTTGGCAAACCACAAAACAGTTATCGAGTCAGTTAAAACAAGTGCCAAGTCACTGGAAGAAACAACAAATCTCGGTAGCAACATTTTTTGATCAACTGAGGAATAAGGCACCGGCACTCCCCATTGGGGGCGTTTTTTTTGAGGACATAGATGACGTGACTCCCTATTGTAAATCATTTTACGATTCAACTTTTAACAGATTTTCTCTTTTATGAAGACCACCCATCGCACTATAGCTGATTGTCCTCCTGCGCTCGGCCCTTACTCTCTGGCCGTTTCCACCGCTGGTCCACTCCTCTTCGTTTCCGGAATGACGCCCTGGGATCCGACAACCGGGAAGATCGAGCGCGGCAGCATTACCGAGCAAACCCGTCTCGTTCTTGAGAATATCCGCAGAATCGCAGAAGGATCGGGAGCAAACCTGGCAAATACGGTCTCCTGCCGAGTCTATCTCAGTAATTTGAGTCCGGAGAATTTTCAGGAAATGAATGCGGTTTATGCCGAATATTTCGGTGGCGACCATCCTCCTGCCCGCGCTACGGTCGGTGCCCAGCTTCCCGGCGCCTTCGATGTCGAGATTGAGTGCGTGATTGCTTTGGAGTAGATTCTCGCCAGCCACCTTCACTCCTTGATCATGAAACGAGCCATACTCTCTCTGCTGCTCCTGCTTCTTCCGGGCAGTATCGCCCTTCGCGCCCAACAGACCTACACACCCGAATACATCGTCGTCACCGGGAGTCCGTCCCTGATCGAGTGGGAGAAGTTCAAGCGGATCCCCCACGATCATTGGTGGGCAAACTTCGTCCATGCCTCCAGAATACGACTTGAAGAACTGAGGCAGGCCAACGGCGACAACGCCCTCATCACCTGGCTTGTTTACAGGCCCGGCTATGTCCGCCGTGGCGAGCGTCAGGAAAAACAAAACCTGCTTCAGGAAATCCAGAGTGTGCAGCAGAAATTCAAGCTCCACCTTGTTTTCTTTGACACCAAACAGCAGTTCCTGAATTACCTGAATGCGGGGCAGCCTCGTGACAGCGTCAAGATTGCTGATTTTGAATACTTTGGTCACTCCAACCGTGCCTGTTTCATGTTCGATTATAGCAATGAGATCGACAGTGGTTCCAAAACCTGGCTTCACGAGACCGAACTGGGTCAGATCAACCGCGCTGACTTCGCCCCCCGTACCTTCATCAAGAGCTGGGGATGCCATACCGGCGAGAGCATGAGTGCCCTCTGGCGCAAGGCTACCGGCCAGAAGATGATCGGCGCCATCGGCAGCACCGACTACTCCGGCAGCGATGATCCCGGCTGGCATCCGACGCTCGGCAGCAAAAACGGTCGCTGGACGAACTGATTTGTGAGCATGGCGAGCAAGCGATCCATTTCGCGCTATCTGGGAAGGGCCATGATGCTGCGCTGCCCGGTCTGCGGAATCTCACGCATCTTTCTTCCCGCACTTCAGACTCGCTCGCTCCGAGATTGGTTCACCCCGCTTGATGGGTGTCCCCGTTGCGGTTATCCGTATGAACGGGAGCCTGGCTATTTTCTAGCCTCGGTCTGGCTGATCAATTACGGCGTGGGTAGCCTCTTGGGAGTCAGTATTTATCTCTTTCTCGAAGCCTTCTACCATCTCGACCTCCTCGTGCTCTTTGCAGCGGTCCTGACCCCGATTGCCCTCTTTAATTTTTTTTTCGCCCGCCACTCCAAAGCCATTTTCATCGCTGTTGACCACCTCTGCGATCCTCATGAAAAGGAGGGAGGAGATGATGGAGGCAATGTGCCAAACCCGACGCTTCCCACCAGCGACTCAGGAGGCCCCGCCAAACCACTCGGCCTCCCGGTTAGGAAAGAGCCGAAGCCCTCGCATAAGCCAACCGTTCTTCATTAGAGCATTTTAAAAAATGCTGCGGACGTAAAAAACGACTTTGCATCATTTTCTGAGATTCTCACGCGGGGCTCGCGGAGTGCACGGAGTGGGGAAAAAATAAAAGATTCCCCTGTATTTTCCTCCGCGTCCCCCGCGTCTCCGCGTGAGACTGCTGTTATTCTTCTCATGCACTTTGTGGCCACAACTCAACTTAAACCGCTCTAGGAAAACGGGGTCAATCTGACTTCAACTTCTGCTCAGGGAAGATTTTGTCGGCGCAGAGGTACATCATCATCGGAAAGATCACCAGGAGGATGGCCAACGGTATCGAAACCCAGGCAATCACAATTCCTCCGAAATAGCAGGAGAGGGCGATCATGCTCCGACGGTTTCTACGGAGATGATGAAGATGATGGTCGTGATCCTGGGGAATGTGTCTCTCGACCTCCCTGCGCAACAAATTGGATGAAATTCCACAAATCAACGTCACACAGGCGTAGAGACTGATCCCGAGGGGATTTCCAAGATTTTCCCCAACGGAGGCGGTCACCCAAGGAAAGAGGGAAAGCCAAAAGAGCAGGTTCATATTATACCAGAGGATCCTTGTATCGACGACCCGCACCATCTGGAAGAGATGATGATGATTGACCCAGTAAATTGCCACGAAGAGGAAACTCACCAGATAGCTTCCGAGTGTCGGAAGAACCAAGTGCAGATTCATCAGATTCATGTTATGGACCGGCTGCAAGGCCAGAACCATGATCGTGATGATGATGGCGATCACACCGTCGCTGAATGCTTCCAGTCGGCTTTTACTCATCAAGCATATGTACTACCTTCCTCTCACCAAGAGAGAAGAAAATATGGCATGAGTCTTTTTAGATTACCCATCATCCAAACTCAACGCCGCTGCCAAAAAAACTTGTCTTGATGCCCTGGTAGATTGGAAATTTTCCATTATGAATGACCACCCCCTTTGCCTTAGCCCAACTATTTTTCATAATTGGTTTATTGCCCCTTTGTATACTGCTTCGTTGCTATTATTTTTCTCCATCATATGCAAAACTAATGCTCAAAGCCCTTCAATGGTTCCAGAGAATCTGAAATTCACGCAGGAAATTAGCCAAAAGTTTCATCTCGTGGCTTGGGTCACCTTAACGGATCCCGATGGCACGGATGAGAAATTTCAATACGATCTCTACCCAATCAACGATCAAGATCCTGGCATGGAACGCATTAAACGATCCGAAGGAGTCTTTGTTCGATCCTTTGGAGGGCACTGGCTTCGTTCCGATGGGGACGTCAAAGGCAACGCCGTGGATAAGCATATGGTGGCGGTTCTCGACACCGACGTCAATGTGATCACTGCCTCCTTCGGCCCAGGAACTAACAGAGATAAGACGCAGGGAGGCACCGTTTGGAGGTATGTTGAAGCAACGCCGCGCGGCTCCATAACTGAATACTCCTTTGAAGAAAGTCGCGAACACCCTAAGCCTGATGTTTTCTACCCGAGATATACTTTTATGAAAGCGCCAGGGGATACCGATGGGCGTCTCTTCTTATGTGGTGTGACAGCCAATCTGCGAGACGATAAAAGCATTATTCCTCTCAGTATGCACATGTCTTATCTCGTTCCAGTTCCCGCCGGAACAAAGGTGCATGTCTACGATAAGGATACTGGAAAGGAAAAGCTCAACACCATCACTGGACCCAATTCAGGTTGGGAAATTGAAACCAAAGCCAGTGAACCTCCTTCGTCTCATTAGTCTCTTGTTCTGATATATTGCCTGATTGAACAATCCGCACTTCATAGCCAGCTAACTGTTTAGTTGAAAATGATGCATTAAAGCGCAGGAAGTTTCGATGCACCGCAAGGCCTGCAAGCGTAGCTGTATATCTTATACTGCAAGCACAGCAGAACATAGCGGGGCGCGAAAATCCCAAGCCTCCCACGCCAAATGCAAAACAGCCGGGTCTTTTGGACCCGGCTGTTGCAATGACTTCTTTTGGAAGCGGGGGAGTCGGACTTAGTAGTCCATTCCACCCATTCCGCCCATTCCACC
>Ga0302186_10003734_pt1 | contig 11000 bp, 12 predicted proteins | sample II_Bog_E1_2_FD_198782 | JGI IMG/M metagenome (GOLD analysis project Ga0302186, IMG submission 198782) | Peat permafrost microbial communities from Stordalen Mire near Abisko, Sweden - II_Bog_E1_1 | ecosystem: Environmental > Terrestrial > Soil > Wetlands > Peat | place: Sweden: Abisko...
GAGGTAATTAGGGAATGAGGGAATGAGGGAATGAGGGAATGAGGGAATGAGGGAATGAGGGAATGAGGGAATGAGGGAATGAGGGAATGAGGGAATGAGGGAATGAGGGAATGAGTGAATGAGTGAATGAGGGAATGAGGGAATGAGGGAATGAGGGAATGAGTGTGTTAAATTTTCATTTGAGGGTATATTTCTTTTATAAACCATTTTTCATATTTATTTTCATTATATTTTCCAAAACAAATTAGGTGTCCAATCATAAATTTTAGACTATAACTGTCCCAATGTATTTGATATTGGTAGGACCAGAAATGGGTAATTACGTTTTGTTTTGAACAATTAATCCATTGTAGCATTTGATTATATATGCCACTCCCACTATTATAAAGGTTTTCTCTCCAATTCCATAAGGGCAAGTATTCTTCTAATGACAAAAAATACTCATCTAAAATATTTTCCAATAATGTAATTGAGAGAAATTCAATATTTGAATTATATAATTTATACAATACCCAAAATTCAAACGGTTTTCCATACAAACAAATTCCTGATTTACTCAATATATCTTTATATTGTTTTATCACCGATAAATGAATATCACATTGTATGATGGGAGAGGATACCGCAAAAATGAATGCCAGCCCGAAATTATGAATAATAGGTTCATAGTTTCCATTTTTAAAGTTAAAATGGAGACAATTGAGAGAAAAATCAAAAATGCATATATTTGCCTCTTTATTTATTGTGTTTAAAATTGCATTGATTTCTTGATATAAACGCGGAACCTGTATTTTATGTATGTCATTATATATGTCATTATATGACATACCTATTTTATCATACCAAATAGATATTACTTTTGGAACAGAATCCGTTTTATTCTTTATATTTTGCTCAAACGAAATTAATTTACGAGAACCCACTTCATAAAAATCCATAAACTTAACATTCTTTATTATACTTATATTATTTAATATTGAAGTTTCATTATTATTAATCAGTGTCTTTATTTTTTCCACAATATGTTTATTTATCTTTATATTGTTTTGTTCCATTAAAGAATATGTAGTTATAATTTGTAGTTTCTCTCGTTCTTGTTCTTTGAAATATTTTTCGTGTTTTATATTTTGTATATCAATAAGAATATCACTTACATTTATCATATTATTATTTTATGTCATAAAATAATAACGGATTAAACTAATCATATAATTATAATACTGAAAAAAATGAATAATAAATATATACAAAACACATATCCTATATACATTTCTCTCCTTCTCTATAAATTTAAATATAATTTAATTTAATAATAATATACAAATAATAATATACAAATAATAATATACAAATAATAATATACAAATAATAATATACAAATAATAAAGAATGAATGTAAATCTAACGACATCGCCAATGGATATAACAGATTATTATAAAAAATATTATACAAATGACGAAAAACGGTTGATTATTGATTATATGAATAGTTTAAATGAGTTGGAGTTAAAGGCGATTTATATTGCGAAAGACCATTTAAAAACGTCATTTGATATAATAAAAAGTGGTGGAATGAAACAATGGATGCAAAAACAGAAATAATATTTTTTGGAACAATAGAATCGCGAAAATAACTTCAAATATAAATATAAAAATATTATATTAATATAAGTATAAATATAGTTTTTTATATTAATATGGCTACAACATCACCATTTATAACACATTTTGTTCAACCAAAATTTACATTAGCAAGATTAACAAAAGAGGATGAAATATTTTCGTTAATTGTTACATTGGTTAAAAAAATCGCGCCTCTTGTGTCTGACCCTAATTTCCCTGATTTATTGGAGTATATTGCAAATTTAGTTGAAAACTTTGTAAAAGACAAAGACAAAATTAACCGTAATGACTTAATTATTCGTATTTATAAAGAAATATTCCCAGCAATAACAAATGACGAAATTCAACATTTGTTAGATACAATTCAATATCTGCGAAATAGCAATTTAATTAAACGCATTCCACTTTATAAAAAAATCGGTTTTTATGGATATAATTTTTTTTTTCAAAGTTAATACAACAGATTAAACGAATATTTGGCAATGTGGTTTCTACTTATTCCACTCCTACTGTGCAAAATTCGAAATGGACATGGATTAATTATTTCACTTCCAGTCCAACAGACCAATTAAAAACCCAAGTTGCAACAGGTTTTTTAACGGCACTGCACTTATCTACATTTCAAATATTTATTTTACTGTTAATATGTTTATAAATATAAAAGAACCAAGACACATAGACGACGACATTAAAAATACAATAGTGATTATTGAATGTGAAAATAATATATAATTAAATTAATTAATATAATAAATAGTAGTTTGTTATTTATTATATTTAATATAAGGACATATAAATGGTAAAAAATAGTATTGGTGGAAACAAAGCGAAAGGTTTGGCGCGCAAATATGTAAATGAGGTGGTAACAACGATATTAAGATTGAGCACAGATGATTATGAACTTTATGGAAAAGTGGTGAAATTGCTTGGAAACAATATGTGTGATGTTTTGTGTAATGATGGAATAACGCGCCTTTGTTATATTCGGGGTAAATTTCGTGGTCGCAACAAAAAGTCAAATTTGGTTGGCATAAACACGTGGGTATTGGTTGGTTTAAGGGACTATGAAAAAATGCATTCTGATACGAATGCGTCTATTAAAAACTGTGATTTATTAGAGATTTATTCGGAAGATGAAAAAGAACGTTTGAAAAATGCAGATAAAACCACAAATTGGCGAATTTTCGCGGATACTGTGAAAAATACCACTACACCGAGCAGAAATGACACGAATAAAATTGTTATTCAAGATTATTCTATGATGGAGCAAGATGATAATGATTTTGCGTTTGTAGATGATGACACGTATAATTTACATCGTGAAATGGAAATCACTGCTTCCACTAATAAACCGGTGATGATTCGTTCATCTGTAATTAAGACTGATGATATTGGTGTTGATGATGGGGATGGGGATGACGAAATGATTAATGTGGATGATATTTAGTTAGTGGGTTAGGTCGTTATGTGATTATTTAGGTTTGATTTTTATATGCTGGTTGTTTTTTGAGTGCGTTTGCGATGATTATGTAAAAAAGAGATGCGTTTGCGGGTTTTTTTGGTGTCTATTTTTTCTATTTTTTCCTTAAAAAGGATATAAATACAATTTAAGGTTTGGAAAAATAAAATGGTGGGTGAAAATGTGATGTCATTTATGTTATTAATAGGAATTAGGGATGGTGGTGGCAAATGTATGTTTGAAATAATGTCTTCGGGTTCGGTGGTATAATTATATTTAATCATTTCGGATAATGAGTAGTGAATATTGTTGTGAATTTTATTGCGTTCAATAATGGCGCATATTTCGGATACGGATAAAATATTTTCGTCATTTAATTCGAATACGTCTTCTGTTACTTTTTCTATTTCATTATTTGTATTAATATATACAAAATAGAATTTTAAAAAAAAGACATCTTCTTTATTATATTTATTAAATGTTTCTGAACTCATTAATAAATATAGATATTCATTTCAAAACAAAATAAACGAACGAACTTGAATGCAATGATATGGAAAAAAATGATTTGAATCCAAATTGTGAGATATGAGTTCCATATAATTTTTTAAGAGTGTAGTTAAACATAAATTTGATTTAATTGTTTTATAATCCTATTATTTATGCATACATAAATTTGTTATTATTTCCATAAATAATGGTGTCATCAAATTCGGTATCAAATTCGTCATTATTTAGTTCAGTGATAACTCCTAAATGACTGTTATAATAATCATTATTTAATTCATTATTTCGCATATTATTATCAACAGCAGCGCCATATTCAGTAACAATATATGGCAAATATTCTTTGTTATAGTCGTCGTGATACATTTTTTTTTCGGTATTTCGGTATGTATTTTCTTCGGGGGACCGTTTAAAGTAATGATAGTCATGATTTGGAAACATAAACATTTTATTATAGGTTTCTGTTCCGTATTCAGTGATATAGTTGCTTCTAAATTTTTGGTATCGATTGCACAGTTCAACTAATTCGCTATCATTTCTGGGTTTTTTATTCCAGATAGGATTAATAGTGGTTGTTATATTTCCCGGATGATTTTTATCGCCTTTCATCATAACCCATCCTTTTGGCAGACGATAGCGATTATTTCGTTCTTTCTGTTCATTTTTCTTGGGGTGGTGTTGTGTTGTTGCGACCATTTTTTCTGGGACAGGTTGGATTAATTTGTCATAAAACGATGGTTTATCGGTATTATTTGCAATAAATAATTTCATATTTGCCTTTAACTTGGCTTGTTTCTTTTGTTTTGAGTTGGTTTTGTTTTCATTTGCAGAAACAGCCTCATTATTTGCATTTAATAAACACCCATATCTATTATAAGTGATATTTGATGATTGCATTTTATATATTAGACAGATAATATTGATTTGTTTATTATTTTAATATATACATATTTTTAAATCAATTTTTTATATGACGGTAATTAGTCAAACAAACAAAGTGGAGCAATCCGTATTTTTGCACCATTTTGTAAAAATGCATTTACGTGAAATGCGCGATGTTCGCAATCTTCATATAAACAATCGGCGACGGGATATGTTGGAAAAATGAGTCCCGAATGAGTGGCTTTTATATGTGCATTCATCATATTTGCAGGTATTAATAGGGGGTTTGTGCGTCCATCATATAAACAATTGCGAAATGCATTCATTCTATAAATGGCAAATCCATTAAATGCGCTTATACACTGTAACAAATCATTTGGTTCCAAACAATGACGTTTAATGTTGTTCAATTTTTGTTTTATGTAATCCTGTATAATGCCATAAAATTGAACACTGTTTTTAAAATGATTATAACTGAAACAATATGGATAAATGGAAAGTCCCCAAATATCATAATAATTGGGCGAAGTATTAAATGACAATGAGTCCCATTTATTATCATAAATTGTGTTTATATATTTTTGCAGTATATGAGGATGAACGGGTTTGGCATTAACATCGTCGAAATCCATCATAGCAAAGAGGTTCCATTTTTGTTCGTTGTAAATATATTTTAGGCATTGATTGCGTGCAAATGCGATATTGTGAGTGCGATATTTTGATTTTCTTTTATTATTGATATAAAACACGAATTTGTTGTTAGTTAGTTTGTGTTGATATTTTTTAAGTATATCGTGTGTGTTGTCTGTTGATTGGTCATAAAAAATGACAATTTTGTAATTGTCATTAAAAACGGTTTCTCCTAATATTTCAATATTGTGAATTACTTTATCTAAATAAGGACCGCAATTACGAACGGGACCGCAGAAATAGCATCCATTTTTGTTGGTTATGTTATTACCATTCATAGGTGGGTAATTATTTTATTTCACTTATACTTATATACTTATATATTTATGAGTGAAATTAATGAATATTTAACGATGTTTTCGGGTATGTCGTCTTTTTCCACCACGTCGGCGTTTTGTTTTTCTGCATTTTTTGCGATGACGTGTGCGTCTTCCGCCTGATTGCATATCAGTAGATGGCATTTCATTCATTGAATCATTCGTTGATTCAGGGGACTGGGATGATTCGTCAGTTTCAGTATATGTATCGGTATCGGGTTCGGTTTCTCCATCACCTCCTTTGCGCCCCCCACGTCTGCTTCGTTGTCTTGCTCTTGATGCATCTCTCATAGCATTTTTTAATGAATAGCCTGGTTTGCTTTTATTTTTATGATATGTGTCTTTTACAAGTTTATTCCATTCACTTATTGCCATCTTATAAATTATAATGAGAGAAAAAAATGATTTTATTTATTATAAAATGTTTAATATTAACAAAAAACTCTAAATATTCATTTTATATTAATTATCCTAAAACTTAATAGAAAATGTATTCAAGATATTTATATCGCAGAACGGATGTTGAAAATGCATTGGTTATTTCCTTATTATTTCCTTCTAAAAATTATCAAAATAATAAAAAGAATTTATTTCATGATGAAAATAACAATGAAAATGACATATCTGAACCCGCATTCTTTTGGGCATATGAATTATATTATTCAGGATTCATACGACAATTATGTTATTTGCTATGGCGCATATATTACGATTTTTATGTTATAAAATGCAGATACCTCCACAAATATATGGATGAATTTTTAAATGAAACAGAAGTCAAAAAACGTCCTACTATTATTGGGGTTTTCGTGAAAAACTTTCTATATAATTGTCCTACACTTGATGTATATTTATTGTCAAGAAACCTACCATTAAATTACGATATGTTTTGTCATCATACAATAACAAATGAACGCACAAGTGTGTTTATGGACTTAATAGTATTAATACAGAAACGAACAGACTTGTCTCATTCAACTTCTTTATTATTAATTGACAAAGTATTTGATTATATAACGGCGACTAAAACACCTGCAACGACTTTAAATAATGATATGACATATAATAATGTTGCTACTTTTAGAAGTATTATTTTAAATCATTCTTATTTAAATATATTAGGTTTAAAACGCATATTGTATGCATATATGATGTCATATGAGTATGAAAATAATTGTAAAAATAGAGAAAAGTTGTCTTTAACTCCGCCATTGTTTTTGACGGGGTTTGAGAGTATAACCAAATATAAGACTGTAATTGCTTCTAAAGATTGTCATGCACGTTCAATATTAGCGAAAGGACGACAATGTGATTTGAGGGAACACTTGCCTTATATTAGTTTGCGAATATATGATTGGAATAATCCGTATATTTCCTCTGCATATGATGTGATTTATGATGAGATAAATAATTGGTTATATTATAGTAGTTCAACTCCATATTGGAATAAACGCATAGACTATTATGGTGGCACTGTGAATAATATAACTAAATCGATTGTTTGGGACAATGAATTGGATATGGATGTTTTTATGTCATTATATGATTATGATCCAGAGGAGCAGCCATTTGAGGTTATTGCGAAAACGAAATGTCATATAAATTCGGCAGAAATAACATTAGAATATTTTGCGAATCATTTTTATATGCAAGAATGGCAGAAAAATAATCCTCATTTATTGTCAATGTCTCAATCATTGGGTTTGGACAATAATATGAGAGCGATAGCGTGTGCAATAGGACACCAACCATTACGATTACCAGATAATGAATTGGTAATGGTTGTTAAAAATATATTGGGAGAAACTCATAAAGATGAATTGAATTGGTATTTGCACGTAATAGTGCGTTTAGAAATTCCTTTAGAATCGCTTAAAAATGTGAAATATAGGGCTCTTAAAAGGGCGTTATCAAAACATGTATTGACACCTGATTTATTATCAGACAGTTTCGCTAAAATCACTGTCTAAAAATCCTCTGCCTTCATTGCTGCTAACCCCGATTAATGTTTCATTAGATACAATAGGAGGCAATAAGTTTGTGATAGAGGGTGTTGAAATGGAGGGTTGTAATAGTCGTAGAATGAAAACAATGGAGCAAAGACTTGCAGTGATGCCATTGCTAACAACAAATACATATTGTCCAATAAACCAAGCATAAACGGCGTAAGTAACAGCGGCACCAATCCATATAAACCAAATAGAATTATTTATGGTTGGTTTTATTGTTTTTTTTGTGATGATGACATAAAGGAGTGCATATATTTCGGGCATATAACCGATGACAGTTAAGCCGTATGAGATAATTGGCATAATATCAATAGTTGATTGAATAAAAAACATTTTTTGAGGATTTAGAGATAGTGGTGATTTTCTTTAAATGTTATGATATAAAACTTAATTAATTATATAATTGTGAGAAAAAAACATATCATTAATAATTATTAAATTGTTTTTAAATTGTTTTTTTGGGCGGGAGATGGAAAAAATACAATTCTAATTAAAATAAAAAATTGAATTAAAATTTATATTAATAATAATAACAACAAATTATCAAATTAAATGAGTTCTATTACAGAATTAAATTCAATGAATACATCAACTATGAATACATCAACTATGAATAATAATAATAAACATACCAAATTACCTCACATGGAATTTATTGATTTATGTAATAGAGGAGATTTAGATACAATTAAGAATTTATATAAATTTAAACGTATTGATATTCATGCAAACCAAAACGAAGGTTTTATGACCTGCTGTTCAAATGGACAGATTGAAATTGCAAAATGGATATATAGTTCTCAAAAAATGAATATTAGTGCTTATCATAATAATTCATTTGTGCAATGTTGTGCAAATGGACAATTAGAAATAGCACAATGGTTATATAATTTAAAATTTAATAGAACACCAAATGAAATTAAAAACAATTGGAATAATGGAGACATATATTGTCTTCAAGATACTCCATTTAAGGTTAGTTGTGATAATAAACATTATGAACTGGCAAAATGGTTATATAGTTTATATGAACACGAAACAGATATTAATAGCAATAATAATTGGAATGAACACAAACAAAAACGTTTTAATTATTGTTGTGAAAAAGGACATATTGAAATGGTTAAATGGTTATTTAGTTTAAATGAACAAAATCAAACTAATATTAATTATGATATAGCATTTTATTCGTGTTGCAAGAGTAGTCATATTAACATTGCAAAATGGTTATATAATACTGTTCAAATTAATATTCATTGTGATGATGATAATGCATTTGTAAGAAGTTGTGAAAATGGTCAATTTGAAATTGCTCACTGGTTATATTATAGTTTAGGAAATATAAATATTACTGCACAAAAATATGGCGCATTTAAGTGGTGCTGTGCAAATAATCATTTTGAATTAGCAAAATGGCTTTATAAATTAGGCACAGATATTCATGATAATAATGATAAAGCTTTTAGAATATGTTGTGAATATGGCACTATTGAAATTGCAAAATGGCTTTATAGTTTAGGCAATATTAATATTCATTATGCGAATGATGATGCTTATCGTTTAAGTCATAATTATGACCATTATGACATTATGGAATGGTTACGCAGTTTAGATGAAAATTATGACTACACCAATATTAATAATGAAAATGATGATGACGATGACGATGACGATAATTATGATGATGATAATGATGATAATGAACACCAACAACAACAACAACAACAAGAATGAAAATTATGATAATGAACAATATATTTAATATTTTTTCACTTATAATAGTTGGCAATAATTTTCTCTCAAAATCAAAAAAATTAATCTATTTTGAGAGAAAGTATTTATCCATAAACAAATATCCTTTTATTTTATTAAATTACATTTTCTTCTCTTAAATATTTTGGTGGAAATGATTAGTTTAACAATGATATTTATCATTTTATTACCATTTACAGTGTTGAGAAATAAATGGGATTTCATTAAACATAATCATTTCCACCAAAAATAAAAAGGTGGAAATGATTAGTTTGGCGTTAGGTAAAGTATGTTTAGCAGCATTAACAGTAATAAAATATGTTGGAACATTCTTATAAACATAATCATTTCCACCATTTTTATATTAGATGGTTTTTTTTTCAAAATAATGGTTCGTCTGTTGTCATTTATATATGTGTATATGTATTCTTAATAAATTTATTCTATTTTACATAAATTATAATAAACCTTGATTTTTGATTTGTAAAAAATGCGTTCATTAGTAGTATATTGTTTTGTTTTTATATTGTTTTTGTTTGGTTTATTGTGAGAATAGTGTGATTGAAACATTTGGATATTTTTCTTGAAGTAATTGAAATATATTTTCAAATTTTGATGTGCCTTTTAGGTTTTCAAATTCGTTATAATCGATATATATTTTTTCAAGATATTTAAAGGGTAATTGCCCTTGGGTTTCAATTTGATTATAAATGAATGACATTTTATCTTTGTTTTTGTTATGTTTAACATTAAATTCGTTTAATAGTTTATGGATACTATTTTTTGTCATATTTCGTCCTTTATAATTGAAATTTGGTTTGTTGGGCATATCATAATACCAGCCATGTGAAATAGTGAAATTTCGGTTTAATAAAACATCTGAATTAAAAAAAAATATATAAGGTGCAACAATTGCTTTTTTTTTGAAGTTTTTTGTAGTGCCAATGGACGAAAATATTTTATTTAAATATGTTTTGCCTTTTTCTTTTATTTTTTTAGACATACTTTCTTTCATTATTTCATCATCCTCTTCATCGGACAAAATCGCATAATTAACGCACTTGTTTGTGCGTCCTTGTTCAATTACATATTTTAAATTTCTAACGGCTTCATCCATTATTATTTCATATCCACATCTTGATGCATGAATAAGATATATTTCTTCGCTATTTGTCATTTGTTAAAATAATAAAAAATAATATTATATATTAATATTATATAATATGCATAAAACTTTTTATCTATTCTTTTTCTCTCAAATAGTTTTATGCAAATGATAATCTGTGATAATACCGCTAATAAAAATTTTTAAACCGTTTCCCACTCTCGGCTCCTCTCCAAAATAGTTCCAAATAATTTTGGACGGAATATTAATCTATTTTGAGAGAAGGTATTTATTCATAAACAAAAATAATTATAAGTATGTTTATTTTAAACATATATCCTTTTATTTTATTAAATTACATTTTCTTCTCTCAAATATTTTGGTGGAAATGATTAGTTTAACATTAGTATTTATCATTTTATTACCATTTACAGTGTTGAGAAATAAATGGGATTTTATAAAACATAATCATTTGCACCAAAAATAAAAGGTGCAAATGATTAGTTTAACGTTAATCATAATGAGTTTAGCAGCATTAACAGTAATGAAATAAGTGGAGTCATTCTTATAAACATAATCATTTGCACCAAAAAATACATAGTAGGTTTTCTCTCAAAATAATAAATATTAATTTATTTTGAGAGAAGGTATTTATC
>Ga0302186_10003738_pt1 | contig 10995 bp, 14 predicted proteins | sample II_Bog_E1_2_FD_198782 | JGI IMG/M metagenome (GOLD analysis project Ga0302186, IMG submission 198782) | Peat permafrost microbial communities from Stordalen Mire near Abisko, Sweden - II_Bog_E1_1 | ecosystem: Environmental > Terrestrial > Soil > Wetlands > Peat | place: Sweden: Abisko...
AATTTCAAGAAAATTTTTAAATTTTTTTTTTCAAAAATTGACATTTAAATTTTTTTATCTATCATAATTTTTACATATTAATTTTTTTTTTTCTAAGTCTTTTTTCTTTAAAATTTCCTAAAATAAATTTAAAATAAAAAAATATATATATATATTTTATTTTTTAAAATTTAATTCTCTCAAAGAAAAAAAACTAAAATTTAATTTTAGAAAGAACAAGTTTGACTGACTATCCTTCAAAAAATTTCTTTTGAAAATATACTGCGCCAGAAAGCAAGAGGGCCTTTTCATTTTTTGAGCACCCTTCAGGAAATTCCAACAAAAATTCATCGTAATCATTTGAATTGCTCAAAAAACAGCAGGTATTTCTGGTCTAAAACGGAAAACAATTTTTATCAACTTATTAAATTTACTTTTTTAAATTTGGATAAAAATTTGCCAGCATCTGACAGAATTTCAAAATCAACGTTTTGGCAATCCTCACAATTAAATTTGCAAGAAATTTTGCATCCATTCGAAGCCGTTTGCGTGATTGAAAAAATCACCTGATTTCTTTCATTAACGATCACAAAACTATCTCCGCAACAATTCCTTTGACATTCAATGATTCCAATTTTAAATTTATGTCCTTCTTCTGTATAATTAATTAGAATTTGATCTGAGCTTTCATCTTCATAAATTTCCAAAAATTCATGTCCTTTATAGATTCCCTTCGCATGTAAGACCCTTGCATATACATTTCGGCAGCTTGAACTATAGAAAAAATTATAATTAAGATAAAAATTTATTTACAATCGATTACAAACAACAATATTTGGATTTAAAATCGTCGTTGTATAAAACATAAAACAATGGGTTTATGTTTAGTTGGTTATATTCTGTGGTTCCTGGGAAAATAAAGAAATGAGAAAAATCTTCACTGGTTTTTTCATCTTTGCTTATGCTGATGAATTTCTTCTTTAAGAAAATGTTCGTCACTTCTTCCAATTTTTCAAATCCTTCGCTTTTATAGAAAATCGGTGTTGGCCTTCTGTTAATTACCGCCACTTCATGTAAATCATTTTTATTTTTCAAATTCGGTTGTTGTTGAGTATTAAGAAATACATTGTTATAATCTTTGTTGACTCCATCTGCGTTTTTGTCCATCAAATCTTTTTCTTTTATTTTTGTATCATTTTCCTTTTTCAATAAAATATTATCTAATGTGCCTTTTTTGTCTCGCATATAGGATTCTTCTTTACTCATGAATGAATTGTTATTGTTCAATTGTTTCTCTAGCGAAGTATCATTAGAGGGTTTTCTTCTCGCAGGTGGTAAAGCAAACGGATTCGATTGGTTGTCATTGCCTACAGGAACACCCCTTCCCTTATTTTTATAATAATCTTGCCTATAGTAGTCTGGATTTTGCATCAAATCAATTCCTTGTTGCTGTTCATAAGTTGAATTGGGATTTTCCATCTGATGTCCTGGAGGGGGCCGTTGATATGAATCGTCTTGATATCTTGTCGTCGGTTCTTTTTCGTATTTAGGATTAAATTTATTCGGTTGCTCGTTTATTGGATGGCCACTCTGATTTTGATTATATTGATTATGAGGAGATCTCTTATTATTTGCATTGTATGGAGGGAAATTATTATTCATCTGGTATTGAGGTAATTTGTTATCTCCAGTCATGTATGAAGGAGGGAGAGGCATGAAATTATTATTCATTTGTTGTGGAGGCATTTTGTTATCTCCATTCATGTAAGGGGGAGGCATGAAATTATTTTTCATTTGGTTTGGAGGTAATCTGTTGTCTCCATTGTAAGGAGGCATAACGTTATAATTCATTTGGTTCGGAAGAAATTTGTTGTTATTGGGCTCCTGAATTTGCGGTCGGCTTCCAAATGTTTCAAACCAGGATGGCGTTTGTTCAACGATTTGCTTTTCTTTGTCTGAATACGGGGGAACTTGTTTTAAAGCAGGATTGATTCTTTCGAGTGGTTCTTTTCCTCTCGGATTTAAATCAATTATTAATGGGGGAGCAGAATTTCCATATTTGTTATCAAGATTAACTATATTTAACTCCTGTGGTGGCGGCGGAGGCATTTTTCCACCAAAATTCTCAGAATGATTTTTGGCAAGATCATTTTGGTAAGGGCTTTGTGGGTACCTCTGCGGATAGTTGGGATTACGGTTTTTTTGATTAAATCTATCATCATATCCGGCGTTGGGATTTGGATAATAATTATAATTTTGAGAATTTTGATAAGGATCAGGTCTGATATTTTCAAATGACCCTCCATATTGGTTATCATTGTTGGTTCTGCTTTGAGAACGTTTTCTGTGTGGTGAAGTATTACCCATTAATCTGAATTTTTTTCATAAATTTTCAAAATTTAAATTTTTTTTTTATTTTAAAAGTATTATTTATTTGATTAAATAATACCAAGAAAGTTTAAAACATTGGATATTTTGGATAATAATTGTGAAATAAATTTTCTAAAAATAAAAATTTTTTTCTAAATTGAATATTCGAAATTCGGTCAATATTTTTTTTATCGGATTTTTATTTGAAAACCTTCAGATTTTTCTTTTTAAAATTTTTTTTAGAGTTTAAAAATGAATTTTTACAATTTGTTAATAAATTTGTAAAAATTCATAAAAATCTCAAAAAAACTTGATTTTATATTACAGAAAAAGAACAAAACAAACATAACTATGGGAAAACCAAATCTTGATAAACAGCTTTTTTATTCGAAAATATTATTCGCGCTTGGGTTTGGAGCCTTCTTATTTTTCCCTCAATACGCTTATTATTGGAAAAGATCCACAATGGATGTAAGATCCAACTATTCCATTGTTTTAAATAATCGTAATTTATTCTTTTTAGAGAATGTCTAAAGGAGTGGAAAAAGATTGGGAGCGTATAAAAAGCAAGGGAAAAAATTTATCTGATATTCCGCGTCAAGAATAAAAAACAAATATATTTTCAACTTTTTTCATTAAATCAAAAACGAAGACATTATTTATCAAATAATCATTTATGAAATAATTTCAAATTTATTATATTAGGAAATTATGTTTTTTTTAAAGTCAGTTTTCAAAAAATATGAATTTGATGTTTTTCCTTTATATGTTGAGTTTTTTCGAAGATGATAATATATTTCTTTTTTTAAGTATCAACATAACGATTATTTTAGTTTTTAGGCGATCCAATATTATATTTTCATAATTAATATAAAAGGTTCAGTCAAGGGGTCTAACTAATAAGCTAATAAGTGAGTTTTTTAAATTCTTCAAGATCTTTCTCATATTTTTCCAATTTGTCATAGTAAACATTGAAAACGCAACGGACACATCCATCTCCGCAACATTCATCACGGCCTGGGGCTTCGGGCTTAACTGGAGGCTGTTTTTTGGTTAGATTCTTTGAAGGTTGTTTAATTAATGATGGCAATGTTTTTTTTATTTCAGTGGAATTTTTAGCATCGATTTCTAACAATTCCTCCTCATTAATTTTGGAAACTTCGCAGAATTTATTAAAATATTTAGCATATAGCTCTCGCCAAAGTAATTTTGACATTTTTAGATTTTTTGACATCTGGAAAATAAATTATTTAAAATACATATTAGTTTGTCTTCTCAAAGAAAAATATTAAATTTTGAAAATAATTATCAAAAAAATATGTCAAAAATCATAACCAAAATGATTTTTGATTTTTTTGGAAAAAACAGATTAAATTTGTAAATTTCTCGAATTTTTAATTTAATCGAAAAAAAAAACAATAAAAAATTAAAAGTTTATGACAAAATTTGAAATCTTGAACCTTCAAAAAAATAAAATTTTTTTTCTTTCCAAAATTTGAAATTCAATTTAACCCCAACCTTTTTTTTCCTTGGCTCTTCAAATTTCTTAAAAATATAAAACAAATAATCAAAAATTAAAAAAAACTTATTTTCGTGCCAAATTTGAAATTCAATTTTAAACCCATCCCTTTCCCAAAATGATCGATTTTTTCGTTTTCCCTTTCAAATTCACTGACATTCTCGATGAAACTGCGGATTCTCGTTATCGGGTAATCCTTATCTCCTTTCTTCCCTTCTTTCCTAATCTCTTTTTCTTAGATTTCGTCTGTTGATAATATCGCTCGAATGGACGAAAGACATATTCTTCGAACCCTCACCGAAATCGAAAAGGCAGTTTTTGATGATTTCACCATGATCAAAGAATCTGATCGCTTCGATTTCCTCTTCTTCTGGATCAAGTATGTTCTAAAACCATTTATTTTAAGCCATTTTATCATAAAAGATATCTGGAAGAAAAGAAGGAGAGCTTTCCCATCGATTATTTGGAATCGACAGCAGATTTGCTCATTTCTTCAATGGAACGAATCTTCAAATTCATTGCAGAATTAGAAGGTCAGAATTCAGTGGCTCCTAATTATGGCGCCATTGAGGATTTGAGGGTTTGCTTCAAGATGAACTTGTTTTTGATGTTTTACTTTTTGAAAAACACACGGATCAAAAAAAGCAAAAATTCACTCAAGGATGAAATCAATGAGGCAACACAAATGCAAACTTCCAAAAATGACAAAAGAAAGAACAAATCTACGGTTTTTCTTATTTTTCTTCTTAAATATTAAATTTTTCTATCATAAAAGAGAAACAAAAAAGACATGTCCAATGAAATGGTTGAACAATTGCTGAAAAAACAGAAGAAATGTTTAATTTGTCTAGAGGAGACTTTGGAGGTCGATTTCAAGTTTTTATGGAACAAAAGACAAATAGATGGAGAATTATTCAAATATTATGTCGAAACATGTTTGACGATGCTTGAAAGCAAGGCTTTGCTTAAAGATTCCGATGCCAAACAATGTGTTTTCGGAATTTTGGAATTTGTTTTGGCGGAATTTCCTGAGGCTTTGAAGAATGTTCAAATCAAATTTATTAACTTGATTTATGACGATGAAAACATTGTTGAGCCAATCGCGGATTTCATCATCAAAGGCTATAGGAGTGAGAAAGGCAATATGTCTAAATTGGCCACTGAAACCTTAATGATGTTGGTGAATTATGTCGTTGAAAGAACAAATGTGAACAATGAATCGCAAGCTGTAAAAAACACCAAGGAGTTTCTTTGCAAAATTAGCGAAAGCATCCCAAAAATGTTCTATAATAACCTTTCATCTTTCATAGTTCTTTATGATAGTGAGGTCCTTAATATTCTAATAAAATCTATATTATATTTTCCTTTTTAAAAATAGGCTTATTTATTGAGGAATTCCTTGAATGAAGTCATCTCAAATATCATCAAGAAGGTTTTAACCACAGTGGAGGATGAATCTGATATGAGCAACCTAGAAAATCATAATGTTATGAAGAAAAAATTGTTGGATAAGCTGATTCTTCGAGTTTATGATAAGCATGCTTTCTGTAGAAGTCATATTCTTGGTATTCTGAGTAATTTATGTGAAGAAAACACTATTCCCAGAGATTATTTATTTGATATCTTCAAGAAGGCATGTGATAGAATAAAAGATGTCAGTGCCCATGTGAGGAAAAAGGCTATTCAATTGTTGACCATAACAATGAAATATTATTATGTGATTTATGTGGAATCACAAAAACAAATCGAAAGCAAGAAATTCCTCAGTAAAGAGAAAATCGAAAAGGACCTCAATAACAACAAAATGGAGGAAGCAGATATCAAGAATGGGATCTTAGAATTGGAAGAAACTTTAAAGGAGATCACAGATCCTTTAAAGCCGGAAATCCAGGAGATTCAGGCTGATATCAAGGCATTGAAAAGGAAATACGACCATTGTATGAACATGAGGAAATGTCTTCAAGAATATAAGGAAATCCTTGTGAGTGTCGAAGAAATCTGTCCGAATTTGGAGGTGTTGCTTGGCAGCAAAAACATCGGTGATGTGGTCGAAACGATCAAGCTTTTGACTTTTCTGCATAAAACCAACATTGAATCCAGCAAAGTAAAATTATTTTTATTAAATTTTATCCGAAATTTTATGATATTTTTAAGGCTGGAGTTAAGAAAATGTTGGTTTTGATCTGGAGCAAAGATAAAGCTATTAAAGAGGAGGTCTTAAAGTCTTATTGGCAGCTTATTTTCGATCCAAAGGAATTCGAGGCGAGGACCATTGCCATCAATTTAATCACTTTACTCAATGAAAGCACGCTTACTGAAGCCACTTCTTTAGAAGAACTCCTCAATTTCCTTCTGGATTGGAACAATCAAATTGAAGAAAGAGAAAAAGATAAAAAGAAAGATATGTTCCAAATCCCAGCCAATGTTTATAAGAATTTCTGGGAAATTTTCATCCTAGGCTTAAAAGACCCTGTCAATTCTAGAAAAGAAACAAGAGCTTCCCTTCAATTGCTTCGAATCTGTTGTTCAAAGAGTAAAGAAGCCTGGGCTCAGAAATTCGAGAACTTCCAAGGGATTCTTGCCTCATTTAGAAAGAACAAAAACAAAATAGATTGGATCATTGTGAAGGAAATCAGTTTAATCGTGGAAAAGACCTCAGAACCTCCGACTAAATTATTACAATTGTTCTTAGTTCTTTTGATTGAATTTCAAGGTCAAATGGACACTGAATGGTTTTGTGCTGCTGAACAAATAATAAACATGATCTTTTCTTTTAAAAAAGATCCAGAAGATATGGCCAAAAACCTGATTTTGAAATGCACTCGTTTCCTTTATGAAAACAAAAAGGGTAACAACCCAGAAAATCAAACCCAAACTCAAACTGCCTTCAATGTAGACAATTTCCCACAAAGCCAATTGGAACTTCCTGTTGAAGAGAATAAAATGATGATTGAAGAAGAAGGGAATAAAACTAAGGATTTGGAATTTGAGATGAAATTGGCTCAATTATTGTTTATTGTGGGTCATGTAGCCATCAAATATTTGATTTATATAGACAATTATGAAAATGAGTTGAAGAAACTCAAAAACGAAGCGGAAACCAAATATCAGGCCAATCAGAAGGATAGCAATAATGAGGATTTAGAGAAGATTCATGGAGGATTGGAAGCAGAATATGAGAAAAAAATCGAGATGTTGCATCAAATCTCTGAACATGATCTTTTAAATAAGAATTTATTGGGATGTTATATTCCATTCATTAAGAAAATTTGCAAGGATATTACGGATGGAGTGAGAATCAATGTGAACCCTATTTTAGATCGAGCGGTATTGATGACTTTATGCAAATTTATGTGTGTCAGTGGAGAATTTTGTAAGGAAAACCTTGAGATTTTGTTTAAATTGATGAATTCCAATATTGATCCCACCATCAAGAACAATATCATTATTTCATTGGGTATTAATATTTTTATGAAAGATCTTATTTTAAATATTATTAATATTTAGGAGATATTATGCATAGATATCCAAATATCATCGAACCCTTCACCAATCATATATATCAAAAGTTTAATAAATTATTAGAAATCTGTTTTTTTAAAGTAAAATTTATAGTTTGAGAGATAAAGAAGCCAGTGTTAGAAAAACCACCTTATTGGTTATCACGCATTTGATATTAAATGATATGCTTAAGGTTTCTTTATATTAGAATTTTATATTAATTTCTTAATTAGCTCAAAGGAGAAATCTGTGATGTGGCTTTATTACTTGAAGATAAAGACACTAAAATCCAAAATCTTGTCAAATTGTTATTCCATGAATTACATAAGAAAAACCCTCAAATCATCTACAATCTTCTCCCTGAAGCCATTGGAAGGATGTCGAAGATCTATGAAAACACAGAAAAAGAAAATTTCCTACAGGTTGAGGAAAACAGTTTCCAGAATTTCGCTCGTAATGTGATGTGTTATCTGGAAAAAGACAAATATTCTGAAAGTCTGGTGGAGAAATTATGCATGAGATTTAAAAACACGAAAAGTAAAGAAAAATAGTTTAATTTTTTATTTAATTGTTATTTAATTTGCAGACGAAAAAGAATGGAGGAACACTGCCTTTTGTTTATCTTTGTTGGCCTTTAATGAGAAAGGATTGAGGAAATTATTGGAGTTATATGAAAACTATAGGGAAAAATTAAGCGATCCTTCGATCATGGACAGTTTCAAGGCTATTCTCTCTAAGGTAAAAACAATTAAAAGAGTGAACCAAAGGATTTTTGTTTGTTTTTTAGCTAAAGAAAAACATGAAAAGTGAAATAAAAAATTTAGTGGAGGAATGGGAATCCAAATTGAGCAATTATGCAATGGAATCGATGGAAGAAAAACGAAAAGTCATTGATAAAAGCAAAAAAGGAAGAAAACCCAAAGGAGATGAAATGATACTAGAAGAAAACAAAAACAATAATGATGAAAAGGAAAATTCCGTGAATTTTAATAGAAACCCTTTGCCAAAAAACTCTGCTTCTCAAAATCAAAAGGGCAAAACTTTGAGAAAAAGAAACTCCAGAAATAATAGAAACAATGATTTCATTGATGATGAGGATGATGAAAATGATGAAGATGGGGACATTATGGAATTTGAAGCTAATGACGAAGGGGAAAGTGTCAGTTTCAATAAGAAAAAAGGTAATAAAATTATTGAGAACAGGGATGAAATGTTGAGGGAAAGACCGAAAAGAAACGTGGCCAAAAAGAAAAATTTCATGGAAATAGAAGAAGAAGACATTGAGGAAAACAATGTAGATGAGGAATATTTAGTTGAATAAAAAAGAGTGGGTTTTTTAAATTTAAAATTTAAATGAATTGGAAAAATCGAACAAAATTTATATTTTAAAATACATGAAAACATCATTTTATCTATTTTTTTATTAAAGCAGAAACTCCTGAAATAATTTATATAATGCAGATCTTGAAAGTTTTTTTAAAATAAAGTTCAAAAAAATAATTTCTTTTAAAGGAAAAATAAAATTACAGTATAAAATAAAACTCGTACTCTTCCAGAAATTTGAATTTCATTTTTTGATTTTTCTTGAATTGTAGCGATTAAAAATTAATTTTATGATGTCTTTAATAATTTTTGTTCTCTATTTTACTATTTTTAATTAGATAGTGAGCATATTTGCGAAAAATTTTTATGCAAGCTTAAAATGCTTAGAAAATGATTTTAAAATTCGCAATTAATATAAATATGATTCTAATCCGAAAATTAATAATTTAGAAAAATTAATAATTTTCCAACATGATTAAAAAATACCCTAAGACCCGCTTTTCTTTGTTTCAAAAATTAAATCCAATAAGTTCTTTTCAAATTTTCTATGATAAAACGTTTAACAAAAGATTTCTTTTTATATTATGCTTTTTAAAGAATATTCAATTCTTTGGATGGATTGGAAAATTTTGAAGATTTACAACTGAACTCCATTCAAGAGCTAATTATCATCAATGAGCTTTACTTTAAAGAAAAAAAAGATAATACAGCTAAACCAAAAATCATATTTGATATTTTTATTGACAAGTTATATATTTTCGAGATTTTTTGGCATATTTAAAGGTTTGTTTTTTGAGAAACATAATATTTTTCCTTTAGATTCCACAAATATTTTCCAAACATGAACCTAGAGAAGTTGCATTTCTAATTTAGTAATCAAATTAAATAGACAAATCAATGTTTTATAAAATAGTTGGAGTTGTACTATTCATAATAAACGTATGATTGGGAATATGATTTGTGATTTTTTTGAGAAAGCTAGAATTTCTAAGTTAAATTCTATTTCGTTGCAATTCTACATTGATAGATATCTAGGTAAAAATTCATAAAAATACCATTATAAATATATATGAAACTTTCTAGATTTTAAAGACTCTCATCAAAGTAAACAGATTAAAACTGATATTGGCAATAAAGGGAATTTGGCACAACTCACAATGAAGCAAAGTTTTGACTCAATCTATATCAAAGTGTTAGAAAATCCAAAGAATTTGATATTTTCTCTTTCTTTATGTTTGTGTGAAGAGTTTCTCCCGTAAATATTTCAAAACTCAAAATTAGTGTTTTCTCATCTTCATTTTTAGGAATGAGACTGTAGACATTTTTGGAAATATCATAGTCAACAGAATTTCGGATATTTTAATGAAACTAAATATGTTGAATCAATTTTCATTGGAGTTGATTGCAAAAGAAAGAAATCATTGTCAAAATACAAACAATTTTGATAATTCTAGATTTTTGCTTGCTCTTGAAAAAATATTACCCCAATTGTCTTCTTTTAAATTGACTTTCCAATGTGAGATTTCTAAATAATTAATTTTAAAAATTCCTTTGAAGATTACTTTGAGCAAAGAGCATATTTTGCTCTTTTAGAAATTTTTATGAAAAAAATTAACAAAAAAATGATCAAGTTCAAATTTTGGTTTTATAAAGAGCATACGGATTTTCTTTTGCTTGAGCCTTTAAATAATTTACTTTATAATTTGAAAGATTGTAAAAAAATTATTCTCTACATTGCTATTGCTGATTGGTAATCTTTAAGATTTCATTTTATCAAACTAAAACTGAATTTTTAAAAAAGGGAAAACCAAATGGATAGTGCTGAAAAAAAACGTTTATTGGAATTAAAAAAAAAAAAGTCTTCAATCATTGCCGTCATCAACAGAAAGACAATTTTGAAATTCGACTTTTATAAAAAAAATTAACCCAGCTTCAAAATTACTGAAAAAAACTTTAATATTCCTTATTTGCAGCTCCAAATAAATTTTTTTTTAATAAATTGAAATTTATGAACAAAATGAAAATGATTTTTAAAAAAATTAAAAATTTTTCCCAACGAATTGTAAAAAAAAACATCAAAATTATTAAAAAAACGTTGAAATTATTTAAACAAAAATGAAATCAAAAATTTAATAAATTTACTTTAAAAAAAAAAAGCCTCGTTTCAAATTAATTTTAATTTTTAACAAATGAAATAAAATCCATCATAGATTCCTTTAATTAAAAAAAAACCTAAAAACTTAAAAAAAATGGAACCTAAATTAAAAGTGATTTGGGACAACCTTCTCGATCAATTAGAGAAA
>Ga0302186_10003739_pt1 | contig 10991 bp, 6 predicted proteins | sample II_Bog_E1_2_FD_198782 | JGI IMG/M metagenome (GOLD analysis project Ga0302186, IMG submission 198782) | Peat permafrost microbial communities from Stordalen Mire near Abisko, Sweden - II_Bog_E1_1 | ecosystem: Environmental > Terrestrial > Soil > Wetlands > Peat | place: Sweden: Abisko, Stordalen...
TGGAATCGGGAAACTTGCGCAGCGGTTCTGTGAATGGACTCTTGTCCAGCGAGTCGTCGGCAATCCCCTGCGCCTGACTCGACACTTTTTCGAGCAGATACGTCGGCGGAATGAGGTGGTCGCGCATTCCGTCGCGCATGTGTCCCATGGCCTGGTCAAGCACCCGCGAAATCTGATGCAGGCGCGACACGTAGTCTGCGTAATCTTTCTTATTGCGGAAGGGGGAATCGAAGGCGAGCGATGCGTATCCGAGGTGAATGCCGCCGAACTGCGTTGCCGGCATTTCCCAGTCTTTGAATTGCGCGCCTTCGAGCCCTTCGCGCAGGCTGCGCACCATCAGGGCGTGGTTGAGCCGTTCCTGCTCGGGGAATCCGGTGACGTCGATGGCTTCAAAGCGCGCTAACGCCTGACGGGTATGTTCAAGATCGTCGCCAATGGCCTTGTCCGAAAAGTCGCTCAGGCGGTCGTTGTAACGATCATCGCCCACCTGGGTGGCCAGCTCGGGCTGGGTGCGGAGGGTGTACTCCCATTCCTCGGCGAGCAGGCGATTTAGTTCAGCGCGGCGCCCTTCGAGGGTCGAGTCGGCGGCACGAGCGACGAAAGGAACCAGTAGAGTTACGGCGAAAGAGAAGTTCACCAGCAGAAGCGCGAGCGACGTTCGCAAGATGTGGACCTCGGCGGCAAAGATTAAATCGGGATGAGGATACGCCGTCCGAAAATACCAGAAAAACGCGTACTGTGGGACTTTGCTTGCGGCATCGCAGCCGTCCGAAGTGGGCGCGCCGCCGCCGGAATCGCGAAAGTGCCAAAATCCCCGTGCCTTTCAAGATAACAGGCGAATCCGATTACCAAGGTGCGTGTCCCTTCTGCGAAGTCACATTAAGTGCATTTTATTCAGATGGTTACCGTGAAGATTCCACTATTGACGACTTTATACTTTGCCATTGCGTCGAACCGCGAAAATAACCTACTATCGAATAGTTGCAGAGACACGTCTTTCGTGTGGGCTGATTTGGCGAGGCTCTTGCATCTAAACAACTAGGCCGACAGATCCAGTGGGCAACAGATTGGCCAAGTGCTACCGGGGATGGTGAAGTGAAGTTCTGGGCCTGGTTTCTTCGTATCGCATTTTTTCTAGGACTGGCAATGTTGCTGGGAGCGAGTGGAATCGCGGCCAGCGTGAACCCCAGCACGGTCACCCCGCACAAGAAAACTCACGGCGTCATGGAAAATCAGCATGCCAGGAAGCGCATGCATACGCTGGCTCGAAGCCGCGTTCCACATTCGCAATACGCCGGCACACGGTCTTCCGCTGCACGTTCTTCCGCCACGCATGCCTCCGCCAGGCGCCATCGCTATTACGAGCGATTCCATACCAGTTCGTTCGCGTCCGATATTACGGAAGGCGATGTGACGGGCGGCGAGGACCCGGTCGTTCGGCAGGCTGCGATCGACGCCTTGGGCAACATGAACGGGACCGTGGTCGCGATTGAGCCGACCAGCGGACGCATCCTGGCCATAGTTAACCAGAGGCTGGCTCTCTCCAGCGGCGCGCAACCCTGCTCGACGATCAAGCTTTCTGTGGCGCTCGCGGCGCTTAGCGAAGGCGTGATCGATGAGGGAACTCAAGTTCCGCTTGGCGGCCGCAGCCGCATGAATCTGACCGAAGCGCTCGCGCACTCGAATAACGCTTATTTCGAGGCGGTCGGGCGCAAGCTGGGCTTCGAGAAGGTGCAGTACTACGCGCACCAGTTTGGACTCGGCGAACTCGCCGGCTATCGTATTCCGGGCGAACAGTTGGGGACGTATCCGGAAGTGGAAATCCCCGCCAAACTTGGCGGCGTCAGCAAGATGTGCTCGTTTGGCGAGGGCATCTCGATGACTCCGCTGCAATTGGGCGCGCTGGTGACGGCGATCTCGAACGGCGGCACGCTCTTCTATCTGCAACATCCGGCCAGTCCCGAGGCAGTCGCCAATTTTCAGCCGCGCGTGAAGCGCCATCTCGACATCGAGCCGGTGATTCCAGAGCTTTCCGGCGGCATGGCTGGAGCGGTTGCCTACGGCACGGCGCGCAGCCTGCGCTTGAACTTCAACGAAGAATCGATCCTGGGCAAGACCGGGACTTGCTCGCACGCCGGCACGCGCTTCGGATGGTTCGCTTCGTATGCCAACACCGATATTGGACGCATTGTGACGGTTGTCTTCCTGCAGGGCGGACGGCCGACGTTTGGGCCCAAAGCAGCCGAGATCGCGGGCCGCATGTACCGCAATCTTTACGACCACAACTTCTTCATGGCGGGAGCAGCCGGCACGGCTTCCACTCCCGGTATGGAAAAAGTCAGCGCCTCGGAAACGCCGCGGTAATCGCCGCGACGGGCGGGAGTTTGGGGTGACCTCTCATCTTGCGACGTCCACCGCAACGACCACCCCAGCAGTAACCAATGGAACTCGCGTTCTGCAGTTCCTTCTCGCGATTTGTCCCCGGCTGGCCCAGAATAGTTCTGTCCTATCGTTCATTCCTTATCGTTCAACCTATGAGTTCGCCTCCCTCGGCTGCGCGCACCCAACGCCTGGAACCAGCGACGGTTTCGGCTCGTTCCGGGGGCGTGCCGTCGCCCGGAATCCGCACTTTGCTGTTGTGCCTTCTGCTCACCATCGCTGTGCTGGTGTGCTACAACCCGGTGGTTCACAACGGATTCCTCAACTACGACGACGATCAGTACATCACCAACAACGCTCATGTGCGGGCGGGCCTGACGGGGGCAACGGTGAAATGGGCTTTCACCGCTTATGACAAGGCGAACTGGCATCCCCTGACCTGGCTTTCCCACGCTCTCGACTTCGAACTCTTCGGCCTGAACCCGGCCGGACATCATTACGGGAACGTCTTGCTCCACGCGGTCAACGCTGTCCTTCTTTTTCTGCTGCTGCAGAGCGCGACGGGGTTTCGCTGGCGCAGCCTGATGGTCGCGGCCCTGTTTGCGCTGCATCCGATTAACGTCGAGTCAGTGGCGTGGGCGGCGGAACGGAAGAACGTGTTGAGCACGACGCTCTTTCTTCTCGCGCTGTATGCCTACGACTGGTATGCACGCCAACCGGGAGTTCGCCGCTATGCGGCTGTGGCTTTGCTGTTTGCGCTTGGCCTGCTCGCCAAGCCGCAGGTGATTACGTTTCCATTGCTGCTCCTGCTGTGGGATTACTGGCCGCTACGCCGCATCGGCGCTCCGTCTTTGGGCGCGCCAGAGGCGCAAGGCAGCATGCCCAGAATGTCCGTCGGATGGCTGGTGCTGGAAAAAATACCTCTTCTGCTGCTTTCCGCCGCGAGCGCAGTGGTGACAATGAAGGCGCAACAGGCTGGAGGCGCCATCCAGGCCTTTTCCCAATACAATTTGCCGCTGCGCTTGGAGACAGCGTTGATTGCGTATGTGCGCTATCTGGGGAAGGCGATCTGGCCTGCGAAACTGGTGGCGCTGTATCCGCATCCCGTCACGCTCTATCCGGCATGGCATGTGGGCGGGGCGGCGCTGTTGTTGCTGGTCATCACTGTTCTGGCGCTCCCCGCTCGCGATCGCCGCTATCTTGCGGTCGGATGGTTCTGGTTTCTGGGCAGTCTGGTGCCGATGATCGGACTGGTGCAGGTGGGTGCGCAGGCGATGGCGGATCGCTACGCCTACATCCCGTTCATAGGCTTGTTTCTGATGTTGACTTGGGGGTTGGCCGATTGGGCGGGACGAACGCAGTTCGAAGCGCAACGCATTCCCTCCGGATGGATTGCCGTTCCCGCAGTGGTTTGTTTACTGGTGCTCGGCACGCTTACGTACCGTCAGGTTGGATATTGGCACGATATTCCATCATTCTGGCAGCGCACACTGGCGTTGACTAAGAATAATTACATCGCGCACGACACGCTGGGGGATTTCCTCGCCAGCCAGGGCCGCACCGAAGAAGCAGCGGAGCAATTCCGGGCCGCGCTGGCGATCCGCCCGGATGACCTGCCGGCCAATTTGAACCTGGGCACGTATGAGCACGGGCGCGGCCATCTAGCGGCGGCAATTGACCGGTATCAAGTGGTGGCTCTGCATGCGGGTGACCTGGGCCTGCGGGCAACGGCCTATGGCAATCTCGGCTCTGCTTATCGCCAAATGGGCGAGTCGATGAAGGCAAAACAGTGTTACGAAGCGGCGCTGCAACTGACGCCCGAGCATCCGATGGCCATGGCAATGATTGGACTCGGCCTGATTGCGCAGAAGCAAGGCGACTTTCCGGAGGCCGTCCGCCAGTACTCGCACGCGATGGCGGTGCAACCGACCGACGTAGGGTATTTGCTGCTGGCGCGGGCCTTGGAGCAGGCGGGACGATTGGACGAGGCTCAGGCGATTTCGGAGCGCGTAGCCCGCCTTTCACCGAATCTGGCCGAGGCGCGGAGGGAAGCCGAGTCGCTGGTTTCCGGAAAGTAAGTGCGTGATCGGTTACTCCTTTACCTCATCCTTGGCGACCACGCCGTCTTTGATGTAGATGATGCGGTGGGCGTACTCGGCGATGTCGTGCTCATGGGTGACGAGAACGATGGTATTGCCCTCCGAATGCAAGCGATCGAACAGGGCCATGATCTCGTTACCGGTTTGCGAGTCGAGATTGCCCGTCGGTTCGTCGGCAAGGATGATGGCGGGCTTATTGACCAGAGCGCGGGCGACGGCGACGCGCTGACGCTGTCCGCCAGAGAGTTCGTTGGGTTTGTGGTTCATGCGGTCTCCCATGCCGACCGAGGTCAGCGCGGCCTTCGCACGCTCGGCGCGTTCGTCGGAGGGAACCCCGGCGTAGATCAGCGGCAGCTCAACGTTGTGCAGCGACGTGGCACGGGCCAGCAGATTGAAGGTCTGGAACACAAAGCCGATTTCCTTGTTGCGGATGCGGGCCAGTTCGTCGTCGTCGAGCGCGCTGACCAGTTGTCCATTGAGCCAGTATTGGCCTTTGGTCGGCGAGTCGAGACACCCAATCAGGTTCATCAGCGTCGACTTGCCGGACCCGGATGGCCCCATGATGGCGACATACTCGTTGCGCTGAATGCGAAGGTTGATGCCGCGCAGCGCGTGCACCTGCTCGGCGCCCATGTCGTAGCTCTTCCACAAATCCTCGGTGGAGATCATGTAGGAATCGGGTCCAGCCCAATTCGCGGGCTTATCGATTGGCAGTACCTCGGCAGTCGCCATTTTGTTCCCTTTCTCCGGATTGGGCTCGGGCACGCGCTCTCCTAGCAGCCGTTCTGTGTTAGACGCTCTAACCTGGCAGAGGTTAGGTTCCAGGCGTCAGGTCTTAAGGTCTCCGGCCTCTGAACCCAGGTTTTTCCTGAGAACTGACACCTGTCACCTTCTGCCTAACTGCTTTCATCTTCCTTCTTCGGAGCCGAGTTATCGATTTTGACGCTCGTCCCCGGCTTTAGAGTGCGCAGAACTTTATAGCTGCCGGTAATCACGTCGTCACCCTCTTTTACTCCGCTGGTGACTTCGATGTCCGTGGTGCCACTGATGCCCGTATCCACCGGAACGAATTCCGCCTTCTTGTTGCGGATCACGAACACACCCTGGACTTCTTCCTTCTGCTTGGATGCGTCCGCCGGAACGTTGGCGGCTTCTACGGAACTCTTACTCGTGTCTTTCGCCGCCAGATCCGCGCGGGTGCGAACGGTCAGCGCCTGAATGGGAATGCTGATCACGTTGTTGCGCGTCGCGGTCGTGATCTTGGCGGTCGAGGAAAGGCCGGGACGCAGCTCTGTCGGCGGATCGGTGAGCGTCACTACCACCTTGAAGTCCTTCGCTTCCTCGCTGGTCGAACTGGATTGAGAAGTCGCGACGCCCGTCGAGCGCACAATTGCGTTGTCTCCGATTTCGCTGACCACGCCGTGAAAGATTTTGTGCGGGATGGCATCGATTGTCACTTCCGCAGGTTGGCCAAGATGCACGTTGACGATGTCGGTCTCGTCGACCTTGACCTCGGAAGTAATTACAGACATGTCGGCAATCGTCATCAGCGTGCTGCCCGGAGAATTCTGGATCCCCATCACCACCGTCTCGCCCTCGCGCACCGGGAGATTGGTGATGACGCCGTCAAAAGGCGCAGTGTAGGTGGTTTTTTGCAGCACGTCCGCAACTCGAGTCAGGTTGGCCTGGTTCTGTGAGATGTGCCGGTCCGCCGAATCCTTCTGGGCTTTGGCTTGGGCGACGCGGGCTTCGGCCTGGGCCAGTCCGGCATTGGCTTGCTCCCACGTCGCTTTCTTTACGTCGTAATCCTGCTTGGCGATCAGGGCGGCGGTATACAACCCCTGCGCGCGGTCCCAGTCGAGTTTGGCGTGTTCGGCGTCGGACTTGGCGCGGTTCAGGTCGGCAAGCGACGTGTTGAGGGCGGCCTCGGCGGCGACGGCATCGGTTTGCGACGCCTGCACCGATGCTCGTGTGGAATTGACGTCGGCCAAGGGTTGCACGTCCTCCAGTTGCGCCAGCAACTGTCCCTTCTTCACCCGGTCGCCTTCCTTGACGTGCAGCTTGACGATTCTGCCGAAGGCATTGGCTCCGATGTTGGCGTAGGTCTTGGGCTTGATTTCACCGGAAGCGCTGACCACCGAGGCTAGGTTCTGCTTGTCGACCTTCCCGGTCTGCACCGTTACCAGGTTCTTTCGGCTCTGGTAAACCGTGACGGCGACAATGATGCCGAGCACCAGGGCCGCGCCCACTCCGATCAATACTTTTTTCCAAGTCTTCATGAATGGGCGCCTGCGACCTTCCTGCCAAGTCCGCCTCTACCACAGGCGATGGCTTGGACTCCCGTCTTTCCTCATTTCCGGCTTACCCCGCGCTCCAGCGGCAGCGCGGCGCGAACATGCCCCACCGACCCAGGAACAGTTACGTGTGGACCCAGGGGAAAGTTCCCGAGTTCCCGCGAAACCAACCTCCATGTTGCAGTTGCACTGGGCTCCCGGAGGACAGACGCGGGATGCCTGTATTATATCGTGCCCAAGGTTCGCGGAACGAGTGCGCCATGGGGATCGCTGCGCCAACGAGCAACCCTTGAGCGTCGACCGCAAAATAAGGATTCTTAAGGGATTTAGCGGAGCGGCACGGCGCGGGAATTCTTTTTTTGTCAGGCCACCCCTTCTTGCCAGGTTGTATCCAATGAACATAGAATGAAGCAACGGGCGTTTCTCGTGAGGTAGGCCTTTCTATGTTCTCCGCAGGTTTTCGAAATCGTTGCTCGATGGCTGTGCTGGCGGGTCTGATGGCATTGGGTTGTGCCGCCATTTCGCCGGCTCAGGATAAAGCAGCGAGTGGTTCCGATGACAAAGGCGCGGGGGCGCAGACACAGACGGATCCTCTCAAGCGTCCGATTCCGGAAGCGCAGCGAAAGAAGAACGCCAAGGCGCTCAAGATCGAGTTGAGCAAGACGTACCGGAAGTGGTTGGATGAGGACGTGCGCTGGATCATCACCGACGAAGAACGATCCACCTTCATGCAACTCTCCAACGATGAAGAGCGCGACCAGTTCATTGAGGCCTTCTGGCAGCGTCGCGATCCCACCCCCGACACCGAAGAGAACGAATACAAGGAAGAGCACTATCGGCGCATCGCCTATGCCAACGAGCACTTCGCGGCCGGCATCCCCGGCTGGAAGAGCGACCGCGGCCACATGTACATCGTGTTCGGACCACCCGATGAAATCGATTCCCATCCCTCCGGTGGCACGTATGAGCGCCCCATGGAAGAAGGTGGCGGCGAAACCTCCACGTTTCCATTTGAAACCTGGCGCTATCGCTATATCGAGGGGATCGGGCAGGAAGTGATGATCGAGTTCGTCGACACCTGCATGTGCAACGACTATCACATGACATTGGACCGCTCGGAAAAGGACGCGTTAAAGTACACCCCGAACGCCGGTCTGACGCTGTATGAACAAATGGGGATGTCGAGCAAGACGAACCGGTTCAGCAACGGCGGCTTGGAGCAACTCGGCGCCGGGCCCTTCAACCAGGACTTGCAGACCAAGCAATTCGACCGCTTAGCACAGTTTGCCAAACTGCAAGCGGCGCCGGCCGTGAAATTCAAGGACCTGGAAGAAATCGTCAGCCACAAGATCAGCGTCAACCTGATGCCGTTCGATGTGCGGGCGGATTTCGTGAAGGTGACCAGCGATACGGTGTTGGTTCCGGTCACCATTCAACTCAAGAACCGCGACGTCACCTTCCAGAACAAGGACGGCGTGGAGCGCGGCACCGTCAATATTTTTGGCCGCGTGACTACCCTGACCGGCAAGGTTGTACAAACCTTTGAAGACACGGTGCAGGTCGACGTGCCGGTGGAACTGCTGCCCAAGACGGCGGAAAATTCCTCGGTCTACTGGAAAGCTTTGCCGCTGCGCATCAGCCAGAATCGCTATCGCCTGGATATCGTCGTCAAGGACGTGAACGGCGATCGCACCGGGAGCTGGAGCCGGGCCATTGAGATCCCCGACTTCAGCGAAGACAAGCTGAGCAGTTCGACTCTCATCATTGCCGACCAGATGGAGCAGGTCGCGACCAAGAACGTGGGTACGGGCAATTTCGTGATCGGGACCATGAAAGTGCGTCCCCGGGTAGCGCCTTCCGACGGCAAGCCCATTTCCTTCAAGCGCAATCAGAAGCTGAATTTTTGGATGCAGGTTTACAATCTCAGCGTGGACGATAAAACCCACAAGCCTTCCGCCACCTTTGAATACAACGTGACGGATGCCAATCACAAGGCTGTCATCCATACCGTCGAATCGACCGACACGATGGGCAATGTGGGCGACCAGGTCACGCTACAGAAGACGCTTTCGGCCGCGAATCTGCCGCCGGGCCTGTACAAGATCGAGATCAAGGTGAACGACAACCTTTCCAAGCAGACGGTGGATCCAACGGCAACCTTTGCCGTGGAGTAGACTGCTGCTTGGTCCCCCAGAGGTGATGGGCGCAATGTTCCAAAAGCTCGGGTTTGTTCTGGTCGTCGTTGTTACTGCCGGGAGCTTGACCGCTTCGGCATGGGCCGCGACCCCGACCGGTGCGATCTCTGGATTCGTGCGCGACGGCAGCGGCGCTCCGCAAATGGGCGCGGCCGTGGAGATACTCGGTTCCGCCGCCCAGGCGCTGAAGGTCTTTACCGACGATCGCGGCTTCTACTCGGTCGCCAGTCTCGTGCCCGGAACTTATAGCGTCAAAGTAAGCGCCCCGTCATTCCTGCCTTCCCTGCGCGACAAAATCGGCGTCCGCGCGGGCGCAAGGCTCATGGTGAACGTCACCCTGACCACGCTCTTCGAGGCCATCCAGTTGGTGCCCCTGCGAGGTCCGGCGGACGATGACGACTGGAAGTGGACCTTGCGCTCGGTGGCCAACCGTCCCATCCTGCGGGTGCTACCAGACGGCACCACCGTGGTGGCGCAAAGCGGAGAATCCGCAGCCGACCAGGATTTCAAAGGCACGGTAACCTTCCTGGCCGGATCCCCAGGCCAAGGGTTTGGCAGTCCTTCCGATATGACGGCGGGCTTTGCCGTCGAGCGATCGCTGCTGTCGAGTGGCATCCTGCGCCTGAACGGCAACGTCGGCTATGATTCCGACGGCCAAGGCGCCCCGTCGGCCGTGCTCCGCACAACCTATGCGAGCCGTTTCAACGGCGTTTTTGAACCTTCGGTGGCGATTACCGCCCTGCGGCTGAATTCGCCCGATTCGGACGCCATGCCGGGCGCGTCTCTGCAAGCGCTCTCGGTCACAAGTTCCGACCGCGTCGTGCTCGGCGACAAAGTGGAGATGAAGTTTGGCAGTGAATTACAAACGATCCAGTTCATGGGCCGGGTCAATGCCTTTCGACCCTTTGGATCGGCGGATTTCCATCTCGCGCCGAACACAGTTCTGGAATATCGATATGCCAGCGCCGTCCCAACCCTGAGCCTTGAAGATCGTCTGGGCGTCGATCGCTCGGCGGCCGATGGTTTCGAATCCGCCTCCGCGGACCTGAGCGAGACCGCCCCGCGCATGAGCATTACCAACTTTTCTCCGGCGGTGGAGAAAGCCCGTCACCAGGAATTATCGCTCTCCCAGCGCATCGGCAAGAACAGCGTGCAGGTGGCATTCTACGACGACGGAATCGCCGATCCGGTGCTTACTGGCATCGGCTTGATGGCTCCTGGAGAAATGATGGCCGAAGCGGGCGAGGTTCTGCCCGACATTTACTCCGGCACCTTCAGCTATCAGGGCAACGACTTCTCGACGCGTGGCGTCCGCGTGGTTCTGCAGCGGAAGCTGTTCTCCGATCTCACCGCAACCTTGGATTATTCCTACGGCGGCGTCCTCGACCTGTCCCGCCCCGACGTCGAGTTGCAGGACGCGCGGAATTGGATTCGCGCCGAACAGCGTCAGGCCGTGGCCGCAAAGTTCAGCGGAACCGTACCCAGGACCAAGACCCGCTGGATCGCCTCCTATCGCTACATGGGCGGTCGCGCCTTGACCCCAGTCGATGAGTTCAATACTTCGCCGGGCCAGGCCGATCCTTATTTGAACGTCTGCTTCCGCCAGCCGATTCCGGCCAGCTTCTTCGCGGGACACATGGAAATTCTCATGGATCTTCGCAATCTTCTCGCGCAAGGCTATGTGCCCGTCATGGGCCGCGATGGGCGCACGCTCTATCTCGTGCAATCGGACCGCTCGGCCCGCGGCGGCGTGGCCTTCAGCTTCTAAGATCTCCTCTCCTAAGCCCATATTTCCTTTTTGAACTCTGAGTAAGTGGTTGTATGATCGCGACAACGCCAGTATTCATGCGGCTTTTAAGAGTAAAACGAACTCTGCGGAGGCTCGACCCAGTGGGTGAGAAACAAAATCAGCCCTTTCAGCTCTCGTTTAACCCGTCTTTGAAGGTTGATTTTCAAGGTTCTCGTGTCACTTCCGACGGCGGTCTGCTTTTGGTGCGCGAGTTGGATGAGCGTTTGGGATTGAG
>Ga0302186_10003740_pt1 | contig 10991 bp, 4 predicted proteins | sample II_Bog_E1_2_FD_198782 | JGI IMG/M metagenome (GOLD analysis project Ga0302186, IMG submission 198782) | Peat permafrost microbial communities from Stordalen Mire near Abisko, Sweden - II_Bog_E1_1 | ecosystem: Environmental > Terrestrial > Soil > Wetlands > Peat | place: Sweden: Abisko, Stordalen...
CTTTTGAAAAATTTCCATGAAATTAATGTTTAAATCAGCAACGATTTGAAATTATAAAAAATTTTTATTTAAATTAAATTCTTTAATTAAAGCAAAAAAATTTTTTTTTTCATTTAAATTTTGAATTTAGTAAACTGTTTTTTTTTTAAGCGAATTTAAAAAATAATCTCTTTAAATAATTCATATTTCAAATATAATTTCTCTTGTTAACTTTTTTTCAAGTAGATATAAACCTGCCAGCCATCTTTTAAATCTTAAAGGATTGAACAATTTCCACGCATTTTTCCACCTGTTCCTTCAATTTCTCCATATTCAACGAGCTCTTCTTATCTTCTCCCTTGGTTCCCAATCCAGCTCCTCCAGCTATTTATAAAAAAAACATTAATTTCTCAATGAAAAATCTTATAAATTTACCTATTGGGAACATGGAATTAATGATAGATCCAAAGGTTCCTCCAATAGCGAAAGCTGCGATTCCAACAAAAATAAACGCGAATAATATCAATAATAACATCACAAGCCAGATTAAGACCCCAAAGAGGATTTCCTTAGTGATCCCCAAATATTCCAAAGTGAGCATGATGCTTTTATCCTGTAAATAATCCAAAGCCTTCTCGAATTCCTTTTCATTTAATTCCTGGCTATAATTGATATCGTCTCCTTTCACTGAGGTGAAAATCTCCTTTATTCTATGATCTGATAGCGTCATATTGAGTCTTTTAGTCAACAATTTGAATTCCTCCAAGCTGATTTTGCCGCTTTTATCAGAATCAAAGACCTTAAACAAATCCTTAGTGTCCATATCTTTATCCATCTTCAATTTATCCTTAATCAGATCTAATGAACTCACATTTTGACCAGTTATCGAACTATTTAAATAAGCGATTTTCTTTGTAACATAAGCCTCTGGCCCTTGCAAAATCGTCTTGAACTCCTCCAATATACCCTTGATGATTTTAAAGGTCTTCTTATCAATATTGAACAAATTGAACAATTCAGGACTCAATTTATCGAAATCTCCATTGATGAAATTGAAGATACTTTCAATAATTTGTTGGGTTTCAGGTTGGGTGGGAAACAGGATCTTTCCCAACATTAAGGCGATATCTTGAATCTGTTGTTTTTTGATCTCAGTGGAATTGCTGGAATATTGTTCGATAAATTCAATGATTTCCTCAACCAAATCCACCAACATTTCAGGATTTTCATTGACATTATAGAAACAATCCATAACTTTTTTAGTGTTTCCCATCTGATCTTCCAATTTTTTGGCTTTTTTTTCTTGAAGGAACGAGTTTTTCATTTCTTCAATGAAACCCTTTGGATAATTGCCATTTTCATCCTTGGTATCTTCGTAATTCTTCATATATTCATTGAATTCCTCTTCATTGAACTCTTCGTCCTTTTCCTTGTCATCCACTAGTCTCAATACGATTTGTGACACCAAAATCACAAATAATTGACCCAGAGCCTTCTTATCTACATTGCTGACATCATTTCCGAAAGTGACTTTGATGACTTCCACCATGATTATACTAACTACATCGAGTTTTTTCTGCATCCTTTTAAATAAAACAATCTTTTATTATAGAAAAAACTATGAAATATTACATTTCCTCCAATAATTTGTAGATTTTATCCTTGGCCTTCGAATCAGTGCCCAATCGACTCTTTTCAATCATTTCAAAGCCGATCATTATCAACTTCAAACTATCTCTTTGAGCACAGATTCTTTGAGATAAAGCCGTTTCTTTCTTTTTCTTATCAACATCATCTTTCTCTTCTTCCTTTTTTTCTTTAATTAAGAAACCGGTCAAGAAATTGCCAATGTTATCATTTTCTGAATCGAATGCTTCTTCGATTAACCCGTCTAAAAGCCCAAATTTCGCTAAGCCGCTCGTGGCAAACATGAATGAAGGGAAAAATTTGAATATGGGCTCAAAGAACTTCAAATTATCATCTGGCACATTTTCCCTTAGATAAGAACTCTCTATATAAGAAGTCACTGCATTCACGGCTTTTTGATATAAGGTATCAACGAAATTGGTCTTGAATTTCCTAGTGATTTCTTCCAATTTGATATCTTCTTTCTTCTCTTGATGTTTACTCAACAAAATCTCACAGAAATCCTCATTGATTCCATTCCAGATATCCTTTAATTCTATTGTGAACCATGAGACGTTATTCACAGGTCTATCATACATCTCTTCGAAGTAAAAGTTCAAGCCTTCTTTGATATTTTCTTTTAAATATTCTGATATCATAGACATATATTCTTTGAATTCCTTCCCCAAATCAAGCTTTTTAGTAGAATTCGATGTTAGGAAGGTATCTACTAAAATGAACAATCCATACATCAATAAGGCTGAAATAGTGCTTCTGCCATAGCCTTCTGAGCCTTTTGCTGGATCATAGACATGAGCGATGAAAGGCAAATTGAGCCAACAGAAAATCGAAGCCATAGGATAAAACTTGGGGTCTTTAACAGCTAGATATTTGATGAATTGAGCGAAATCTCCCCCTTCAGCTGCACAAATACTCGAGAAGAAATCTTTATCAATGCCCATAACATTTTTAATAATTGTATCATCTTCCAATTGATTTTCAAGATATCTAGGAATATCCTCATTCATTTGTGTATAAGGATTACCTAGACTGGAACATAATAACAAGACCTTGAATGAGAAATATCGTTGGGATAAATGATGGATCCCCAATTTCCTTGATATGAAGATCGGAGCCTCATTGAATAATCTCAAAAGCAATTCATAATTATGATCCACAATTCCTCTGATCAATATTAAATTGTTTTTATCATGAGATGTCATTTTCTTCCCAATGGTGAATTCAAAGAAATCGGTGTTGAATTTAGTATAGGAAGAAGAAGTGATGAATTCACTCAGGGATCTGGAATTCAAAACGCTGGTTTTGAAAGGCTTCCTGGCAGAATCAGAGAAAAGGTTGATGATTTCAAGGAAATTCGAAAATTCCTCAAAATTATCTTTACCATCCTTATTCTTTCTAAAGGGGGCCTCAATTGTCGTTGCTCTATAATCTCGATTTCCAGATAAACCTTTCCAATTCATTTCATAGAGCATTTTTTTCCAGGCTAAAAAAAGAGAAAATTTATATTATATATGAAAAACTTAAAAATGTATAGTAGTACATGGTTTATCGCCGCAAAAACAGTTCACAAGCAGAACTAAACTATCTTTTTGTGAATATGGTCTTTTGGAAAAGGTCTCTGATCCTTTGGTTTTTTGTTCTCTTTATTATAATATGATTCGATTTTTAATAAAATAAAGAAAAAATGCTTACAGGAGGTGCCACATATTTGGGGTCTTTATCCTTTCTAAAGGTTTCTGGCGGTGGTCTTAATAACACCATCAATACCTCAGGCACATTGCTTAGGAAAACATTGGCTGGAGTCTTTTGAAAATTGATCACTGAAGCCATCTTCAAATGAGGGACTGCCAAGCCATAAAACACCCATGGACTAATCTCTAATTTGTTCAAAAACGCCTCAAAATCATTTAATTCCATATCCCTTTTCAAAAGGAAATCCAACATCATTTTCAAGTTATTATAATTCGATTTCAAATGGAAACTGACTTTCGCAAGGATCGTTTCCAATGCGATCGAGCCCTTCTTCGAGGTTTTTGATTTCTCCTTGAACAAAATCAACAAATGAGTGAAAATCTCCTTGGCTGAATCCCCTTGTAACATTTGGAAATCTCTGAAAAGCTTAGAAAGCTGGGTCGCTAGATTTTGGATTTTAGTTATTGTGAGGTTCTTTTGGAAAAGAGGTATCTCTTTGATTTTTCTATAATTCGAAGCAGAAAAGAAGTCTCCAGCATCTATTTCTTCACTTGCCAAATCAGTGAATTCATTCACGACCTTCTCAATACTACTACTACCAGCTAAAATGCTCAAAGGATAATAATCTTCCAATGCCTCATAGGAAGTGAACTTATAAAGCTCATATTGTTCATGATTTTCCTTATGTGAATTCTTCCAAATGATCAAATTATTAAGAAAAGTCTTGCGGAACTCTGGAATCTTAAACTTCTCAGGTTGATCCTCTTCTTCTATGAGAACTCTTTGTAAACTTTCATAGCTTCTGAAGTTCTCGAAACCTTTCTTCTTATAATGTTCGATGTTATCATCGGTTTCCTGCGAAAGATAAATAGGAATCAAAGCGGAACTAAAAAGAATCTCAGCCATTTTCTGAACCTTTGAAGTCTTTTGTTTCTTTTTCTCATCTATTTTCTTATTGATTTCCTCAGTCACGTCATCTTCGAAAAGAGAATTCCTGAAAAAGAACTCCAAGACGAAATCTTCAGTTTCTTCTGGTTTCTCACCTTCTTTTTGTTCTTTTAAGGCTTTTTGTATGGGGTCTTCTTCTCTTTTATCACGGATGGTTTCGAAGAAAAAGATTGGAATGAGGAATTTCAAAAGGGCGTTTTTATCAAAACCTTGAAAGGTCAGATATTCTTCATGAAGCAGCTTGAGTTTTTCGCTTGTGGAGAACAAAAGATCCATATTCAAGCCAAATTCAATCATTGTCTTATAAGCTGCTGTTTCTTTGGCTTTTTCCTCTTGTTCGGCCTTTTTACGATCTTCTTCTAATTTCGCCTTTCTGTCAATTTTCTTCTTTTCTTCCTTTTTTTCTTTACTTTCTTCTTTATTTTCTTCTTTTTTCTCTTCCTTTTTTTCCTCTTTTTTCTCTTCTTTAACCTCTTCTTTTTTCTCATCGTTTTTATGCGAGTATAAATCTCTCATCTTCCTTAAAGTGCTCAAAATCAACATTCTAGTCAATCCATTATGGTCGATTCTAAACTCATCTTCAATATTTGTAGGAGCTCCAAGACTATTCGCGTCACAAATCGCATCCAATACTCTGAAATAGGTTTCCAACTTCTCATCATCATTATATTCCGTCTTTTCCTTATCATCACGTTCAGCATATCTTTCCGCTGATAAAAACACCTTCTCATCTATAATATAGCTCGGATCTTTATAAACTTCCTTATAAACCTCTTCTAATTTATTGTTTAATAGCACTCCCATGGCCATTAGATAGGTATAGGCATTAAAATATTCACTATTATCAAGTTCCTTCTTATCTTCTGGTTTTTTTTGTTGATCTTCAGCCATATTTTCCGAAGATTTTGGCTCCTCAGGGGCACTGATCAGGTTTTTTGAAGCTGTAACTGAAGAGTTTTTACGAGAAAATTGCCTGCCCATGATTTCATCATAAAATCGAGACTTTTTCTCATTTTTATCCTTATTCCTTGAAAAGTCTTCATTAGCCAATTGATCGATTTCAAATTGGAACTCTTTATCCGCAAGAGAGCTTTTTTCTCTCAAGGTCATTTTATCCAAAGCTTTGAAGATATGAGTTATTTGATTATATAATCTATCATTGACTTTCGAAGCGATATGAGTGGCATTTTTATCTTCCAAAGCTAAAAACGTCATAATGGGAGAAATTTTGAATTGAGTAAATAAAAGATAGGCCACAGTTTCATTATTATTACCCAATTTCATCGTCTTCGAATAAAATTTAGTATACATATCCTCAATCTTCATATTAAGCTTCGTGTTATTAGTGATCATACCCACAAAAGCGGCAACTGTCTCTATGATGTTCTTAGGGTTATTTTCAGCTGATGGGAATATCTTAATTTTGGACAATTTCTTATTGCATTGGATGATTTTACTCAAATTATAGAAATTACCCTCATTGATATCACAAAGCAGATCCCCGAAACTAGTGTCAATACCAATAGCTTTGAAGAGAATGGCTCTATCTTCGCTCATTTTCAAGAAACTTTCGAAATCATCTCCGAAACTCTCAGTTTTCGCGAAAAGACTGAACAAGCTTTGAAGCACCTTATTATGGATCTGTTTATTTAGACTGAAGGTGCTGACGAATTTAGTGAAACTATAAGGATCCAGCTCATTATGGATGAATTTCAAGACCAATGAGAACTCATTGAAATCAATTGACAATTTCTTGAACCATCGTTCATTTCTTTGCAAGAGATCCAGTTTATCGCTGAGATTCTTCGAATAATAGAATTCACAGAAATTAAATGAAGATTCCACTTCAAAACTTGTGGCACCTAATATATTGCTCAATGATTCAATAGATGGATTCATGGAGCATAAACTGAAAATATCGATTAAATCAGTAAGTTTGCCTACAAATTCATTGAAATTCTGAATGATTCCTCTAGCAAAAACCTCAGCATCAGTAGTAAAGAAATATTTGAGAACCCGATTGATTTCAGAATATTCGAGGATTTCTTTGGGATGAAGCCCCATCTTCTCATTAAAGTACTTTCTATTGGATTCATACAGAAATTTCTTCATCAGAGCCTTATTCCGGAAATTGTTTTTCTCAAGAGCTTGTTTTTCCAAGGCCTCATTTGAGCTCTCAACAGAATTTTTGCTATTGAGGAAAGTGATCAGGAAGAAATATTTCTCGACATTTTCTTTATTCGTCCAATCAAAAAAAGACTGTTCTTTCTCCATTTGCTTCTCCTTTTCGAAAAACATTGAAAATATTAATTCACTGGAACTATCTTCAAATAGAAGAGAGGAAAAATCACGGAAGATTCCTATGAAGGCATCAAGTTCGTTTTGTGGTAATTTCTCTTGCATAATGCTTTGAGCATCATTCACAGCTTCGCTTGGGTCCTTGGATTCATCGAATTCCTCCTCTTCCTCTTGATCATCGAGCTTCAGTTCTTCGGTTCCTTGGAGCTTCTCACACACTATAGGGAATAACTGATAAATGCCGCCTCCTTGGCCCGCTAATCCAAGACTCTTCATTTCATTGAGATGATAGAAGGAAAAGACTCTTTTATTCATTTCATGGATTTTCTTGGTTCTTTCTTCAGCTTTCTTCTTATCTTCAGCTTCTTTTGCGAGCTCTTCAGCTGTTTTTACTTTATTTTCCTCAGCTTTCTTAGGCTTATCATCAGATGGCTTGCCTTCGATGCCATAGATGGCCAGTTTCCTGGAGAAATTAGTTACATCGAACCCATACCAATAGAGACCATGGAAAGATTTTGCTAATATGTCCTTATCAGTATAATCAAAATCATCATCTTGTGGCAACCATTTGTCGACATATTTCATTAAATTCGCACCTTTCATCATGCGATCCTCATTTAAGATCGTTCTGACAATTTGCTTGAAGGAGTTCTTCTTGAAAGGGAAATCACTTTGGCCTTCGAGGAAGTATTGGAATCCACGTATACAATGAGTATAATCACCCATCATTATATATAAGAGAAGTTCTACTCCATCGTTATCATAATTATATTTCTCTGCGAATTGGGTCACTGCATTCTTGATTTCAATATTTCGACGGACATTGGTTCTGGAAATCGATTTAACTGAAATCAACTTGATGATTCTTTTGAGGAAATCCATCACAGTTGAGATCTGGGACGCAGGAATCATCAGGATCTCCAATAAATTGTTCAGAAATTCGTCTTCATTGATTTTTTCAGGCTTTTCTGCTTGTTTTTCTTGGGCCTTTTTGATTTCCAAGTTCATATCGAGCTTCTCATCATTCTTCTCAATGTTTAAAACATCTCTAGTGAATTCATCAAGTATATTGAATTTATTAAGAAATTCTAAAATCGCTGGACTTTCCACTCCTAATTCCGCCAATTGGGAATATATCAAGAATCCATTATAATTGCAGAAGAGGATCTTGATGATTTCACGAATGCTGGTTTGGAACATGGATGGAAAACTCTTTTTCTCATAATCGAGTAATGAGGTGACGAAATCTATGACGCTTTGTTGTTCGAAATCTCCATAGAACATTGAAATGAATCCAAGAAGTTCTTCATTGGTCATTTTGAGCTTCTCAGCGATAATTGGTATCAGAGTGCTATCGGTCAATCGATCTATTCTTTTATGTGCGAAATTTTGCCAATAGTTTTCAGTCATTAAGAAGATGATTTCAGTAATATATGTGAGATCCATCTCGTATTTACTAGAGAGGTTCACCCAGAAACTATTGACATCCTTTCCGAAATAAAGCATAGCTGGGATAACTTGCAAAAATTTGTGTATGTCTTTCTTTGAAGGGACCTTAATTTTCTCTTTCTCTAATATGGTTGTCAAGAACACATGCAAACCTCCTGCCGCGTCATCAATATCAACATAATCAATTTGGTTTTTCATGGATTTTATAGCAAAACTAGCAAAACTGCCCAGAAACTCAGGTTGTGGGGGTTTCACCCTATACTTCCCCTTCTCATTTAGCATATTTTCAACTAATCCCTTGATGTTTTCTGATCTATTATATTTCTTCTTGCCAATATCTTGGACCTGTTCTTCAGGAGCTGAGAAAACAACAGCTGAAAGAAACTCGAATAAATCTTCATCAAGCTTATTATCATAAAGGAACCGAAGGATCCTTTGTTTATATTGTGCCTCATTCTTCATGGTCATTACAATATCCAATAATTCGAGGATCTGTTCAGTGCTTTTGGTCTCATCAGTGCTTAAAGAAAGGAGCTTAATGATTTTTCTGGTGTCTTGAATGACTTTCTTTGAGTTCCGACCTTTGAGATTTGAAATCAAGCTGAAACTGGTCAAAATTAAGTCACGGAAATCTTTAACTTCTGTTTTTTTCTTTTCAGGTGCTTTTTTAGTGAGACCTATTATTGAGATTTCTTTTTGAGATGGGACTTCTTTTTGAGGTAGGACTTCTTCTTTACCAGGGACTTCTTCCTTAGCAACAGCAGCGGCTTCTTCTTTAATTGCCATTGGTTTCTTCTCAGTTTTCTGTTGATCTTGGAATTTTTCCATTGCCTTGACGATGAAAAGCTCGATGAGGTTGGCTATCAATTCTTGAGTGACTATACGTCCTAATTCTGCTGGATCTTTGATGTTTTTGGGATGGATTATCAGATCTAAGATGCTTTTGATCAAATGTCTATTGATTTTTTCTCCGAGGACATCTTTTGACTTATTTTCTACTAGAAGGGATAGGCATTCCTTGAGTTTCTCTTCATCTTTGAAGTTCAAACTTAAGAAAATCTCGACTAATTCCTCTGGAATATTATGTGATTTGCATTTAGTCTTAAAGAGTTGAATGGCCTTTTCTGTGACTTGTTTCTGTGCATCCTTCAATTTATCTATCATTGCACTGGGGTCATCAAGGAAATTATTAGCAGCACTCAAGGCATTATTAACCAGTTTTTCAGGGTTATCTAATGTTTTCTCAGTTAGATTCTTGAGTGCAGCGATTTCATCGCCCAGACCTAAGGCATCGGCTTTTTCAAAGGCGAACTTCGCAGCATCAGATTTCATCATATCTTTTCCAATAGCACTTAGTTCCTTCACCTCTTCGATCATAAAGCCTAGGATCTGCTTGATTTGGCCTTGAATTATCTTAAACACCTGATCTTTGATCATTTTAAACCCATCATCCGAAATCTTCTGGAAGGCTTGATATTTAGAACTCAAAAAGGTCAAGAAGGTGAGTGCGGCTGTGGAATAAACAAGGAAATTGTTTGGGTTGATGATAGCTCCTAATAGAAGCCAGACACATACTAATCCGATGTAGGAAGCGTAACAGAAAACAATGAAGAAAATCAAAAGCCATTGGAAATTGGTGAGATATTTGATCACTTGGTTTTTTTTGATGATTTCTTGGTTTTGTTCAAAGGATCGATCTTCTGGGAATCTGGCGTAGCTGTTTTAAAGAATAATTAATAAATATTAGATGATTTTATTAAAAAATGGTAGTTTTAATGGAACCAGAAGTAAATCAGACAATCCAGGAAACTGTACACCATGAAGAAAATGCAAATCGAGATGATTACAATATTCCATACATTAAAGAATTCAACCTGGCCGAAGATCTGCCATGGATTATCCATGAGGTCCTCACTTTAATAAAAAATTTTAAAAATTCTTTAATCAAAAAACTAATAAAATGAACTCTGTGATCAAATAGTTTGGGTCAATGATGGAATATGGGGAATAAGTGATTTCCTGAAGAAGGACCAACATGAAGAATGGCAATATACAGACACCTGTGACTAGTTGTTGGATTAAAATCATGACTGCATCCATCATTATCCAATAATACCAATAACTATGATATATCATCTTATTAATGACCTCTATCTTAGTGATTTTGCTTTCCTTCTCGCTTTCCTTCAGATCCTTATCTTTCGCCTCAATTTCCTTATATAAGTTCTCATCCTCCGGCTTCAATAATATGTTGAAATGATAATTCAATGGCTCCTCATCAATCAAAAACTTTCCTTGTAAAGTTTTTTTATCAACATATTTCCCAAAGGTGACAATTTTCATCCCCAAGGTCTTGATCCATACATAAACTGAAAACTTCTCTTTCTTTTGAGGCTCAATCTTTTCACTCATGATCTTCCTCACCAATTTCTTTCTTGGAATAATAGTTTGTCCGAACTTATATTTGATCCCAGTAGTCAATTCATCAATCCGCACTTCCTTTCTAGCCAAACGATACTTATCGCAAAAAAAGTTGAATTTCTCCACAAATTCATCCACAAACTCCGTGTCAGTTTCCGCATTGGTGCTCCTCACACATTGATTGAGAAAAGTCTCTAAGGAATCCTCTGATTTCATCACTGTCGCCTTATCTAATTCAGCAGATTCTTCCAAAATTTGCATCTTAGTAAAGGCTTTTGACAATGCCTCGGTTTCATCTATCAATTCATAGCCATATTCTTCGAATTTCTTGAGATTTTCAGTGTCACTCAATTGTTTTTCAGTCAACCCATTCAAAAAACAGAACTTCTCATAATAGTTCTTCAAAGTCCTTTCTTTCATTTCCATATATTTAGGCTCTCCAATACCTTTATTAGCCTTCTCATATTCAGTCTTGAGATTCGGGTTCATCAAAAAGGCCAAGAACTCTCCCACTGAATCAATTAGATACTTTCTCACGAGGTTTAATGAGTAAAAAC
>Ga0302186_10003741_pt1 | contig 10988 bp, 10 predicted proteins | sample II_Bog_E1_2_FD_198782 | JGI IMG/M metagenome (GOLD analysis project Ga0302186, IMG submission 198782) | Peat permafrost microbial communities from Stordalen Mire near Abisko, Sweden - II_Bog_E1_1 | ecosystem: Environmental > Terrestrial > Soil > Wetlands > Peat | place: Sweden: Abisko...
GGCCGGATTCGAGTTCGCGATTCTGCCGTGGGGCAACCGCGATTTTACTGACAATCTAGCCCCGCATGGATGGTTTGCGGCGGAGTACCGGACTCTGCTGCGCAACATGATGGTGCGCGAGGAAGGCGATCAGCTGCATCTGCTTTCGGTGGTATCGCCGGAGTGGATTGGGAAAGGCAAGACGATTGCGGTGAGCGGCGCACCTACCAGCTTCGGCAAAGTGGAATTCAAGCTGGCGCAACCCTCGGCCGGCGAAGCGGTTCTTTCGCTCAAGACGGAATTTACCGCGGCGCCGCGGGGGATCGTTGTCCACCTGCCATGGTTTGTGAATGTGCAGAATGCGATGGCTGACGGCAAAGCGGTTCGGGCCGAAAACGGTACGTTGGCTGTGCCGCCGGGCACGAAGGAGATTGTGTTGCACTGGACGGTGAGTCCCACCGCTCCCAGGTTGAGCTTTAAGAGCGCGGTCGAGGACTACAAGAAGGAATACGCGCGGCGTTATCAGCTGCTGATGCATGGAGGGAATGGAGCGAGGTAATATTTTGCGGGCAATGTAACGCTAGTGCATGTCCTTTACCGGAGTGCCTTTGGGCATGTTGGTAATTTCGAACTGGTTCGGGCTCAGAGGCGCGTTCTGCTTGATGCTGTCGATGGTGAGAACGATCTGAACTTCATCGAGCGGGCGCTTGATGGTGATGGACGCAGGATACTGGATTGAATCGAAGTCCTTGTAGGGCCCGTAGGTCACCTGGGTTACCAGGTTGCCGTCACTGTCGTAAATGTCCTGTTGCGATGGCAGCAGATTGTCGCGATGGAAGTACACCACGCGGCGCGGCTCGTGCTCGGGACTTCCCGGCTTGCGGCGCATGATGGTCAGCTTGTATTCGGGCACAGAGTACAAATGCTTTCTTGCCGCGTCTTCGACCGTGACGGTATCGGCGATGCGAATGTACTCATCTTCCGGTTCAAGGCCGCGCACGACGATGGCATCGAAGAAGAATCCGGGGCGCAACTTCTCTTCGAGGCTGTCCGATGGCGCTTTGGCGGCGACGGCATACGAGCCCTTATAAACCATGTTGTTGTGAGGAATGTACATGGTGAAGGTCTTCCCGTCGCCCACGATATCGAACGCCTCGGTGCCAATGACAGGAACCTTGCCATAAACGCGGAGCATCTCAGGCTTCTGCATGAAGACCAGTCCGCCGAAGGTGGGGGAATCTTTTGCCAGACCTTCCCTGGTCTTGAATTGGCTGGCCTGGATTTCGACCCTGGCGTTCATGGTGCTGAGGGCATCCCAGCGCTTGTTCAACTGGGAAACCAACTCTTCCGGCGAAACCGTCCGGGTGAGTGTGGGAGCTTTGGGTACGGGAAGTTTGCGCGTGGTAGGCAGAATGGAACATCCCGACAGCAAGAGGGGGAACAGGAGCGCGGCGGCAACATTGGGTCTACAGGGCGAGGTCAATGGGAACCCGCCTTCTTGATGGCGGTGCGATATCCTGCCACGTTGCGGTTCTGCTCTTCAAGGGTGGTGGAAAAGAGGGAGTGGCCCTGAGGATTAGCCCCCGCGGCGACAAAGTAGAGGTAGTCGGATTGCGCCGGCGCGAGGGCCGCACGCAGCGATTTGAGGCCGGGATTGGCGATGGGGCCGGGTGGCAGTCCAGGATGAAGGTAGGTGTTGTAGGGGGTATCGAATTTCAGATCGCTCTGATAAATGGCGCCGCGCCAGCGGTTGTCGAGTTCCAGTCCATAGATAACGGCGGGGTCGGTCATCAGCGGCATGTTTTTTGCCAGCCTGTTGACGAAGACACTGGCCACCAGCGGACGTTCCGAGTCCACTGCCGTTTCGCGCTCCACCAACGAAGCCATGGTCACAACTTTATGCACATTCCCTTTCAATCCCAACTGCTGAACCTGGGCCCGGAAGCGCCGCAACATGGTGGCACATATCTGCTGCGGTGAAGCCTTGCGGGGCAGCTTATACGTGTCTGGGAACAGATAACCCTCGAGGCTGGTTGCCTTGGGATCCAGGTCCGACACCAGTGTTGCCTGCTCCCTGGCGGCGTCGAGAAAACTCAGCCGGGGGCCAAATCCCGCCTGCTCAAGCCGGGCCGCTATGTCAAAGACGCTCGATCCCTCCGGAATGGTAACCGCAATGGTAAAAACATCTCCCTTGGCGATGCGCGCATAGACTTCGGCGGCCGTAGCTGGGTGGTCAAAGCGGTATTCGCCTGCCCGCAGGCTTCCCCGTTTGACCCAGCGCAACAGATCAAAGGCATACCGGCTTCGGATGACACCCGCCTCTTCAAGTTGCTGGGCGATGTGCGGCGTGGACGAGCCGGGAACAATTTCAACAAAGGTTTCAGCGTGGGGACCGAAGGGTAAAAGGACCAGCCAAGCCGCCGCTCCTGCGGCAATTAGCAGTACGAGAAGAAGCAACAGGAAAGTTCCCGCAGCACCAGAACCCTTCTTACTGTTCCTCCGTCTGCGAGTCGCCATTCAATCTTCGGTTACCCTTCTAATGAGTTAAAGACGCGTGAGGACCCCGTGAGGATGCTCAAAGTTCATTGTATCGGTCTTGATTCGTTAGGGATGCGGATTCCTGCGGCGGGAATCCCGCGAATGAACGGCGGCCCGGCGGTTTAAGATCAGGGCCTGGAGACGGACAATGGAAATGCAGCCGCGCTATCTCGGCCTGGACGTAGGCAACCGCCGCATCGGGGTAGCCGTGACGGACGAGCTGGGGCTGACGGCGCAGCCGGTGATGACGCTGGAACGGGGACGCAATGGCCGTGACGATTTGCGCCGGCTGGCGCGGCTGGCGCGAAAGTTCGGCGTGGTGGGTGTGGTGGTGGGCCTTCCAACGCACCTTTCCGGTGAGGCGAGTCCGCAGGGGGAGAAGACGAAGGCCTTTGCCGCGGAACTGGGCGCGCTTACCGGGCTGCCGATTCATCTGTGGGACGAGCGGCTCACGACGCACGAGGCGCACCAGATTCTGTATGAGGCGGGGCACGCGCGCCAGGAGCACCGGCAGGTGGTGGACCAGGTGGCGGCGACACTGATTCTGCGGTCGTTTATTGAGGATCAACAACTTAAGAGAGTCACCGAAACTGGATCCGCCTGAGAGCCGTTTGCGAGACTTTAGGGAGGGCTTTTAGGAACGCCTCAGATGTTGAATCTCAGGAGTCTTGCATTCATCCTGGCTTCAGCGAGACGGCGCGCGCGCGCCTTTTCCTTCGCTGCTTTCGACTCCGACAGAATGAGCGGGAGGAAACAGGCTACAAAAGCTGCAAAAACGGCTGCAAAAATGGATACCAAAATCGCAATTCTTTCCATGCTAGCCTCCTGCGGACAGTTTACATCTTCCCGGCCCGGACGGGGCATCGCGGTGCTGTCCAGTCCAGAAATGCAATCAACGAAGATTTGAGACGCTGCCGGTAACAGCGGCTGACTGCTTAGGTGCGATATAGTCAAAAAGGAATGGCAACGGCACCTGACAAGATTTCTCCCGCAGTCAAAGAAACAAAGCAAGGGTTTGTGTATCTTCCCCTGATCGCCGGCTGGCTTGTGCCGGGAGCGGGCCATTTTTTGTTGGGCAAATGGGGGCGCGGCGTACTGCTGTCGGTTTCCATCCTGAGCATGTTCTCTCTGGGAATCGCCATGCAAGGACGGCTTTACGGCGGAGCGCATGACATTCTGGACATGCTGGGTCTGGCTGGCGACCTGGGCAACGGAATCCTGTATTTCGTTGGACGCGTGGCGGGTTGGGGCGTAGACCAGGTGCAGGTGACCACGGCCGACTATGGGACGCGCTTTATTGTTGTGGCCGGCCTACTTAACGTGATTTCAGCGGTGGATGCGCATAATCTCCGCACAGGGAGGAAGGCGTAATGTTTCGGCCCTCTCATTTTGCGGCAGTTTTGGTGTTTGCGTTGTTCGCTTCGGTGGTATTCGGGATAACCCAGCGGGATACTCCGCGCCTAATGCTGCGCTATGGGATGTATTGCTTTGCGCTCTTCACTGGCTCGGCGATCCTGCTGAGCTGGGTCATGTTCTTCATCGCCCGCTGACCACCTGCGGTGGGGCCAACCGCTCGCGGGAGGCTCGCACGGACTTTGTTGCGGCGCGGACAGACGGGCTGAACTTCTTGCTTTCCTCTATCCCTCCGCCGCGGCGGATGAGGGACAGAGGGCACCCAGTAAATTACTTTCAACGATATCTTTAACCGACCCGCTGCCGCTCCCAGACTGCTGCGTCGAACGTATGCGCGGAAACATAACCCTCGGCGGTATAGAGGTCAATGGCCGTGGAGTTCGATTCGGTGACGGTTAAGGAAACTTCTGTCACGCCCTGGCGCATGAAGTGGAACGCGGCGACAGAGAGAAGCTGGCGCGCGATGCCGCGACGGCGGTAATCGGGACGCACGCAGACCTGGGTAATGTGACCGCTTTGCGGGCTGACGCGCGATCCCAGCACCAGGGCGACGAGATCGCGGGTGCGGCGTTCCACCACGACATGCGAAACCTGCGGGGAGAAGACACCGCAACCGGAGTAGCGGACGATATTGTGGAGAAAACGCTGCGAACCGTGATTGGTTCGGTACTGGTCGTTGATGAGGCTGTCGGGATGATCGTGATAAGCCTCCGAGATGAGACGGCCCGCGGGACTGAGATCGTCGTCGCGCCATGTACGTAGTTCGAGCTCGTGGGGCAGGTCCACATGGGGCGGGTTCCAGAGCCCGCGAAGCTGCTGCACCATAAAGAGGCGGCGATAGAGGCGAAAACCTGCTTCGAGAAAAATTGCGGCATGCAAGCCAGATGGGTGCAGGAGAAGCTGCGACTCGATGCGGTCAAGATGGGGAGAGTTCAGCAGGGTCTCAAAGAGGTGCCGCAGCAGAGTCTCTTCAATCTCAAAAGCAGAGGCTGGTCCGGGGCGCAGGGCGGAGAGCGGACCGGAAGGGGCGCTGCGCAGGGCGAAAACATCTCCGATGACGGCTTTGGTTTCCTCATAGACGCAGAAGACATACCCGGAGACCTGTCCATCCTCAATGGCCACGTAGCCCGGCAGCATGTGGCTGTCAAGATACTGCATGAGCAGCTTGGTGGAGGTGCGGTAGTCCCAGTGAAGCCGCTCTTTCCAGAGTTCACCTTCGGCATCGAGCACGGCGCGCAAAACCGGCGCTGAGAAGTGGCGCAGATCGAGGATTTCGACGGATCCGTTGGGCGCCATGCTCTTCCCTGTGTGCGGCCCGTTCCGGGGGCTGTTATGACCGGAGTGCAGCTCCGGCCGGGATTCGGTAAGGCATTTGCGGACGTGCGGCCCTAATTCGGAGCGCTTTCGGAATGAATGTGGTCCTTGAGTGCGCGCTTTCGGTCTACAGCAATTCCGAAATTGCTACAGCCTTCTGGTCACTGTGCCACGACTGCGGGCTAAGTGCAACTTGAATTGACGGTCTCCGGAGTTAGCGGCTGCCGACGAGATAGACTACCAGACTCTGCTCGGGGTAGGTGAAGAGCTGTTCATAGTGTCGGCCTTCGAGGTACTCGTCGAGAGCCGCCGGAGAGTGCAAGTCGGCGCCGCCGCGACCCGCAACCCGGACCACGAGCAGGTGCTGTCCCTCGGGAACGCCACTCTGTTCGTAGTTGACGACCTCGTGGTTTCGATAAAAGGAGAGCCCATATTCCATGTCGCGGCGGACGCGGAACACCGCGACAGTTTCATCGGCCGGAGCGATGGAGGCAAGGTGATCGGCCAGGGGGCGCGCGGAGTAGGCGCGGTCCAGCAGATGAATCACGCGCTTGGTGGCCTCGATCTGGGGAATCCCGAAGACCGGACCTGCACCGTAGAGGAAGACGACCAGTACAACCAGCACACCGGTAGTGACCAGCCTGAGCCTTGCCACGCCAAACCAGTTGACCACGATGAGAATGAGGAGCGCTGCGCCAAGGGCGGCGAGCGCGGACACCGCAAGAGCCCGCGGCGGCGGCGGCTGGACCCCGTGCACGACAAACCAAGGTAGCAGGAGAGCGAACATGGTCATGATGCCGCAGAGCACGGCATGCCCCAGTAGCACCCACCTATTGAGGCCGGCACGGCGTCGGTAGAGGTAATCCCCGGTGAGAATGGCGATGGGAGGAATGGAGGGGAGAATGTAGCCGGGCAATTTGGATTTGGAGAAGGAGAAGAAGACGATGGGGATGAGCGCCCAGAGAACGAGGAATTCAGGAAAGGCATCGCCGGGGCGGTTGGGAGGCCGTTTGCAAATGGATGCGCGGCGCAGGCGCCATTCGGCGACGGAGGTCTGGACGCCGTCAACGAGCGCACGGACAGCGATTACCGTCCAGGGCATCATGGCCAGGACCACGACGATCAGGTAATACCAGGGCGGCTGCACATGCTGGTAGCGGTCGGTGGCAAAGCGCTCCAGATTGTGTTCGAGGAAGAATTCGCGGAAGAAGGTGGGGTTTTGGTGCTGCACGGCAACGAACCAGGGCAGCACCATGGCGAAATAGAGAATTACGCCGGGCCACCATAAGGAGCGGTAGAGAATGGACCACTCGCGGCGCAGGAAGGCAAAAGCGCAAATGATGGTGAGGGCCAGAAACGGCGCGACCGGTCCCTTGGCGAGCGTGGCAAGCCCGGTGAAGAAGTAGATGTCGTAAAGCCAGAACTTGGAGTCGGTCTCATACCAGGCATACCAGCCGAGGAGGCCGATGGCGAGAGGTGCGGCCATCTGCATGTCAGTTGAAGCGCCGCGGGAAAACCCGATGATGCCGGCGCAGGCTACCGTGATGAGCGCTGCGTCGAGGTGGCCGCCGGGCCTGAATCTGCGCATGTGCAGGTAGATGAGGCCCACCATGATGAACGCAAAGGTGGTGGAGGGCAGCCGGGCGCTCCAGTCGTGCACGCCGAAATCCTGGAAAAGGAACATGGCGCGCCAGTAGTAGAGGGCCGGCTTCTCAAGCCAGGGATGGCCGTAGAGATAGGGCGTGACGCAGGCGCTGAGCTTTTCTTTCAGGTTGGGTGCGGAGTCAAACCGGCCGAGCATCTCGTGGGCGATCTGGGCGTAGCGCGGTTCGTCTGCGCCGACCAGGCCCATTCCGTCGCCGCCCAAATAGGGGGTGACGCCATAAAGGAGAAAGAAGACGGCGAAGAATAGAAAGACGGATGCCTCGGCGACGCTGGCCGATTTAGGGAGCCATTTGCGCACGCCTTTGGGTGAATCCGGAGCGGAGGGTTCCAGATGGGTTTCCACTTCCAGCACTTCTCCAGTGATCGCGTCTCTTCGTCAGCGGAACTTTATTTTTTGCACCGACGAATGAATCCGCCTTGGCCTGGTGTTGGGAACCGGTTGCCGGCCACGATACCTCGTCGATTAGAAGGAGGAAATCGCAACCGTGTTGTCGTCAGGGACAAGGCTAACAGATTGGAGCGGAATCTCAAGGGCTCGCGGGTTGATTCTTGATGAAGCCGGTTGGATCCCGCCCAACCCAACGGAATCTGCGGCTTAAAAGCGGGATCGGATGCGGGCACTGTACCTGGGTCACACTGGGGCAGGCTGGTCGTCTGGTGGGGGCTGTATGTCCGCTGAAGGCTTTTGCCGTTTGCGGGTGCGGTCCATGAGCTCGACGATGCGCGCCTGGAAGCGGCCTGAACGGTCCGCTAGAAAGGCGAGGTCGGGCACGTGGCGAACCCCCATGCGCTCTTTAAGCTCGTAGCGGATGTATCCTTTTGCCGCTTCCAGTCCAGCGACGGTTTCCACTTCAGCTTTGGCGATGTCCGGCACAGCGCTGTCAACGGCAACGTAAACGCGGGCCGACTTACCGCCGGGATTGAGCGCCACCTCGCTGACGTAGCAGTTCGCGATGCGCGGATCGGCGAGCTCACCGTTGATCATGGTGCCGATTTCAAGCCGCAGTGTCTCCGCCACTCTGTCCTGATGGTGTTTACGCGCTCTGTGTTCGGGCATGGCGATTGTCTCCAGGTACCACTAAAAAACTCAGAATACCAGACTGGGAGGGGCGACGTGATCCGGGGGAGGAATGGGAGGCGGGCCACGACGGTGTGCTCACCTGGATGCTTGCTACTTTACGATTTCAGGACCTCGGCGATGGCTCGGGCATCGGCGCGGTGCCGTTCTGTTCTAAAGCGACCAGCGGGACACTACTTTGCTTCTAAGCTTGACTAATCTTTTAGGCATAAGTAAATTATGCCTATGTCCGATATGCCTAAGTCTGGAATGCCTTCGGGCGCTTTGCCGATGTTGATTCTGCGCGTTCTGCAATCGGGGTCGCTGCACGGCTACGCAATCGCCCAGCGGATTCACGTGCTTTCGAGCCAGGTGCTGGGGGTTGAAGAAGGATTGCTCTATCCCACGCTGCAAAAAATGCTCGTCAAAGGCTGGGTGACGGCGGAGTGGGGCGTGTCTGAAACCAATCGCAAGGTGCGGTTCTACCGCTTGACCACTGCCGGCCGGAAGCATCTTAAGGCCGAGCTCAATGATTATGACCGCGTCACGCAGGCTATCCAGGATATTCTGCGTACCGCCTGATACTTCGCGCACTGTTGTGAGGAGGGCTTTCATGGGCGAACTTTTCCGCCGCATCGTTTATCTGCTCAATCGCCGCCGTATGGATGCGGAGATTGAAAGCGACATGGAGTTCCATCGCGAGATGGCCGCGCGCGCAGGCCGCAATAACTTCGGAAATACGCTTCGCATGCGTGAACAGGCGCGTGAAGCGTGGGGATGGACATGGCTTGACCGGCTCATTCAGGATCTCAATTTCACGACGCGCACCCTGACTCGTTCACCCGGATTTACCATCACTGCGGTGCTTGTGCTGGCGATCGGCATCGGCGTTAACGTTGCGGCATTCAGCCTGTTCAATATGGTTGCGCTGGAGCCCTTGCCGGTGCGTGATCCCGGATCGTTGGTGCGTCTCGAGCGGCGTTCACCGCAGAACTATACGAGTGAGATGCCATACACGTCGGCAGTTTCTTACGGGCAGCACGCCAAAACGCTCTCCGCCATGATCGCCGTGCTGGGAGTGCCGCCGATGCAGATCGACGACGACATTCAGCCGACGAGCGCATCGTTTGCCACGCCGAATTATTTCGCTGAATTGGGAACTCCGGCAGGTTATGGACGCCTTTTTGATCCGGCACGCGAGGGCTCACCCAACGCGGCGCCGGTGGTGGTGATCAGCTACTCTCTGTGGCAGCATCGTTTCAATGGCGACCAGGGAATACTTGGCCAGACAATTCGCCTCAACAAGAAGCCGGCGACGGTGATCGGTGTTACGCCTTATACGTTCGCAAGCCTGGGCGGCCAGACTCCGGATATTTGGATTCCTATGGCTCAGCAGCCCTATTTTGTTACCGGGAGCACTATACTGACGGATCCATCCGCAGGAAGCGTACGCATGTGGGGCAGGCTCGCGCCGGGTGTCACCGCGAAAGTTGCGGCTCAGGAATTGTTGTCATTGACCAACGAACTGCGACGCCAACACCCCAAAGACATCTGGGACAACGAGTACATCGACATCCATCCGGGTGGTCATCTACAGGTAATGCAACCGGAGATGTACAGGGTTGCGGGCATGGTCGCTTTGCTCACGCTGCTCATTCTCTCTGTGGCATGCGCGAACCTTGGGGGCCTGCTGCTTGCTCGCGCCGTTACCCGCGAGCGGGAGATCGGTATCCGCATGGCCATTGGCGCAACCCGGGCACGTATCTTTCGGCAGCTATGTACCGAGAGCCTTGTGCTTGCCATGCTGGGCGCAACTGCCGGCATGGGATTGAGCTATGTTTGCCTGCGTGTAGCGCTGAGCAGGCTTCCGGTTCCGGGCTGGCTTTCAGCAACGCCTGACTGGCGTGTTCTGCTTTTTACGTTCGGCATCGCGATGGTTGCCGCTCTCATGTTTGGATTTGCTCCGGCGCTGCAGATCGCGCGCCAGCGCCAGCGCAAGACGATCATTCGCCAGATCCTGATTGCGGCGCAGGTAGCTGCCAGTTGCGTACTGCTTATCGTGGCTGGACTGCTGGTGCGCGCTACACAGCACGTGCTCTACACTGATCCCGGATTCGCCTACGAGAGCCTGCTCTCCGTCGATCCGCAGCTTGGCCACTATAACTATTCGCCTGCCGCAGCCAGGGCTTATCTTGACAAGATGCAGGAACGTTTGCGCGGCCTTCCCGGCGTTCAGTCTGTTTCCCTGGTCAGGCTGCCGCCGCTGGGGCACGCCATTTCGCGCATGGACGAGGAGATCAACGGACATCCTGTGCCCGTTTATCCGAACTGGGTAACTCCGGATTTGTTTAAGACGATGGAGATTCCGATTCGGCTGGGGAGGACTTTCTATCCGGGCGAGAAAAATGCTGTGATCGTCAGCGAGGCAATGGCTCGGAAGGAATGGCCGGGGCAAAATCCTGTCGGTCAGTTGCTCCCCAATGGCGACGGAAAGGACACGGTGGTGGGCGTAGCGGGCGACGCGCATGTCAACGCCGTTAACGACGATGACGCGGTGGAGCAATACTGGCCTGCGCAGACAGACGACATGCCGGATATGACGGTGATGGTGCGCTCGTCCGGCGACCCGGGCGGCCTGCCGCCGATGATCAAATCGATCAGCGAGAGTCTTGACCCTGCGCTGTTCCCAGAGATCCGCGAGATGAAGATCCTTTATCGCGACAACGTACTGCAAATGGTGGAAACCATTGCAGAGACGGTTACCATGATCGGGCTGATCGCGGTGCTGGTGGCCGCGGTCGGGATCATCGGCCTGGTGTCGTTCTCCGTCTCGCAGCGGCTCAAGGAGATTGCCATTCGCATGGCCCTGGGAGCGGGAAAACGGGAGGTGCTGACAGCCGTGCTGCGGCAGTTTGCATGGCCGGTGGGGATCGGCCTGATCACCGGGACAGGACTCGCGCTGGCTGCTTCAACGCTGCTGCGCAAAATCCTCTTTGGGGTCAGTAACCTCGACCCGCTCGGT
>Ga0302186_10003743_pt1 | contig 10982 bp, 14 predicted proteins | sample II_Bog_E1_2_FD_198782 | JGI IMG/M metagenome (GOLD analysis project Ga0302186, IMG submission 198782) | Peat permafrost microbial communities from Stordalen Mire near Abisko, Sweden - II_Bog_E1_1 | ecosystem: Environmental > Terrestrial > Soil > Wetlands > Peat | place: Sweden: Abisko...
ATTGTTTCGTTGGACGAAAGAAAAAATAGAAAAAGTTCCTCAAACAGAGATGATGCCTTCTTCAATTATCCTCTTTAATCAAAATAGTAAATGAATAATTTATAAGAAATTAATGTTTTTAGTCGGAGAGGATCAAGTAAATGAAATTATGGAAAGTGAAAACGTTTCTAAAATTTTATTTGCATTTGAGAATTCAAAATTCAAAGGTTAAATTTCGTTATGTTATCAATTAAAAAAGTTTTATTTGTTAGAGACGATTGACAAGATTGAAAAATTAAATAATTTAATTGGGGAGCATGATTTCGTTGATGAGCCAGAAAAGAAAATGATAGATAAAATAGATCTCTTCAACTCAGACAAACTCACACTAGATCTGTTAAGTCTGCTACCTGATGATGAAATCTCCAAAAAATTAAAATCTCCAAATGAAGAAACAAAAATAAATAATCCTTTCTTTTTTGCTTTGGAAAGAAGAAAGGCATTATTTAATGCAATTTTTTTTGAGGAATCGAAAAAAAATCTTCTGGTAACAGGAAACTCTTGTGTGGGAAAATCTAATTCGGCAGCTTATATTTATTTAAGATCAAGACTCCTTCCAAATAAATTCTTGTCAATTTATGTTGGAAATTCTAAAAAAACATCCCCAAAAAACTCGAAAGTTATCAGGAATATTTGCCAGTGGTTTTATCAAGAAATCAAATCTTCGATCAAAATTCAGATACTCATGAACGTCTTCTTCGCGAACATTGATGCCATTAACAATTCAAATATTGAACAGTTACTGCATTATTTAATAAAAGAAGCAAAATCCAAAGATAAAAAAATTCTTTTCATTCAAGATCAATTTCAAGATGGATCGATAGAAATGGATGAGTTTTGGAAAATTACTGAATGGATTGATATTTGTCTATTGGTGACAACATCTACAGAAACCGACCTCATTTATGAAATGACTAAACCATCCAATGCCCGATCTTTCACAGAATTTTCATTAAATGATATGAATGAAACATTAGAAAACAAAGGTCTCCAAAATTCCATTATTAAAACGATGCTGAACTTGGACAATGATGATTTCGAAAAAAACGAGATTTGGAAAAGATTTAGAAAAGAAACCAAGGGGAATTTTCATGTCTTATATAGTTTCACTGAGTAATTTATTTATTTTTTACTTAAAGATGTAATTTAATTTGGAAATAGATATGCTAAACAATGCAAAATTGATAAAATCAATTCTGTAGTCATTCAAAATAATTTTGAAAAATTCAAAGCATTTTATCATACAAACCTTAGTGAAATTCATAACAAATGGATTTTTGAAAATGCTGTACTAAAAGAAAATAAAAGAATTGAAATGTTTAAAGCAGTTTCATGGTTAAACTTAAGTGAATTCAAAAACAGCAATCCTATTATCACACCTCAGTTTGTCGATAGAAGATTGCTTCTAATCACCCCACAGAAGATAACAGCTCTGAATCCCATGGTTGATGAGTTTTTAAAATATACCTATTTTCAGAGCACAATAATTGAAGAAATGCTTAATACACATTTCGAAATGCTGAGTGGTTCAGGATTTGGAGCTTGCTTTGAAACTTATATGATTGAGAGATTCCAAAATGTAGAAAAATTTAATTTCGCTGGATCTGTCATCACTAAAAAACCTCTTAAATACTTTACTTGTACCAAAAATAAGGGGCTTTTGATTTATGATGTTAATAGAGCTAATAATGAATCTCTCGCAAATTTAATTTTGAAACCGAAAAGTCAAACCTTTCCTTATTCTGATTGGATTTACATATCTGAAACAGAATTTATAATGATTCAGTCAAAAACAAGATCAGCAATCGATCCAAAAAAACTTAACGTTAACGATGAAGTTTTTTCCAATAAGTTTAAAAGCTTCTGTCAAGAATTTATGAAAATAATTGGTCAAAGTAATTTTTTATTTTAAAATTTATTAGTTTACAAATGTTTATTAAATTTAGAAAAAACCAGATTCGTATACTTGGTTTTCAATGAAGAAGAGAAAAAGAAAATAGAGAGCATTGTGAGCAATTCGGAATTTCAGATAATATGCAATACGATGAATGTTGAATTATCATGTGATTCATACCAAAATGTGAAGAACAGCAATGAAAAGGAATTCAATCTAAACATATTATATTAAAAAAAAACAGGAATTAGAAAATTGGAAAAAATTTATACAATTAAATTTAAAAAAACAACAACTTTAATGTCATTTGCGAACTTAAGGATTGGTGAGGTGAAATCGGAGTTCCACACTTTACAGTTTATTGTCAAAAAAGCGAAACATTTTTTTAAAATTTTTTATTCCTTCAAAAAAATATTAAATAAAGTGCATTTTTTAGTTAATTTCTCATATTATATTATTTATTATTCATTTCCAAAATATGTCTTCCAAAACAATTTTATAAACAAACAAGGTCATCAATATGAAGGGCAATCCTTCATGAGAAAAAATCAAAAAAAAATTAGAAATCAAACAAAACCTAAAATTAATTGAAAAATTTGGCAGTATGTCAATGAACAAATTTTTGAGCTAATGGGGATTCGAAATGTAACTATTCTTCCCATTAAATGATCATCATAGTCAGGATTTTTCACGAGTTTCTTCTCTTCATCATCCTCGTTTTTTTCTTTATTTAGATGGCTCATACTCTCTGTTCAAATCACAATTATAAAAGAATTTCGAATTTTTTAAGTCTTATTTTTAAAAACCCAGAATTAATTAATAAATATCTTTTTGCCCGATCTAAAAAAAAAATGTTTAAAAAACCTTTGAAGGTTTCAAACCACAATTTATTGGGTGGCAAGGATAAAAAATCGCTAAAGAAGGACTTATCTATCCTCTTTCAGGCGAAATCCATCGAACATTTTTTCGATGTCAATGAAAAACTTTATTGTGATAAAATGCAGGGATCAAAAATTGTCGTCTATTCCACAGATAACTACCCCGCTTTCATAGATTCCACAGGCAAAGGAGCATATTTCCCAACACGTACCTCCAAATTTTAATTTTGAAATTCATATTTATTGATTTCTTAATAAATATGAAGTTTATCTGGCACAGGCTTACCCAAAAATGCTGGAACCAGTGTATATAAATCCCGGAGTCTCAAATTTCATCTTCAATGGAGCCAATTTAATGTGGCCTGGGGTTCGGAGTCCTGAAACCTTATCTGAATTCAAAGCGGATGACGTGCGAGTGATCATATCGGATGCGAACAAGTCATTTTAAAATTTGTTCCATAAAAAAAATTAAACTTAGGCCAATCGCTCTTGGGGCAATGGGATGCGACTATGCTGAGCTGAAGACTAATAATTTGCAGGGAGTGGCAGTGTATGTTTTACATGTTTTGGATGATAAACTTTGGTGAGTTTTTGAAGATTTTCGCATAAATATTGGAATTTTATTTTAGGGAAATGGGACCAAAAACTCCATTAGAACTCGTGTTTTCTGGTGAGGAAAAAAAAGTCGAGAACGTAGAGAAAGTTGAAAAAGTTGTAGAGGAGAAGAAGGTTGAAGAGAATAAAGTGGAGGATGAAGACGACGCAGAGGATGAAGATGAGTTAGCCAACTTCGCTGCTTTGGTGAAAAAAGGGAAGAAAAACGAAGAGAATTTTGATGAATCAGACCAAAAGCAGCCTGTGGGTAAAAAGGAAAAGTCTAAGCAGCCAGAACCTGTGGTCGGAGGGAAGAAGGCTGATAAAGAAATCCCAAAGAAAGTCGAAAAAGAAGTATTCTCAGATGAAGACGATGATAAAAAGAAGAAGGGGAAGAAAAAAGGCAAGGCTGGAAAAGGAGGCAAGGAAAAGGAAAAAGAAGAGGAAACCAAAGAGAAAGATAAAAAGGAAGGAGGCAAAAAGGAGAAAGATGTGAAGAATAAAGAAAAGGATACTAAAAAGAATAAGAAGCAAAAAAAAGAAGAAGATGAGGATGAGGAGCCTGAAGATGAGGAAGAGAAAAAAGAGGAGGAAGAAAACGAAGAAGAGGGAGAAAAAGAAGTTAAAGGCAGTGGCGAACCAACGATTCCAGTGAAAATAATGGATGAATATATTTATGAAGCCTTTATGAACGCAATCAGAATGAGCATAACTGAAAAAGATCTCCCAATGGACTCAAGCGTCTTTTACGCTAGTCATATGCTTTTATGCAAAAAGGAAAATATACTGATCGATTTGAAAAACTCTTCTTATAAAAAGGTTGCCAAATATGATTTTTTTATACATAATATTTTTTTTTAGATTGGAAAATTTTTCCAGGCAATGTCCAAATTGAATTTAATTGAATATAAGGAAGCGAAAAAAAGCACCAGCCCACAAATCACAAAAATTAACAGAACTCATGAAAAATATGAAAAATGGGAACCAACGATCGGCAAAGTGGGATCGAAAAAAGTGGAGGAAGAGAAAAAAGGCAATGAAGAAAAATGGCCTAAGGTTTTGATAGAGGATCTCTACAAACCAAGGGATAACATGAAGCAGTTATTTGCGGATGAAAAGGAAAAAAAGACTGATAACCTCTACACTCATGAGGAAGTTAAAAACGTCCTGAATGAATATATCAAAAAAAATTGTAAAGTAGAGAAAAAATTCATCAAAATGGATCCTTATCTTTGCTCATTATGTATTTTTATTTTTATTTTTTTTTTTTCAAATTTTTAGTATTTTCTCATATTTTTTGGATTTTATTTACTATGTGAATTTTTGTAAAAAAAACTTTATTTATTTCTATTTTTTAAAATTTCATTGATTTTTTTTATACAAAATTTAAATTTTTTTTGAGTTTCTTCAAGAATAGAGGCTGAGGCTCCAGTTGAAGAGAAAGTTGTTGAGAAAGTTGTTGAAAAACCTGAAGAAGAAGAAGGTGAAGCTGGTGGTAAATCAGAGCCAAAAAAAATAATAAAACCACGAGGACCTAAAAACACTGACCAAATACTCAAGGAGGATCTTTTTCAAAAATTCGAAGAAGATTTGTTCAAATGGCACAGAGTTACTATTTTAGAAACCAAGAAATCAGAAACTAAGTATTTTTCATTTTTTAAAATCTGAACTCAAAAATATGAAAAAAAAAAAAAGAGCTGGTCAATTTAGGGGTATTTCTATCGTCGCTGAGAAAGCTCACAATAAAAACATAACAAAAATAGTGGGGTTGGAACAATTTTGCATTGATTTGAATGAGTTATCAAGCAAATTCCAATTGAAATTTGCATGCTCTGTTTCCACACATGAGTTACCAGGGAAAAATGGAGGAAAGGTTGGAATTTTTAAAGATTTTAATAAAAATTATTAACAAAAACATAGGAACTGGTCGTTCATGGTAATTTCTTACAAGACCTTGTGGATTATTTCACAAATGAATGCAAAGTTGATAAAAAGCACATTACTTCATTAAACAAGCTTGAGAAGAAAAAGAAATAGAGTTTAATTTCAGAAAAAAATTAAAGACTCAAATAAATAGTAAAAATATCAAAATGATTCGCTCTTTTTATTTAAACAAAATCTCTTTTTTTCGATTTTTGAAATTATTTTCTCAGATTCAGTGATTGTTTTTCTCTTGAAAAATGTTTATTTATTGAATGAATTTTTATCAATTTTTTTAAAATTTGAAAAAAAACAATCAACCAAAAAAAAAAAAAAAAAAAAAATATTTTTTTTTAAAATTTAAAAATTTACAAAATAAATTTGTATTAAAAAGATCTTTTATTTCTTTTTATTTATATCCAACTTTTGTAATAATGGATCTACAACTTTATCCTGTTTCACGCTTTGATTATCTATAGTCAAAGTTTTGGTTTTTCTATCTTTTTTTTCCGTGTTCTTTCCTCTCACAATTGGTCTCATTAGCTCATTTTGAGACAATCCCAATTTGGCCATCTTAAATATTTTCCCCTGTCTTACTCTTCCTCTCCCGACAACCCTGAATTCTGCTAGATAAGGTGAATATTTCTTCAAGTTCATTTCTATCAAGGCTCCACAAAATCTGAAAAGGACTCTTATAGTTCCGTCGAGGGAATTTTTTCTCCGTGTCCCAAGGACTAATCCAGTGTGGATGTTGAATTTCTTTTCTGATAAAGAGAGATAATACTTAAATCGAATGACATCTCCTGCTCTGATAGCAACCACTCTGAACGTCCTATTTTTGATGATTCTTTTTTTTTCGATTTTTTCCAAAGTTTTTATCAAAGCTTTTCCTTGTAATTTTGTTGGTGGGGGCAAAAGAATGGGCCAATGAATCTTTGGGTCGGTCCATTGAGAAAGTCTGGGTTTTCTCGTTTTATGGAATTTGATGGGCCGAGGGATGTATTTTTCGATGTATGATGTTTTGTCGTAGGGACTTCTTTGAGGGACATAGCTGTAGACAATGGAATGCATTAGTGTGCTGGTGCATTTTTTAAAGAAAAAGGAACTGGTAAAAAGGGAGGGGGAAAACATTTATTGATTTTTAGCTTTGGATGGGTCTTTATTTTTTTATTCGGGATTGGAATTTTAATTTTTTTTTTTGTATGAAATTTTGAAAATATAAGAAAAATTATGTTTTGAGAAAAAAAAATTAAACTTCAGTTTGTATAAAGGAAATAAAGGAACCGACTATTAAAAAAAAGACACATATCAGGAGCATTTGCCATATTTTTATAGATGAGATGTTGGCTATAATGAAAAAAAAATAATAATTAATTGAAAAAAGCAAAAAAGCTCTTACAGAAGAATTCAAAATTGCTCGTCATGGCAACTTTGTTCTCGTATACAAATTTCAACTTATTTATTTGGTTTAGATATTCATCTCGTTCATTGAAAAAAGTTTCCTAAAATTAAGATTTTTTTAATTTTAAAAATTAAATTAAAATCACAATGTTCTTATATTGCTCGTCAGCAATTTTCTTCAAACTTTCATATTTTTGCTTGTAATTTTCATCAAAGCCTTCTTCTCTCAAATCTATCTTTTCAGGATACATCGAAGCATTTCTTCTGCTTTCAGTGATTCCTGAATTGACTGAAAAATGCTCTTTGATAAATCTTTGGCCAATTCGACTAGGTTTCTTGAGTTTTTCTCCATCACTCTATTTTTTCAAATTTAATGAGAAATTTGGAAAAAATGAAAAACATCATAACGAAGTTCAAAATTCTCATTATTGTAAAATTCTGGAATTGTGTTGTTGCTTTTGAATTCCTTTAGAAATTTTTACTTTGTCTAAAAACAAATTTTAACTTCAATTTTCAAAAGTCGCGAGTCTTTTGGATTTCCACTTGATTTTCATGAAAACATTTAATCACTTGTAATTTTTAATAAGAGTTTTACTAATCTTTCAAAGTTTGTTTTAAGTTTGAATTTCCAGCCCAAAACGATTCAGATGATATATTGGTGTAAATAACTGAAATCGATATCATAATTTTTTGGTATTTCACAGAAACTAGGTTCTTTTCTTTCCAAACATCTGCGACATTTATGTTTCTTAAATTCTATAATAAAATCGAATTCAAAGCATAATCAATTTTTTATAATTAGCTAAATTTACCTCTTCCTTTATATCATTCATATTCATTAAAGTTTCCAAGGCCTCGACCAGAAATTTGTCTTTGAGACGTTTTTCAATATCCTATTCGTCAAATTACAGATAATAATTAAAGTCTAATTAAGAAAACTGTTTGCTTCTTCATGATAACATGAATTTGTTTTTGACTATTTGAGGTGTCTCTACTGGAAAGAACGCCCATGGATGGAAACAAAATATAATTTTTATAAGAAGTTGTCAAAATCTGTATTTAAATCTAAAAGAAGCTCAATTGATAGAAAAAGGGTATTACGCGAAAAACTTTGATTGATTTTGTTTTATTCGAGATAATAAAACTTCCAATTGTGAAACCGTCTTCAAAATATTGAAAATGTATTGAATCTGGAGGAGATACTTCGATTAATCTTTAAAAAAAACAATTGTTATGTCTAATTTTATTGGTTATTCATAGACCCTGATGTCAGAATGGGTTCATTCATTGCCATGTATTCTGAATTACGACTTCGATAGGTGATCCCTCTCTTTGCACTTTCCATGGATATTCGCAAAATTATTTTTATTGTATTAAGGAAATTTTGTAAATTAATGAAAAATTTAAAGAACTATGAAAATTAAAAAAATTCAAATTATTCTTCGAAAAAATATGAAAAATCTTTATTTTTTATTAAAAGATGTCATAAGCCAATTCCTTCATAAAATGTCCTCAAATTTATTTTTGCACAAAAAAAATTAAAAATTGAATTTCAAATTTTCAAAATTTTTCTCATTCCAGCAACGAAAAAAAACAAAAAATTCATCTATAAATTATCACAAAAATATTTTTGTAAAAAAAACAAATTAAAAATTGAATTTCAAATTTGCTAAATATTTTCCCAAAAAATATTTTTTTTCTGTTAAATTTTTATTCGATGTCAGCAACCAAAAAAAATATTTTCGATCACGGCACTTCTTCTCTTCGCGGGTCAAATTATTATGTAGACTGCAAGGCAAAATGCCTTTACCATAAAGATCTCGAACTTACGAATTTCTGCAAGGATCTTGATTGTCTCATGCCATTATGTCCCGACTGCATGAAAAGCCATTTAGAAAAACACAAACACGAGCAAAATTATGGCGAAATCGAGAGAATTGAAACTGTTTTGGAAGAATCCTTATTAATAATCGACAAATTAAGCAATTTTTACAAATGTGATGTCAATAACATTGAAAATCTTAATAATATGAAAAGAGATGCTTCGAAAATCATCATGGAAAAAATTCAACAAGCGAAACATAAAATTTATTTGATTGTTGAGAATTTTTTCGAGACCTTTGCTCAAGAAGCCAATGAAATTTTCATCAAGCAACAAACTGCCTTTTTTGAGGAATTGGAAGCATCAAAAAAGTTTCTGAATCATAAAATGGACGAAATTGAGAAATTCAAAGGCAAGTTAAAAAACTCAAAATCATTCATAAAATATATCATAAAATTGAATTCAACAACTTTTTACTCTGAAAATTACAATTATCACAAGGAAATAGAGCAATATCTTGATGTGCTGTTGAACAAATTGGTACAACCAGTGGTTGATGAGAGTAAATTATATTCCTTTAATTTGGAATTGGCCAAATTTATGTATTTGAAAAATGCAGAAATTTACAAGGAAGATGAAGATATGCTAATGAACCTACCAAAACCTCATGACAATTATACAAAAAAAACCGCAAATGGACAAAAACAGAAAAGATCGGAAGAATCTTCATCTCCTCAATATAAAAGCTTCAAACAGGATCTGGATAGTGTTTTGGAAATTCATAATAAGAGAGTAATCCCCAAAAGTCCAGAGAAAAGATTAATGGATCTTTCCAATATTATAGCCAAAAAAAATAGCCCTGAACTAAAGAAAAGCACTTTATGTAAGGCATTTTAATAAAAATGTTTTTTTTATCTGATTTTAATATAACAAGCTAAAGATAAAGATTTATTGAAGCATTATACACAATTAGCTCCAATGGAACAAAAAAATCAGGAATCTAGTAAAATTTTTTTAAAGAAGTTTTTAAGTATTAATATATTGGCAGGCCAGAAGAAAAAAACAAGATTTAGTATAAATGATGATGCCGAATATGCGCCATCCAAATTCTATGAAGAGCCGATAAAAATGGCTAAAAACGATACCAGTAATAAATTTTTGAATTATTATTTCATATTCAACAAGACTCAATCATTGAAATTCCATCCTTCAGCAAATATTCATTCAACAAAGAAACGCTGTCAAAATCCAAGCCCATCCTTAGTATTATTTCATTCTAAATTCTTTTACTTTTAAGTTTTATGCATAACCATTATTCAAGGATATTTTTTTAATAAATAATAAAAGGAAAATTTTAACAAGACTATTAATTCATATTCATTAACATTTTTTTTTCTTCAGAAAAAACACCTGGAGATCCAAAAGAGCTTAATTTTTCGCTTGAAAACTATTTTTCAGAGTCCTGCAACTACAAATTCATTCATTATTTCCAACCAAAACTCAAAAGAATTTTTCTCTACAACATCGAAAACCCCTCAAATTCCCGCATAGATGAAATTGACCTCAACATTTCTTTTACAATCCCAGAAAACAGTCGTTCTCTCATAACGCCATATGGAGACATTTATCTATCCGGGGGAAGTTCCAATGAAAAAAAAGGCAAAACATTAAATACTCTTTACAAATACAACAAATTTCAAAAAACGCTTTCGATTAAAAATCCCATGATTACTCCAAGAAAAGCTCATGGCTTCGTTTTTCTCAATGATTCCCTATATGTTTGTGGTGGGTTGAATGAAGGTGATGAGGACTTAGATTTATGTGAAAAATATGACCTTCGAAACGAGGTGTGGAGTCATGTTGCTAAAATGAGCAAAAAATCCTCATATTTTACTTTAATAGCATTTGAAAATAAGGCAATTTTTAAATTTGGAGGAGTTGCGAATGGAAGTTTGATTGAGAGATATGATGATTCTTTGGATAAATGGAGTGAAATAAATTTCTTCTGTGAAATTAAGAACTTCGTGATCCCTTCTTTATGCGGAGGTGTGCAGATAAATGAAAAGGAAATTTTTGTTTTTGGAGGGGTGGAAAATCATTCAGAAGTTAAAAAATCTTTCATTTTTCGAGTTAACGATGAAAATTCCAAATACCCGAAATTTTATGTCACAGATGTAAATATATTTGCTCTTCCGTTTGATGGGTTTGTCGATACTGGGTCTTTCATAGAAAATGGCTGTATTTATACTTTGGTTGATTCTTTAAAGGAGACAAGTATGAATTCTAAATTTTTATTAAGTTTTAATGGGAGAAAATGGAGTAAGATATTTTAATGCCCTAAAAGAAAAAATAATTTAATTTTCTGAGGAAAAATTTCTAAGTTTTATTTAATTTCTTAAAAAATAATATGCATATTAGTAGTATATATAATGTT
>Ga0302186_10003744_pt1 | contig 10981 bp, 5 predicted proteins | sample II_Bog_E1_2_FD_198782 | JGI IMG/M metagenome (GOLD analysis project Ga0302186, IMG submission 198782) | Peat permafrost microbial communities from Stordalen Mire near Abisko, Sweden - II_Bog_E1_1 | ecosystem: Environmental > Terrestrial > Soil > Wetlands > Peat | place: Sweden: Abisko, Stordalen...
CCCCGAAAGCAAGCAGTAATGAAGAATGGGTAATTAAGTACCCTATTTATCAATAAAATAGACCAACTTGAAGTCGTAAAGTATAATATTAAATTGCTTCAAAGCTACAATAATGAACAATCGAGTTAATCTTTTCAATAATTCAACAAAAAATCCTTTGCTATCCCAAAATGCGATGGGGAATCAAAATAATAACCTATCAAATTTAAGCGCCAGCTCCAACTCTCCTGTAAGACATTGATGATGAAGAACGCGCCAAGACCATCTATCCGTAGCAACCCTCGCCATCCATCCTCTCGCTCTGAAGTGAGGTCTTTGCTGAGTGACAACAAATAATAAAACTATTTTTATGATTTGCAAAGGCTCCTTTAAAATGAAAAGACCATCTTACAACTTCAGAAGGAAATCGCCTCATCTTCTTCAAAATAAGAGTGGATCAGAGCAGGGCCAGATTAGTTCAAAGCCAATGAAGAAAAATAAAAATAATTTGAAAAGCAATACAAAGGAACTTCTCATTTCAAATTGACCTCTCCAGAATTAGGTTTCAGAAATGCCTTGCTTACTCAGAGCAAGAAGCTAGATGATGTTTGGTTTAAAATTATACAAGTTTTTACTAATGAACTCGCTGCTAATAAGATGATAGGAGTTAAAATCTTAAAGAAATATATCAAAGAGAGCGGAATCTACAAAAAATTTTACATTTCTTAAATAGGACAAGATGTCTTAAAACCCAATGAAAATCAAATTTAACGTTTTTTCTTGGCATCCAACCCAAATGTAGTAGACTAAAAATCACCTGAGTTTATATTGATCATTTCAAAACTATCAGATCTCTATTTTCAGGAATATAAAGCCTGCATTACCTGTCTTTCACAAATGATCATCCTAAAAGCATTTAAACGATTTTTTTAAGAGAAACCCAATGAAAAATCTTTTCTTGAAAGGTTGTGGAACTCCTACAAATCTTTAAGTGAGGATATTTTTAAAAGCAAGTCTATTGCTCGTACAGGCTAGTAAGAGAGAGGTGAATTATATGACCAATTAGGCAAAAAAGTTTTTTCTCGAAATACAGTGTTGCTAATTTCAATAATAAAGTTAATATATGAAACAATTTACGCTCTCTATGATTCAAAGTCAATCTAAAAAGCCTTTGTGAACTCTAGCTCTGATAATTTTTATAAATAATTTATCCTAAAGCTGGACTCAGATATCATTAAGTTCGAAAAAATATAAGTATGCTCCAATATTCGGGCTTAAAATTTCACTAAAATGATAACAGAACTGTTTCTATCCATATTCCCTTTTGAAATTTACTATTAAGGGATTGACATTAACAAAATTGAGAGATTTAACCAGTCACTTAGAGGCATACAAAGTGAAACCTTAACTACGATACGATTGCTGCTCGTAGATGAAGAACCTCCTAAAATTATGATAAAAAAGTTTGAATAACTTATAAAGCAAGGACTCTGGAACATTAATAACTTTCACTGGAAAAAATGGGTGGGTATTTTTCTTAAAAAATATGTTCGTTACTTTACAAAAAATAATCCAAGAATTCTATCAAGAATAGTAGGTGTCTGTAAAATGATAATTAGCAATGAATGCAATTAATTTTGGTAGGTCCTATCCAGCAATCAAAAATAAGACAGGTTTTATCTATTTGAAATTAAATAATTTATCCTCAAATCTATCAATGACTAAATATAATCATCAACATTTAGCATTGTCCTTCCCATATTAACGAAACTATTGGGGAGCCTCAATTCCAATCATTGCACTGATCTTATCAATTTTGTGGAAGAAGCGAACATAAAGGTTAATATATTTGATTTAATTATTGATACTTTAAAACTTAATGCAGATCCTGAAGAGGGAAAACGAAGATAGAGGATTCTATACACATCTGAAATTAACTAATAGAGCATTTAGCAGGAGATAAAATTTTTATGCAGGCTTGTGTTTTTGCAGGCTAAATAGCTTGGCACATTGTAGAGGATACTTATGGATGGTTCAGATTAATCTACAGGAATAAGAATTACATTTATGCTTATTCGCTGCTTCCAAAAAATTACTCCAGAAAAAACACAAGACTTGAAATCTTTAAGATATCTCATGCAAGCAATCGATGCCATCTTCTTAAATGAGTAGACAAGAATGCTTGTTCCTATTGCCCTTGGAGCAAGTTAAACTTCGAAGCAATCACACAAAAAATAATTACGTTCCATTATAGATCTATGTGTCCAACCAGCCCAAAACAATGAATTGAGTCGACAGAGTATAAAATTAAGAAAAGTACTTGGAATTCATCTAAATCATATTGTAAAGTTAAGTGACAGCCTGTAGCAATATTTTCCAACTGCCACAAAGACTGAGGATGAGGGAGCTTATAAACGCTTATATGATTATATAATCGGTCAGGACGAATCTAAAATAGATTATTTCTTTAAAGATCCATGTTTAAAATCAGTACCCTGGTTTTATTATTTACTACTTATTCTTGAAAGTGACCGTTTGAACTCAATCGATTTTGAAACCATTAGATTGCTGCTGTTAAAAATGAGATTAAAAAATGAAGGTTCTAAGTAATAAGTCAGTTTGAATTTAGTCGGAGACATGATAAACAACGGCAAAGTGATTGAACTCATCATAAAGTATCTAACTCCGTTAATTATGAAGATCACAGCCTAAAATAAAGAAAAATATGTGTTTGGACTGTCAAATCAAGAATTTTAGTTATTTATGGGAAGCTCTATTCCTGGGGAAGTTGTTAAAATACCTTCAAAATATCCACACAATTCAGGATAGGAAAAAATATCTGCATATTCAGATTTAAAGTATGCTAATAAAATGTATCGCTTCATTAAAAGAAAAAAAGAGAGGTAAAGAGAAAAGATATAATTATATGGACGATTTAGTGGCTCAATCAGCATTATAGAAACCATTTTAAAACTCAATCTTGAAGATTAATACCCTCTTATTTAAAATTTAAACCTCAATAAGTTTATCATCGATGGGTTGCTCAGTGAAAAAGCGCATATGTTTGATGTCAAATTCAGTGTAAAGCTTGAAAATAATCGCAATGATAGAACCTAGTCTGACAAGTAAACGATGTCCACTGTATTTTCAACTTTCATTGGGAAAAAATCATAACCAATGATTGAGCGCGAGCTTCAGATTAAAGTTAGTTTGCTACACACAATTACAAGTCTAATTGATTTCTAAAATCGCATGCAAATTGATAAATGCAATCATCCAAGTCGATTACTTAAGTTAGGAGGAATGTGCTATCTTGATCTTGAAGATTGGTAGATTGATGAAGGAGTCTCTGTGCAGATAATAGAAAATTCGAGAGAGAATATTTTGACTGAGCTGAACAGGGATGGCGAAACAATTGGTGTGCTGTCAGTATATAAAATTTTAGAATATCTGATTTTACTTGGGCATGGCCGTTCTGTATATTACTCCCTTCTGTACCGAAACTATCCGATAAACCGCTACTTCCCCGAAACAAGTTCTCCTTCATAATTTGTGGATGAATTCTTTGAAACATCTATCAGAATGCTTACGAGGAATGATATTTCAATACGGCAAAAAGGATATATCTTCGAATTTCTCAGCACCTGCCTCCAATAAAATCACTTCAGTGAATATATCCTTTCCTATCTTCATAAATTTAAAGATTCTTTTATTCGGGTTTGGAAGGAAATTTATGAATATATTACCACCAGTAAAGGTAGTAATGTTAGTAATGTTATCACTAAAATACTTCTCTTTTTCAATCTACTCCTTATCAAAAATTCTGGATAAACCACCATTAAATTCGTTAAAAACTGCATGGTAGACCCTCTAAAATATGGAAAAGAGTTGATTGAGCACTGTCGATCTAGGTTTAATCAAGTTCGCCCAGCTCCCAATCATTAAAACATCTATAATAACTTACTTTGGTGCTAAAAAGTAAAGGAAATGGCTGCATGTAAAGCCTCTCTTCTACTGTATTTGGGAATTGCATCATATTTAATATCTTCCTAACAATAAATTTTAGTGAGTGGAGTTTGTGATTTGATAATAAAGGAAACTGATATATTTTTAAAGAAAGTTCCTGATATATTATCAACTTTCGCATTGGATTAACTTAATCTTTAGTTTATCCATCAATATTCTTAGCAGGCTCAATTAAGAGAAACTACAAAATTTTCCTTTTTCCCCTTTAATAAACAAATTCTTGATACTCTAATATTTAATTCTCCATGCTCTATTATTGAAAATTATCTTTATCAGCCTTGGTAGATCTACAGCAAGGCTAAATCTAAACATCTTAATGAAAGAAATCTCGTGCTGCAGGGTTTAAAGATAAATGCTTCTGCTGGACTACATTTTATCAATTAATCATTGGTTCAATATTATTATCTTTTAATGCTCAGCTTACTTGAAAGGGGAAAGTATGGATATTATCTTACTAACTTGACAAGCAAAGACGACAACGATCAAGAAACAAATTCAGCCATTAATTTTATGGAGAAAAGATCCAAAAATGGGCTTTCAGTTACCCAATTGCTGGGAGAAGGAGAACACATTCTAAAAAAATGTTTTGGACTCTGCCGAGCGGTCTTATAATAGATATGGGGAAATAGCGAAGCTATTAACAGAATCTAATCTAAAGTTAATAGTCGGGATAGTGGTATAATGTTTCTGTCCACTATCCTGAAAGCAATATCGAATAATCTAATATTATAGAAAAATCAGTCTCAATAGATGACTGAATCTTTCAAAATACTGGATAAACTATCTATATACATTTCAACAAACTAACTAAAATTGTCATTAAAAGTGATGGTGTTCCTTTTTTAACAATCTTTTCGACTGTCTCAAAAACTATTGCTAAAAAATCTCATGAATAAGTGCAATAAATAAATCTTCAATGCCTATTTTACTGCAATTAATCAAACTTTAGAGTTTTTACTCCATGAATTAGGATCTGAAATCAAAATTTCTCAATATAATGAGTAGTATTTTGATGTCCTTACACTTGTACTTTTAATTTTGGAAAACAATATTCAAAATTATGAATTCTTCTAAAATTCAAAGGATAAATTGGAGTACTATCTTAATAATTCTAACAGGTACTAGTTCTTGCAAAATGTTCAAAAAATAATGTTGCTATATTTTCCCCTTCTATAAAATTTGAATCTCAATGAAAATATTCGAGCCCTCATAATTCAAATCTTTAATAAGGCCCTTTATATTGATACAATCAGTAAGAAATATTCAAAGAGCAGTATTATTTCTAAATTTATCCATAATTTCACGAACAGTCTTGAAAAAATTATTAAAAATTTAAGTGAAACATAAGTCCTAACAATAATATTTATTTCCGGATTTTTAACTGAATTGGGGATTTATCAAGGGGAAACCTTCAGCCGACCGATCATCAGAATAATAAAAAGTGGATTTTAGTTATTTTCTTTAAAATTGCAAAAGTATCATGAAATACGCAGCTTATAAGGAATAGTTGAAATGAAGAATATATTTAGTTTGCTTACAACAATAGGAAGCGATTAAAACTGGCGAAATACTTAATTGAAATAAATGTTGAATAATTGCTTCGTGATAATACAGTAAAAACCTATAAAATTTGAAAGCACAAGGATAATAGCTTCCACATAATTTTAATTATAATTAAGTAAAAGGTGTATACTTCCCGATCAAAATGCAGATTAATATAGCAAAAGCAACAAAATGGACAGCCATAATAAATCAATATTTTAGTTACTGGTCATACTGAGATTGCATTAGTACTTAAAGATCTATCTGCTGTTCATTACTTCCTCAATTAAAAATTCTCAGCTTCGGTTTTAATTATGTGATCGAACCTTCAACTAAGGAAAGCTTGATGAAATGACGTGGTAGAGAATTAAATTTTCACTTCTCAGTGGGATAAATTATTATTAAAGATTGACGGAATTGTTCGAAGATTCATTTTTACAGTAGGCCATTTTTATCAATAGGCACACTTGTACAGATGGAAGATATCTGAGTGGGTTGGGACAGATGAGCTGTTACTTTTAAAATTATGAGAGTGTATAAGATTTTGGCTGTGATGTTTATCAGACCATCTTCTTGATGTACAATACTCTAACTCTATTTATCACTATTTGGAAGGGATATGATTGGAAAAGTAGAATTGATTGGAAAAACAGCCGAAAAGATTTATTGAACAGCTATTTAAATCTTTTGAACAGATACTCGCTTTTCACACGAATATGCAAATCAACAGATTATGAGTTAAAGCTGAGTATGATTAAAACCAAAGTCAAGGAAGCCATTGAATTAAATGAGCTTACTGTCTGATCATTTAATTTAAGATAAAATTTAATAAATTGAAACTATTTAATAGATGCAATTTTAATTATTTGGCAATTAATCAGATTAATCCATTTGTATTTATTCGTTATTTTAATAATTCAAATGACATCAATACCTTTTAAAGGAGAAATTATAGGATCTGAACTTTAATTGGGATAACTACTCGCAACTAACAAATCTCTAGCCCAAGAAAAACGATAAATTCATCGGCAAAAACTGAGAGCGTATTCATAAAAAACAGTTAAACTTAAAGAAATGCTTAGACAAGCTAAAGACAGTTAATAAAGAAAATGTATCGAGAATAAACTCCGTGCTCTCCAAGAAAAGCAGGATGCATAAATTACTAAATTGTCAAAGATTGAACAGATTGAAAGATAAATCGATGAATTCATCACTGAAGACAGTTAATAATCGGCAAGCTAACACAAAGGTAATTCAAGCATCAAGAAACAAAATAAAGGCAATTGTCTTTAGGAGAAATCAAGTAAAACGTAAAATACGCCAGCTCAACGATTAAGGACTAAAAGTAGTGCACTTCAACGTACATTTTTTGAAAGCCATCCATAAGGATATGGTCATGAAAAATAATATAAAAATGGATCCTTTGCAAAGAAATAGGCAATATTCGATCAGCCTGATGAGTGGCTTTTATCTTAATCAAAAGAAGCCTTATCATAGTTATCAATTGACAATAATCAGGGGAAAAGATACAAATTTTCAAAATAATCATCAAAAAAAGTGCTATAGTTTGAAGAATAACGGCAGAATTAAAAATATATTGGAAATGAAATAAAGAATAAAAATTAATTGTTTACGAGTTTTCATTTATTGCACTAGATCCCAAATTAGCAAACATACCCAGATAATCTAAAGTAGCTCATTGATAAAGTATCGAAATACTTTCCAAAATAACTACCTAATTTCATAAATTACATCACTGAAACATAAAAGATAAAAAAGGAGTATCTTTAAAAAGATCGGAAAAGGTAGTAGACTATGGTTAAAGAACGTAATAACTTAAAACAAGTTTAAAATGACAGATAGTTTGAATAAAAACGACTTAAAGATATTCAAATAAGGATATAGGCCTTGATCTAAAAATAAAGATCCATCATGCAGAAGATAGACAATTTATAATCATAATAGGGTCTTATAACAAAAAAAATATTTACTGCCTTAAACATGATAAAAAAGTCAAAAGATATCATTCTTTAATCATCTTTTTGTCCTTTTTAATAAATCAATTTCAACTCTAATCCACTTAAAAACAATAGTTCTGCTGAAAGAAATAACTCACATAAATTCAGCATTGATTCAAATTAATCCTTAAACTCTTAAAGTAAAGGTCCTCTCGCACATGAGCTTAATAACTTCGAGCATTCCCTCCAAATGTTTTTACTGTCCGCTGAACGGCAGTCAATGATGGCAGGTGGTGAGCTCCAGCAGATAAATTTAAAAATGAATCGAGCAAAATAATAGATATCAAGTTTTGAGAGTAAGAAGAAATATTTATAGGCAGAGATTATTCGTTTGGACAAAAGTTTATCGAACAAAGCATCTTCTTTAAGTGAGCTCAAATAAACGTATGAAAGAGTGGAAAGTTAATTAAAAGATTTTGATGCGGTCAACAATCTCAAGAGAAATTTGATCAGTGAACTGGATGATAAATGTGACAAATTAAAAAATAAGAAGAAAGCATTCACTTAAAAAGTCAAAAAAGCGGAAGAGGATTTGGAGTCACTCACTCTCAAAATTAATTAGAAGCAACAATCGCTTGCTAACTTAGAATAATAATTGGTCAAGTTGCAATAAAAGAAGGAAGAACTATAAAATGCTTTCATCTTTAAAGAGAGATAAATTTAGAAAAAGAAGAAGGAGAATTTTGAGTTAGATAGAATTAAAAATAATTTGTAAGCCAAAAATCGATAGATTCATAAACTAAACTAATAAGGGACAATAAAGGTCAATCAAAATCAGGCCTATTTAAACTAAATATCTCTCCAAATTTCAACCCGATCCTCTTAATAAACAGATATTGTTTAGAGAGTCCAAAAGATGCAGTAGCAACTTGATTAATCAATTTCTCTTTTGGATGAGCAAAATTCTATAATAGCCAAACAAAAATAACAGGTTTCTCTCAAGTCAGCTGAATATCTATAACTACAAAAAAAAATATCACTCACATCAACAAATATCGTTGGGCTTGAAACAGAGCAATCGAAAATTGAATAAAGAATAAGGAATTTGAAGCTATAATGCAAGCAAAAATAGGCATAATTTTAGCAAATTAATAAGGCGAAACAAGACCTTTAATCAATTCTTAGAGATGTGCTCGCCAAAAAAGAAACTTTGTTTGCTGAAGTTTAATAAAAAACAAACTAATTAGACATATTAATTTAAGATCTCGAACATGGACAATCAGATCTAAATTAACTTCAAATTTGTCTTAGCAATCTTGATTAAGTATTAGGTCAAAAGGAATCACAGCACTCCAAAATTTAATAAAAAATATCTCTCCTGAGGAAAGAACTAGATGAGCACATAGAGGAGGAGAGCAATCTTCTATCACGAATTGGCAGAATAAGATAGATAGAAAGGCATATATTAATATAAGCTGGAATTAAAGGATTATCAAATTATATGGAAGGAGATTTGAAGGCAAGAGTCGCAGAGGCAGTGACTGAACTATCATCTCTTCAAGGTCTGAAGACTCAACTAAAGGAATGCAAATATTAAAACAGGAAGCTTCGTTTAGACAATCAGAGATTAACAAAATTACTCGAAGAGGAAGGAGAATAGCATTAGCATTCAAAATGATATTTTTATATATATTTGAGTAAATTATTTTGTATCTCATAAAATAAATACCTCTGATAAATTATTTTTCCAAGGGTTGAGTATTAAACATTTTGATCATAATAAAATACAGTCATTTATTTCAAATCATTCAGTATCAAATAAATCTGAAAACTAGCTTTGAATGCTATATTATCATAATTAATTAATAGTGATATAATAACGAATATGTACACATCAGATGGAAAATGTTTTTCCTTTGTTAGACTGCAAAATAACAACAAAATACAAGAGGAAGGCAGTAATACTCTCTTTAAAGATGCAAATAGTTAACTCAATTGCAAGTCTAACAAGTTTGATGAGGAATCCATTGATATTCTTTTGGACCAAATTGACTCATCTACTAATATTTTGAAGAAAAAAACTATCGCACTTGTTCAAGTACTCCGCAAACATTCTCTTAATCATACTTTAGAGGGGTAACTATAACATTATTTGACCGAGGTATTAGATCATATGGACGTTCTTTTGATGAAAAAAAGTAGTTGTTTAGGCTCTGAAATCAATTGCCTCATTCAGAAGGAAGGTCACAACTTTTGTCAGGTGACTAAACCGCTGGGCGACATAGAAAATATTCAAATGGATGATACCTATAGATAGCCCCTAAGATCAATTGACGAAGTTTCCAATGAAAGTACCCAAACAGAGCTCAACAGTAAACTGTAAAATATTCTCAAATAAATAGAATTTGAAAATCAAGTATAGAGCCCTAAAAAATAAGAAAAAATCTGCAAATAACTGCCTATCAACGAAGAAAAGTAGAGAGCAAATTTTGAGAATCGTCCTAAAATTTAGCAAAAGCATCATAAATTTTCAAATTCCTACATTAGAGATGTGGCTCGAGCAAAAAAAGCAAAACATTTATGATATTGATTATTGATGATGATGAATTTTGATAATTTCTTTAATGGTTTACAAGATGGTTAATCTTCAATCACTAAATTACTTTTCCCTCTTCTTCGTTTGATTATTTTGATTAGTAAGTCGAGACAACGATATATTCAGAGCCCCAGTTGCCGATAAGTCCTTCGTTGCACATATCCTCAAGAATCAAAGCAAGAATGCTATCCTGAATATTCAATTTGCAAATTAAATCCTCTGAAGTGAATCTTTTTAGTCTTTGAATATGTAATTTCACCTTTTCATAGTCCTTATCGCTGAAAGGCTCCTCAGGACAACTTCCTTTTTCTATCTTTTAATACAATTTTTCATGAGTTCTGTTGATTAATTATTCACTGACTACATTATGCAGATGAACTCCGATCTCCCAAGCAGTAACTGGTTCAGCCCGCAAAATTATCAGCCGATCAGGGGAAAAGGGCGTTAAATTGAAAACAAAACGATAGTAGATGCTTCTTAAGAATAGGTTTTCTTCGAAAAAGTCAGGTTTAGGCTCATGGACCAGAATTGCAGTGTTATCCGAAAGCACTACTACGGGGGGGTTTACTTCCAAAATTCTTGCCACAACAATGATGCATCGAAATTCAGTGCGATGCCAACAAGGCTTTGAACACTTGATAAACTTCTCTTTGATGACTTCAAGAGTTTTGAGTGTTGTATGAATAACAGGAGAAATTTGTGGACTTTTGATTTGTTCAGGGTCCTCAATCCAGGTGTGGTTGTTCATGGCGGGAAATCAATTATAACTTGACTGATGCGCTTGAAGTGGCCAATTTGTACAATAATAATAATTATCATTAAGAAATGTCCTTTCATCATTATAGTTAAGGGGTTGGGGTTGGGGTTGGGGTTGGGGTTG
>Ga0302186_10003745_pt1 | contig 10976 bp, 14 predicted proteins | sample II_Bog_E1_2_FD_198782 | JGI IMG/M metagenome (GOLD analysis project Ga0302186, IMG submission 198782) | Peat permafrost microbial communities from Stordalen Mire near Abisko, Sweden - II_Bog_E1_1 | ecosystem: Environmental > Terrestrial > Soil > Wetlands > Peat | place: Sweden: Abisko...
AAGCTAATAAAATAATAATTTTATATAAAAGTTAAATTAAATGAATTTTACATTTGCAAAAATCAGCATTATTGCAGTCCAAAAATTGATTGAACTCAACACAGACAAGAATATTAAAACTTTTTCATTATAATATGAAGAAACTAGATGGAATTGTAAAAACACGATGAAACTTCCAAAAAAAATCAAAAAACTATGAACTAGAACATAGTTTATCCCAGGCAAATAGTTGAAAGAAAGAGCAATTATCGTTTGATAAGCTAATAAACATAAATCAGCATCTCCATTCGCCCTAAATTTCAATGATTGTCAAATGAAGATTTTAAAAAGTGTACTTAGCACTGGGATTAGCAAAATTCAGCCGATTGTCGAAAAGAATCAGTGAAGATAAGAAACAAATCAATAAGAACATAATAAAAATAATAAATGAAAAAATCGCATGCATTATATGTGACCCTGACCAACATTGAATTTCTGGAAAGAAATAATGAGTGAGTTGATTTTCTGAATTTTCTACACAAGAGGAGATGCTCAACAAATAAATTACAAAAGGTTGGTAGAGGACCGTTGTGAATAAGCTCAGATTTATTCTCAAAATAAAGCCAACCAAATTTCCTCGATTTTTTTTCTCGCCATAAACAGATCCATTATATCCGATATAGGCCAACAACAAAAAATTCGCAAAGATGAAACCAAAAATTATATAAAATATTATAATATAAATAGTCCATGACAAATTCAGCTCAGTTATAATAGGTAATAGATTCAGAAATCCCAAAATTTTTGATAATGAGTCGGTGTTATTACTTTCGTTCCATATTGGATGGACCTAAAGTGGTTTTGTTAAAAAGAGGCTTTTTTATATTTTACATCTTGATGAAATTGAAAATAAAGCATTTGCAAGAATCTAAGAAGCAGGATCGCTAAATATAAAATCATTGATGGGCTACCCTGATCTTTTGCTAAAGTAAAGAAAATAGTGAATATTAGCTGCTTGAAATCTGAAATCAGTTTATTGTAATAGGATTTTTCAACGAACTCTTCATTTTGCAAGAGATTTTCTCCACTTGAATTTGAAGACATTTTGTTTTTTTTAAAATTAACTCTCTTTATTTTGGTGGCCTAAATTTTATATGTTTTTTTGATAAAATATTTGAAAAAAATTCAAAAAAAAAAAATCCCTTAACATTGGCAATATAAATTTTTTCCTCTAAAAATATTGCATGTTCGAGTTTTAAAAAAAATAAAAAAATAATTATTGCGATAAAAAAAAATAAAAATTTGTAAATTTACCTAACTAATATGGATTCTGACAAAAAACCAAAAGATATTAAAGAAATTCTTAAAACAAAATACACGTTAAAAGAAATTGCAAAACATAATAAACAAACTGATATTTGGTTGATTCTCGCGAACAAAGTTTATGATGTAACGAGCTTTATCAACGATCATCCAGGGGGAGTCGAAATTTTTATGGAGGTTGCTGGAAAAAACGCCACAGATGGATTTATTGAGGCAGGTCACGTTTCGAATTATTCGATAGTTCAGATGCTGAAAGATTTTTTAATTGGAATTGTGGAAGAAGAAAATCATTCGAAACTTTAGTTTTTTTGTAAATTTTTGTAAAATTTTAACATTATTTAATTAATTCATGGATAAAAGAAAAAAATAACATGCAATTTTTATTAAATGAACTCATGAATTATTATATCAGTTTTATTGCTATTGGACTGATATTTATTTTCAAATATATTTGGAAAACATACATACTTTGGAATGTTTTTGAGATGCCATTGGGATTATTATTATTTCATAGCATTTAAAAGTTAAAGTTCAAAAATACTTATTATTTATCATTGAAAATTTATTCGTCTGTTTTAAAGATCAAATGACCCTTATTCTGTATATCTTCTATCATGTTCAATTTTCGATTTTTTAATAGGTTTCCTTTCAACTTTAATCCTTCTAGTTTTCACAATTTTGTCACACCTATATTTTTTCAGAATGCTCATAGCCTTCATATTCTTACATACATAGCTTCATCCAAAGGGGTTTGTCAATTTTGATAATTTCACAATCTTCCTAATCTTTTTCAGCAACGAAATCCACGACAATTCATTACATCTTCTTTTAGCTTCTTCTGAATTCAGAGATCGAAACAAATATTCTAGATGTTTTCTTTGAAAAAAATTGGTTCAATTGAATTTATCGAAAATATGCTCTCTTTTTTTTATATTGTATATGAATTTCTCATATTTTCTTTTTTTGTTGAGTGGTGAACAATTCATTTCTTTCTTAAAACATGAAATAAGTAAAATTTAACTATTTTTCTTTAATTTTGAATATTTTTTTTTTTCAAAAAATAAATTTCGCCTTACATGGAAGGCTATCTCAACAAATATATCAACTTGGTTTATCGATGGAAGCCTCGTTATTTTGTGTTAAAGAACGGAATTTTGACTTATTGTGATGTTAAAGGTGAACGTCCCAAAGGAATCATCCACCTGAAAATTTCTGAAATAGATCTGACCCCTGAAGATCCATTGAAAATTATCATAAATTCTGGGACGAAAACTCTACTCATAAGAGCCCACACAATTGGTGATAAGATAAAATGGTTGAATGCTTTGAGAGCTTCAAAGGAAGAAATCCAAAAAAAAGATTCTGAATATAATAAACTCAAGGCAAATTTTAATGTATCGACATTGAAGGATTTTTTCGAGAAATATGAAGAGTCACCCCAAATCGAAAATGAACAACTCAATAAATATAACGATTTGAGTCAATTTATCACTACGAAGATTAATGAAATCTGGGCAGAGCAGCTACAATTTGATGAAACTTTAAAGGTCCTTATAAAAAGATTAGGACCGAATAGTTCCGTAAACGATTTATTGACCACTTTGGAAACGATAGGAACCTCCTTGCTTGTAAAAATACCTTAATTTTTAATACTTTAGCCTTTTATTGAGTTTATGTTCTTTAATTTTTAAGAAACAAATGACCAATCTGACCAAAATGTTGGAAATTGAAAAGAATAATCTGAACAAAATGATAAAGAAAATCGATCACAAGTTGGAAAAAATGGACGGCATCAGAATGAATGTGAACGATGGCAGAAGCATCATACTTTCGCAAGAGGAAATAAAAGTTGATGCTGGCTCTCAAGAATTCTCTGCTAATAAAGAATCAAAAACAGGAGACACCAAATTTTCTTTCCGATCAGATGATTTTATCAATAGTCCTGAACCTCTTAATATGAATTATGAGGATTATATTCAAAAACATTCAAAAGCCCTAGCCTCTATCAAGGAAGAAGACTCCCCAGCAAGACTACCTCCATATGAAGATTATAAACAAAGCGCCGAATTAAAAAAATCTCAATTTATTCATGAGGAAATTGAGGAAATGACCAAATCCAAAGAAAAACCACCAGAACTGCAAAATATCCAAGAAAACAATGAAGTTCAATTCATGCCAAAAGATGAGATAAAAGCTCATGAGGACCCTAATAAAATAAAAGAATTGCAATATGCTTTTTCACAATCCTTGAATAAAATCAGGTTCGAAGAAAATTTCAATTCCAGAGTAGAAAACACAGTTTTCGAGAGCTTTGAACATTCTCCCACGAAAGAAAATGAACAACCTGAAATTTTTAATAACAATCTATTAGCTGAGATAAAAAGCAATCAAAAAAATGATGAAAGTTCGTCTAATGATTCCCACATGTCACAAGGCGATGAGCCGGAGTCTCCAATTGGCATTTTAAAGGGCTGTGATCCTGTGAAAAAGGTAATTGTTTTTTAAAAAGTTTCTTTGGTTGAATTTATCAACATATCAGAGATTATTGACCACAAATGAAGGGTTTAAAAACTTGCTTTTGTCAGGTGATAGCTTGAGAAAAGCTCTACCGAAATTAATCGACACCTCTCAGGAAACCAAGGCTTGGGAACATTTGAGACTTTCCTTGGGGAAGGATGTCTCCAAATTTGCTATTCCAAGTAAAAGATTTCAATAATAAAACAAATTTTAATTTAAATAAATTTTTTTTTGTAAAAATTATGAAAAAAACACGATTTTTTAGTTGAATTGCATGAACCTCTATCAATTCTCCAACGGCTTTGCGAGACATATGAAGAAGTAGATTTATTAGAAAAAACGGAAGAAACTGAATCATCAATTTTGCGTATGGCCTATGTAATGGGTTTTGCCTATTCTGGTTACGCTCCGATGGTTTTAAGAGTGAAAAAACCTTTCGATTCCTTGCTTGGCGAGACATATGAATTCACATCACCCTCCAAAAAGAAATTCCGTTATTACGCAGAGCATGTATCCTATAATCCTTCTATAATCGCGACATTTTGTGACTCTCAGTCTTTTAAAGCATGGTCCAACATAAATTTGAAATCTTCTTTTTGTGGGAAATATTTAGAGTATCGACCAATTGGAGTGTCTCACATTTTTCTTAATAAAAGCAGAGATCATTATATTTGGACCAGGCCTGTTACAAATATTGAAAACATTATAGGTGGTAATGTATATGTGGAAAATTATGGAGATATGAACTTTACAAATTTAACAACACATGAAACTGGTGTGCTTTCTTTGAATAAGAGCGACCCGAACAATAAAAATGAACATTCCAAGAACAATGCCATGGGATATATCAAAAATTCCAAGGGGAAAATAGTTTATAATATCATCGGAAGACTTGATAGATTTCTGAAAATCGTGGAAATTGAAACCCAAAAACAAATTTTTATCTGGGAATACAAAAAAGAGGTTGAACTTCTAAGCCAAAATCAATATTTTTTTGATGATTTTGCCTTGCAACTTAATTATTTGAACAAGAATTTATTGCAAAGTATCGCTAGCACTGATTCTAGGCTCAGACCGGATGTTCGGGCTTTGGAATATCTGGATTATAAAGTCTGTCATAGTGAAAAGAAGAGGCTCGAAGAGAAAGAAAAGAAGCTAAAGCATGAGTTGGAAGAAAATAATGAAATTTGGAAACCGAAGTGGTTTGTTTCTGAAACAGATGAAGTGACGAAATTGAAATCGTTTGTTTTTTTGGAAGACGCACTCAAAACTGACAAGGAGAATTATATTGATATTTTTTAATTTTAACAGACAGAATTTGGTTTTTTCATGGATTAGTTTTATATAATTTGTTATACAATAAAGAAAATTCTGAGGATTTTAAAAAAATTTTACATTCATAAAAATTTTTTATTTTGTTATTACTAAAATTTTGATATTTAAATTTTTCATTTTATTCATTAATGAAAAATAAATTTATTTGTAAAAAACTTTTTGAAAAAAAATCGATTTTGGCAAGTAATTTTTATGAAAATATTTTTTTTCCCTATTTATCGAACTTCAACGCAAAAAAAAATAAATTATATTTTGATTACCTAAATATCTTAAAAAAACTAAAAGCCTCTGTTTCAATGGAACAAAAAACAAAAAACTCTCAAAAAAAGCCATTCCAATTGAGCTTTCACAAATTGCCATCCAAAAGTTTCTTTATATTAAAAATGATTATTTTTTTTAACTTGTTTCAAAAAGCTCCTTCAAAAGACAATTCGCAAATTAACAAAGAATTGAAAAGCATCAACACACTTGTTAATTTACAAGCGACGAAAGAAATAATTTCGAACCCGAATAGTTTTCAAAACGTTCTTCTTCGAAAAACAAGAAAGTTCAAACCATTGCACATAATGATTAAATTTTTTTATTTCATTATTAAAATGCTATGTTGTTGTTTCTTCATTATTTCCAAAAGAAAAACCAGAGAACATACTTTAGCCAAAATAAAAACCAAACTCTACACCCTGCCAATCTTAAGTTTTTTTAGCAGGTTGATTTTGGTCATAAGGGCCATTAAAAATCTACGGAACCAAACGATTTTCAGAAAACCTGATCATCTTCAAGATTTTGACTATTATCTGATCGATGATATTTCATATGTTAGGACTTTGGATCATCAAAACACAGTAAGTGAAAATCTAGTGTCTTCAATCCTGAAGTTTTTCTCTTCAAAAATGACAAAAAATATGCGAAGACTCATCAAAATATGCCTGAAGAAACTTTTCCACTTTTGGAGTAATATTAATTTAAATGAAATTAGATCAACATAATAAATTTTTTTTATAGTTATTTATATAAATTGGCTTAAAGCCGCATGGAACTGGATTCCGATCATCAAACCTAATAACCGCATCAAAATCATTTGGGATTTCCTGATCGTCATCATCATCTATATTTATTTCCATATCATTCCAATGCAATTGGGCTTTGATTTTCTTTATGATGAAGAAGTTGAAAAGTTGTGCACATTTTTGGGAATTGCAAAATACGCGAATTTTTTCACTCTTTTGCCAGAAATCATTCTTTGCATTGACTCCTTATTGAAATTGACTACAGGAATCTATGAAAATGGAGTGATAGTAGAAGACAAAAAGATAATAGTTGAACATTATTTAAAACATGGGTTGATTTTTGATCTTATTGCTTATCTCCCAGTAGTAATCCAAAGTTTTTGGAAAATGTATTTTGCTCAGTTTAATCCAGTTTGGATAAAGACGATGCAATTGATGATGTTTTGCAAATTAAAGAGAATATCAATAGCGTTATCGAATTTTGAAGAAATCGTCTCTTCGAAAGGAAAAACTGATTACATGCTTAGTGGAGCCCGTTTGCTTTTGAATGTGTTCTTTATTTCGCATTTGAATGCATGTGCCTGGCATGCTTTGGCTTATTTTAACCCAAATGACAATGAAATGACTTGGCTGAAATTTAGTGGGTATGAGTCATCAACTTGGCCGAATAGATATTGTGTTTCATTATATTTTTCGGTCTCTGTATTTGTCAATACAGGCATTGATAGTAAATTCGCACCTCAGAATAGTTTGGAATATCTCTATATGATATTTGTGTTATTGGTTTCAGTGGGTCTTTTTGGATATGTAATTATGACAATTAGAGAAATTTTGGAGCTGAAAAAGAAAAAAACTAAAGAATATAAGTAAATAATTCTTAATTATTTCTAAAAATATTACTTTTTAAAAGAGAGGCGATCAGAATTATCAATGGCTATATGCAAGATAAAAACATCAATTTTGAATTGCAGAGCAGAGTACGGAAATACCTTGAATATGTGATGAAAAAGGATGTGAATGATGAGCAAGAAAATGAAATTCTTGGTAAATTGAACAAAGCATTAAAAAACGAGGTGATTCTCCAATCTCGAGGCAAACTTTTAGCTCAAAACTCGCTTTTCAAAGATAATTTCTCTAAAAATTCAATTGATGCGTTGTCATTGAAGCTGAAAAAATTAACTATTGGCCCTGAAGAGATAGTTTATAAAGTAATATTTTTAAAAACATCATCAGAATATTTATTTATTCACTTAGCAAAGTCAATTAGTCAATGATTCAATCTACATTTTAGAAAAAGGATTCTTAGAAGAGGCTCTGTGTAACAAAGAGGGAGAGAAACTTAAAGTTTTAAATCAAATAAGAGTAAATTTAATAATTATTTTAATATTTAAAAATCCGTTTCTAGCCTAGAGAAATTTTCGGAGCTTTTTCTTTTTTTTCCAATGAATTTCGAGAATCCACTATCATCGGCAAACATTTTTCTTCTATTTTAGAGCTGAAAAAAGATGATTTCCTCTCAATAATCAAAGAAAATAAAGAAGATTTCGTAAGAATATTATAATAATTGCAAAAAAACTTAATATAAATAATAAAAAGGAGTCCTATTGTTCTATTAAAGACCACATCAAATTATATAATAACTATATAAAACCAATTTCATGTCTCTCATGCAAAAAGCCCTCCCATCTCATCAACACTTGTCCTAAAATCCATCTCGTGGCCCTTAAAGATTTGATCTTGAAGCGTTATTTGCATTCAGTGAGCCAAGTTCGTGAGTCGATCCCCAGAAGAAATCGCGCAATGAAGAAATACAACACTTTCGGACATTTCAACACAGTCCAAGCCTCAATTGAAGAATTCCAAACCAATCATATTGACATGGGATCTTTGGATGTGATCGAAGAAATTGATGATAATTTTGACATTACTTCTTTTTGGGACAATCAAAATAATTTACATAATATCAGGAAAAGTTCAAGCCAGGAAAATTTGAAATTTGAAAAGAATGCAGAATTAATGATTGGACAAGGAAATAATCTAGAATTAACATCAGATGCGATTGTTAAAAATTCGACAAACGACCTTGAAAAATTAAATGATAAAAAATGGCTTGAAGAAAAGAAAAATATCGCCTTGGAGCCCCTAGAGGTGGTGGAATATCCTAAAAGAGGTTCAGATGAAGAAAATAAATCCCAAGAATTAAATATTGAAAATTCCGAAATGTTAATTATAGGAAAGAGAAAAAGAATGTCTCAAACGGTCTATCCAAAGGGCCTATCTCTTCTTCAACCTGAAGTAAAAATAGTGAAAACTTCAAATGCTGAAGATACTTATAATGATTTCGACTCTCGTTCTAATGAATCCCTAGCCATTAAAAGCAATTCCAGTTATATCAAGCCAATCATGAAAAAATCATCCATAATTGGCGAAAATGCCAAAAATTCAAAAGCCACTGATTCTGAAGTTGATATCAAATCTACAAATAATAAAAATGAGAAAAATAATGAGCTGTTTATCAATGAATTCGATCAAGTTTGTGATTTCAGCCGTTACTTTCCACAAAATAATCATGATAATGTCTTAACAAAGATCGCATTACGTTATCCCTGCGATGGACATTTGAGGGTTGGCAGTGCGGGGATGAAAAAGAAGAAAAAAGCAACACTTAATTATATAAAAGTGAACCAAATTCATTAATTATATATTATCTATCATAATTTAAACAAAAAACATCTGAATCAATTAAATTAAGTTTAAAAAATGTTCTTTTATACTAATTTCAGAAAAATTAATTAAATGTTATTGGCAGGTTTTTTGGTAGACCTCATGGTCAAAGCCCATATAATTCACATGATCATGAGTACTGAGCTCAAACAACCCAAATTGCATCGAACATTTCTCATCTTCCAAGTCTTCTTCACAAATCACATATTTCAAACTCGCTTCATCATAAAAAACCTCATGACCAACATGATAATATCCCATAAAATTAAATGGTAAATGAGGGGTTGCATCTTGATAATGTGTAATTCTGGCCTTATTACAAATAATTTCCAAATTATTCACATAATCTGTAAATTCCTTATTTCCAACCCGAGGGCTTCCGAAAGTATAGAAATAATCAATTTTGCCAAATTCTTTAGAAACATCAACAAAAGCTAAAGTTGACATAGCAGCACCCAAACTATGTCCTAGAATAGCAGTTTTAGCATTTGGATGTTTCTCTTTCAACATTTTAAATGAATTTATCAGTCCATCCCTAACATTAAGATAGGCATCATAAAATCCTTGATGGATTGCACAGCCATTGCACCCTTCATAATCAATTTGAATAATATCAATGTCTTCTATCATATTTTCAATCTCCTCAGTCCGTCTAAAAGCCATCCAAATGAGATTTTCCGTTGGATTGTAGGCTGTGTAAACTAAATTCGAGTTATTATAAAAAACTTGAATGTCTGTGATGTTGGGGTAAAGCTCAGAAACTTGAGCTACTTTCCATGCCTGAAGACGGTCTAAGGAACAAAGGGAAGCCACTTGATAAAACCAAAACTCTTTGGCTTTTGGTTCATCATAGGAAATAGCGTCAGAAGTTGGGAGAAATTGACAAAAATAAAGCGGAATTATGAGAAGATGAAAAAATTTATTTGAATTCATTGAGTGCTTGTTTTAATTTCTTGAAAAGTTTAAAAAATTTAGAATAATTTCTTTAAAATTATAAAGAAATACAATAATAATTGGAACTAATTTCTAATGAAAAATTCATCATTATGAAACATTTTCAATAGAAATTCCTTGTAAAAAAAAAATTTATAGGAAAAAATAATTAATTTTTTTATATTCACTCTTTTTATGATTAAAATTAATTATTGGCATGCAGGTGTAAAATCATTCATTGAGAAATTCATATATTTCCCATGATCTCCTCCATCAGTATTAATGAAATTAAACTGTATCGAGCATTTAGGATCCTCCCCCTCTTTTTGGCAAACCATATACTGGCTACTCTCTTCATTTGAATAAAAAATCTCCCCATTTATATGTTGAAAGCCTAGAAAAGTAAAAGGCAAATGAGGAACATTATCCTTAAAATGCGTGATTCGAGCAGTTTTTGAGTTTCCCAATTTTCCATTGCAAAACTTAGCAAAATTTTCATTTCCAACCCTCGGTGACCCATAGCTATAAAAAAAATCAATTTTCATCATTTCTAATAAATCTATAAAGGCGAAAGTAGCTATAGCCCCCCCTAAACTATGCCCAAAAATGGCAGTTTGGGCACTTGGATATTTTTTGTTCAAGTTGACGAATAATTCCAAAATTTGATCTTTTAAATCCAAATATGCGTGGTAAAACCCGTTATGAACCGCACATCCATTGCATTTTTCATAATCAGTTTTTAAGAAATCAGCATCTTCCCAATCATTCGTCGAGTTATGGCTTCCTCTCACTGAAAGAAAAACAAGGTTTGTCTGAGAGTTGTATGCCAAATAAGCTAAATTAGCTCCAGTCTGGGTATAATTATGAATTATATGGATTTCGGTAATGTTTGGATAGAGTGAAGAAACTGGAGCCACATTCCAATTTTGAATTCTATCTAAATTGCATTCGCTCATCACTTGATAATACCAAAATTCACGAGCTTTGGATTCATCGTATTGGGGGGCTGTTGTTAAAACAAGAAAAGAGTTCAAAGAGGGAAAAAATGCTAGGAAAACAAAAATATTAATCATCTCAAAAAATTTGTTTTTTTATTACTTTTTTTGAGATTTTAAAACAATCTTAAATTTAATTTTGGGTGCATTATTTCAACTAATT
>Ga0302186_10003751_pt1 | contig 10968 bp, 8 predicted proteins | sample II_Bog_E1_2_FD_198782 | JGI IMG/M metagenome (GOLD analysis project Ga0302186, IMG submission 198782) | Peat permafrost microbial communities from Stordalen Mire near Abisko, Sweden - II_Bog_E1_1 | ecosystem: Environmental > Terrestrial > Soil > Wetlands > Peat | place: Sweden: Abisko, Stordalen...
CATGTCATATTTTTTGTATAATTAAATAAAAAAATTTATAATTATAAATAAATTTTTTTAATTTTCCGAAAAAATTGCATTTCGGAATTATTTTCATTGTTTCTTTTTTAGAAAATTAAAAAAAATTTAAAACTTTCATCTACATTTTTTTGAAAAAACAACAATATAAAAAAGATTTTTGCAATTTTTTTATGAAAGGACAGCAAATTCCTCATAAATATTTAATTTGATTTTTAAGTTTTTTCTGTATTTTCATTAAAAAAATGAACAAATATTATAATTCCAAGCCCAACAATCCCTTGCCTTGTCCTCCTGACACTTTCTTTAATTCAAACTCTTCCATCTCTTATTTCTATGAAAACTCTCTCAAGCCAAAATACTTTGATCGAATGGGTTCCAAAAAATTTGACAACAATCAAACAACCTCCGATCTGGACTTCCCAAATAATTTATTGGATCATGAAATCATCAACAGTTCTAACAATCGATTCAATGACACATATAATAATGATCTGACTATGTTGAATGCTTTAAACATGATAAATCGGAACCTCTTAGAAAATAACCAAAACAACTCGAAAAGCCCTCGATCTTTTTCAGAGCCTCAAAATTACAGAAATTTATGCAGGGGTGGTCAAAAACTCACCATGAACAATAACAGCAAATTCTATAAAGAAGCCCAATTAAACAATAAAATGAGGGAAATTAATCAACTATTGGGCAATTTGATTGTTTTGACCGAGCAGAAGAAAATGGATTTGATTCGAAAAACGAGTCATTTAACAAACAAAGATAGAAACAGTTCGTTCATTACTGGGAAAGCTTCATCTTCACGACTGGACCATGCTAATCTAAAATTTCTGGCGAAAATCAAAAAAGATTCATCGATTTTTGATATTGACAATTCAGAAGATAGTGATGAAGAAACTAATGTGAACAACATTTTCAACAACAACATGAGTTATTTGAATTCCACTATAAATGGGGCTTGTCCAGGGGGGCTCCTGAAAAACTATTCAAATGTTAATTATTCATTACCTGCCAACATCGAGAGCAGTGATTCCATCAATTATAATAACAAGAGTGCCGGAGCCGCATTGGGAGGTTATTACATTAAAACTCAGACAAAATTTCTATCGACAAATAAAAATAATAATATGGAATTTAATAAGACTACAATTACAGCAGCGAGCTCAGATAGGAGGAAGATCTTCGAGAAAAATAAAAGCACTTTGACGAGTGACTCAAAAAATAATATCAGTTCCAGCAATGATGATTTATGCATGGAATGCCTGAGCTATTTTGATAAAATAAGCTTTGGAATGCATCAAAAAAATTGCAGAAGGAAAGTTGATAATAATATGAATAACAAGAAAACGTCGGATCGCCGGAAATTCTAATGTGTCACAATTATATGAATAAAAAAGCTTAATTATTATTTATTAATAAATTAAAATATGTTTGCTTTCTTAATTATAAATAATCTAATAAATTCAATTCTTTTATTTTATTTTAAACGACGATTTTCCTGAAAAGTGCTATTTCTTATAGAAAAAATGTAGAAAAATGATTTATTTTCTTTGAAACTCGAAAGAAATTTTTATTTGAAAATCAATCGATTTTTTTAATAAAAAAAAACAAAACTCAAAAAAACTACTAAATAAATCTTGTACGCATGAGAAGCGATAAACTATCAAAAGCAATTACCAAATGAAACAATATTTTGGGAAAAAAATTAGTTTTTGCAAAAAAAAATTAATGAAGAGAAATTTTTTTTTGGAAGGTTTTTATATAATAAAGCAGATAAAAAAGAGCTTTAAAATATTATTATTAATCTTGGTTGACTCTCAAGTTGTTGTCATTGCTTGTGAGGATTTCTTGGACGTGTTGGATGACGCCAGCTTCTTCGGTTCTAAAAAAACGATTAAAAATCTTAAGAAATAACTTTTTCTTTACCTGATGTTAGTGTCTTCATCATAGGCGGTGTTGAAGGCAGTTTGTGCGGCAGTGGTGGAGTCCAAAAGGCTTGAATCATTGGCAATTTCGGCTTGATCGGCTGCGATTTGATCTGAAGTTTCAGAAATGTTGTTTGCCAACTCAGCAAGAGTGGTCACTTCCACATTTTGTGATTCAGTGTTGTCTTGGATTTGTTCTTCCAAGGCAGATTCTTGGACGGTGTAGACGGTCTTTGAGTACTCGAAGTATTCAGAATCTTGAGAGGCACCAGTGCTGACAGAATCTCTAACACCGGTTAATTTCTCAATGACATTTTGGACGGTGGCTGGGTTGAAGCTCAAGGTCAATTGGACCAAAGAGAGGATTGGGTTCTTTTGGGCTTTGACTGCTTTCAAGCTGGTAACCAAATCTTTCAATTGGATGAAAGAGCCTGCATTGTATGCTTCGGTCAATTTGGAGATGATGGTGTCCAAAGCGTCCAAAACTCTTTGTCTTTCAGCTTGTCTGGTGTTGTATGAATCTTGGAAACCGTTCCACCAATCGTTCAAGGCGTCCAATTGGTCATCAAGAGCGCTTCCGGTTGAGACCAAATCGTTATAGGTGGCTTGATGATCCAATTGTTGTTGTTGGTAATCAGCCAAATCAGCATTTTGGTTGTTGAGGTCAGTGTTCGTATCAGCGATGGTGGTGGTCAAATCAGTGATTTGATTGTTCCATTCGGCATTGTTGGTTTGATATTCAGAATCGGCATCAGATTGTTGGTCTTGAATGCTGGTGAGCAAATCATCGAGCAAACTGTAGACATCTTCAATGGCGCCGGTCTTCAATTTCAATTGAACGGTGGTGAGGAGGGTCTTGGAAAAACCAGTCTTGGCTTCCATTTTTTCCAACATTTGGATCATTCTCACATTGGAGGATTTCTTCAAGATGGAGGCAGTGAAGACGTCGCAAACGAAGAGCGCAAGGATGAAAACGAGGACTGAAACGTTAGATCTCATTTGGGTAGTGGGAGGACTTGTAAAAATATTTTATTTCCTGTTGTTAAGAAAAAATCTGGGAGGGCCCCCTTTTAATAGTTTAATGGGAAGTTCGTTTTTTAATCGATGAAAACGACTACGAGTCTCGTTTTTTTAATAATCAGACTGTTTTCAAATTTCAAATCTCAGATTATTTTCTTTTTAAGTTTGATCTTTTATTTATTTTTTATATATCAAATTTACCTCGTTCGTGCGCAGAAATACATTTGATTCTAGTCTATAAGGAATTAAATAAATAGTGGGTTTCATTTAGCTTTAAACCATTTATAAGAAATGAACACTCCCTCACATATACATATCATTTTTTTAGAAAGGAAAAAAATAGTAAAGAATTATAATAAATTTTTTTTGAGAATTGATAGAGGAAGAAATTAAAAAATCCTAAATGTTTGCAACTCAAAAGCTTTTCATTATATTTGAAGGAAAAACAAATTTTTTATACAAGGTTTTTTTTAGAGATTTCAAGCTAAAATAAACTATCTCTTGTTTATAAAAAAAACAATTATCTATTGATTTCTTTTTTCCAAAGAGTTCCAAAAAATAAAAAATATCCTTTTTTTAGGTGTCTTTTTTCTTGCGGCTTTAAAGAAAATTTTAATAAAAAAAACCAAAATAATAAATTTGATTTTTTCTTTCATTTGTTCCCAATTTAAAAATACAAAAAATTTCAAATTTAAAAAAAAAAAAAATCAAAAAAATTGAGTAATTAAAACATAAATAATTAAAAAAAAAATTTCTTTAAAATTTGCAAAACAAAATATTATAAATAAAATAAAACTATAATAATAAATTTTTGTTTAAATATATTGAATTTTTCATCAATAATTATAGATTTTAGCTACAATTTGGGTTTTCTGAAATACATCATAAAACATTAACATATATCTTTTTCAAAGTAATACAAAGTTATATGTCAAAAAACAAACAAAGAACAAGAGCTGAACCATTATATATAAATATATCAAATTCCAAATAATTTATGTATTATAGAGATTATAATTTTAAACACAAATAATGTATGTATATTAAAAAAATTAAAAATCATCTCTCGCTCATTATTAAGACCTATCAATAATAGGGATTTGTTTTCCATTCTTTGGCTGCTCCTCCTCAACCCCATCAGATAAATAATCAAATTCATCAATTTTTTTTTCTTCAAAAATTTCTTCATTTTTTTCTCCATGGTCATATTTTTCCAAAATTTCATCAATAGACATTTTTTTCTCCATCATGCCAATATTAGAATTTTCCCTATTTTCCTTTAAAAAATTCGTCACGCTCTGCAAAGGTCTTTCTTTATTTTCCGAATTCCTGGATATGTTCAAATCCAAAGAATTCATGGAACACAATTCCTTGTTATCGTCTGTATCTGAAACATCAGACTCAAACTTGATTTCTTGGTAGCATTTCATCTTCGTCAAAGTCACAGGCTTTTGTATTTTGACTTCTTTCTTTTCTTTCTTCACTAGATACTCTAAAGAAGTGTTATGATGATCCTTCATATAATTTTTTAACGTTCGGTTCGAAGGCACTATCACTGAAGGAGGTCGTGATCTAATTTTCAAAGAAGTCTCTGTTGAGAAATTGGAAACTGCCTTGCTGTCGAAAATTGGTAGTTGATAGATTTTTTCAAAGAAAGCCTCCTCATTTTTGGACCATTCCAGAGTTTGAAACAAAGAAACCACCATTTTATCGTTTTGGTGTAGTTTTAACTGGAGAAAGGAAGCAAGTTCTTGGGATATGAGTTTTTTTTTACGGAATGAGGTAATTTTATGCTGAGCAAGAATGTTTTCTGACATCAGTTAATTTTAAGGATTTTTGTTTTGGAATGTGAGAAATATTGAAATTTGCAGTATTATAAAACAATAAGAAATAATGAATTTAAGAAGGCTGAAAATTTGAGAGTTTTTACTAAATAAATTATTGAAGAAAAACTTTCTTAAAATTATTAACAAAATCGACCATCAAAATTCGTTTTTGTAAATAAATGCATATAAAATATCAAAAACATTAGCTGATTTCTATAACTTCCAAGTAATAATTGAACCAATACTCAACTCAGGAACATTTTCTCAATGCAAAATTTTGTATTCGACTTTTAATTATGGATTTTCCACAATTTTTGAATCTAATTTTAGTAGGATAATATTCTTATTCGAAATTTATGGAATTTAAAAAAAAAAAAAAAAATAGATTTTTTTGGATATTTCCATAGTGGTACATTTTTTTTGACCTCCGGTGTTTAAAGTTGTGTAATTATATTTTAAAGCTAAAAATTTTTGGGCACATTTTTAATAGTTTCTTTAGATCTGTATATATAAATGAAGAAATAATTTTACAAAACACATAAACAGTGGGATTAAAAAAACTCCATATAACATAAAAAACACAAATTAATTAATTAATATTATAAATTTCATTTACTTAAATTTATTCTATCATTTTCAGGGTTTCTTTGTTTCTTGCTATTTTGTTTTTCTTCTTTTTGAGAATTCCTCATTTTTTTTATCATTCAATTTGCGAATTGTAACTCTTTTTAAATTTTTTAAATCATATTTTTTCATAGCCGAAAATTTGCAATTGTGACCTTTTCCCAAACAATTTTTTTCTAAAAAAGTCAATTTTTTTTCACCAAATAAAATCAGAGACCAAAATAAAAAAATTTTTTCTTAAAAAAAAAAATCTAAAACACTCCTCCACCCACTAACAGAAAAAACTCCAAAATTCATTGAAAATTTGGATTATATTGTGATATTCATGGACTATATCAAAAAATAAAAATTGCTTTACTCGACTCCACTAAAAAAAACTATAAATTTTATTTCCATAAAGCATCCACTACTTCAAAACTGTTAATGCTTTCCTTTGCTCACAAAATATCTCAGCACGCAAATTTGCAACACCATAATCACAAACAAAATCATGATTTTCATAATCAAGCAAACATTTAATTTATGTATATTCGAAGCTGATTGTTCTCCTTGATAGACTGACATCTGGTCTCTGGTTTTCACCCCTTCTTCCGCCACATTCAAATTCTCAAAAATCTTATCAGTAAAATATTCCATTCCATATACATCCCCAACATCTGCAGGAAGTGACGTGTTATAAAGATTAAAGAAAATCGTGGCATTTTTCGGTTGATATTCCAGGTTTTTAGTACAAAATTTGTATTCTCCAGACTCATGAAAGGCATATGTCTTTTCAAAATTCTTCACTATCTCTTCACCTCGAGACGTAGACGCCTTGAATTCAATCAAATTATCATTATATCGTTCAGGGTGAAAGACTACATAGCCTGCTGTGCCGTTTTTGGCTTGATAGTATATGCAAAATTCCTGATTACTCTGAACGGTGAATCCTAGGCTTGAAAATAGGGGGATTAATGATAGGAAGAAAAATGAGAGGATTTTCATTTTTAGTGATTTTGGATTTTTTTTTTTTTTTGTTTAAAGGATTTTAAATATTTTAAAAAAGAAATACAAAAAATTTTAATTAGTTTTTGACTATACGAATTTTTTATATTTTATATTTATTTATTATTTTTGAATAGAAATCTTTTTATAAACTTCAAACCAAATAGGCTAATGTTGTTTTTTCTCCCCCGAAAATTTTCAAACATTTTAATACTTCTAGATATATTTTAATTAATAAAAAATAAACTCATAAAAGAATCAAACTCTGAATTTCAATGTTTCACAAATTTTCTCTGAACGTCTTGAGGAAAACCCAGCTTCAGGTTATTTTCTCTCTAATTTTTCTCTCATTTTCCTTTCCAGCACAAATCCTTCGCCTCTCTCAGACGAACTTTATATGATCTTTTCAACCATAACGATCCCACCAACCCCCATTATCTAGCAGCATCTTTTGATCCAAGAGTGCCTCTCGAGGTTTCAAACTCTCAACATTTTCCTGAATTTTAAAAAATCTTCAAGGGGCACACAGGCTTGAAGCTAGTGGAACAAGAAGCCACCCATAAAGTATCCGTTTTGAGCAATGGAGTGAAAGTCTTAAGCTTGTCCCAGACTGTCCCTTCTGTGGTCAGCCTGGGTAAACTATCAAAAATACTTCTTTTTTTTCATAAAAAAAAATAATTAAGGTGTTTTGTTGAATTTCGGAACCAGACACGAAGATTCTGACTCAAGTGGTGCCCTCTTAGCCATAAAAAACACATATTTGAAGACCGTTTTGAACACCAATGAAACTATTAACTAGTATAAAAAATCGTGCAAATCTCATTAAAAACACGAAATTTCACAGTGGCATGGTTCAAATGTCCGGCGGTTCCTTCGAAATGGATTACGACCAGGAAACCACATATTTCAAGGCATCTTGTCTAGGACAAGATGTTGTGGACATTTTCAAGATGGTGTCCGATTGTGCCTTAGAGCCTAAATCAGTGGTGGCGGCCAGTGTGGCTCAAAACAAGAACAAGAACACTCATAAATTGGAGGAATTGATCAACACCGGAGAGGATTTCAACAACAGCATCTTCAACACCGCCTTTGGAAAAAACGGTCTCGGCATGCCCCTCAACGGGAACAAAGGCAACGTCGGCAATTTGAATTCATTTGTCTTGCAGAAATTCCAATTGGATAACATTCACCCAAAGAACATAGTAGTTTGTGGTGCGGGGATTGAAAGCCATGATGAATTCTTAGAATTGGTGGATGGTGAATTTGCCAATTTGAAGGCTGGTAACTTATAGATTTTTTTAAAAAAAACCGACTTGTGCCCACAAAAAAAAAAAAAATCATTATTTTTGATAGCCGGAGAACAGAAAGCTAATGTGGCAAGCAAATATGTGGGTGGAGAAATGAAAAGTATTAAGGATGGAAATGAGTTGAACTTCGCATTGTTGTTCGAAGGGGCAAGAAAATTATCTTTTTTGTTGAAATTAATAAAGGGAATAATATTTTTAGGCTAGTTGGAAAAATTCCGAAAATTTATTTGATCTTCTGGTCTTGAATTTCCTTCTGGGAGACCCTGCCAATAGAAACAATCTGTTGATCAAAAATCGTAAGAATGTTAAAAATTTTACAATTTCATATATATGAAAAGTATTGAGCCAAAAAAGTTACTATGATTCAGTCAAGTCATTAAATGTCAATTTCAGCGATGGTGGATTATTTGGAGTTCAAGTTTCAGGATCTGCTCAATACGTATATTTTTTTCAATAAATCATATTTATTTTCAATAAAAAATTAATTTATCGCTATAGGGAAATCAAATGGTTGATGAGGTGGCTGATCAATTGAAAAGATTGACTGACAAAATAAATGAAGATGTAAAAAAAATATATAATAATTTTTAAATATTTATCATAAGGAACTCCAAAGAGCCAAAACTGTCCTTTTCAATAAAATTCTTGTAACTCTTGATAAACAAGAAAACAGATTAGAAGAATCAGCAAGACAAGTAAAAAAATTTTTATTTAATATAAAGAACAAAATTCTTAATAGTTGCTTCATTTCGGAAAAGTGGATTGGACCTCTTATGAAAAAGGAATTGAAAAAGTGTCTGGAGAATCTATTAGAAAGGTTGTAGGCAATTTATTGAAAGGAAAGCCAACTTTTGTTGCTGTGGGAGGAGAAGCCAACCATCTGCATAGTTATGACAAGATTGCCAACAAATTTGCTTAAATTTGGAAGAAATTAAAAGGCAAAATTTTTATTAGACAAAATCGAAGTTGAAAAAACTTGAAAGAATTCAAAAAAAAAACCAATTTTTTTACGAATATTTTTTATTTTCTCAGTGGGTAAAAATAATTTTTATCGTATTTATCGAGAAATTAGAAATTTTATTTTCTTCTTCTGGTAAAAAATAAAAAAAATTTATAATATTTATCGAGAAAAGAAAAGGACAAAAAAGAAAGAAAAAGAACTTAATTTTTTAAAGTAGTTATGCCATATTAACAATTTAATAAATTTATGACCTATCTCACGATATATATAGCTATTGAACTCTTATACAATTATATGTTTTACTATGAAAAAATAAAAAACTTTGATCATCTCTTTATTTCTTAAATAAATACAGGCAATTTTGGCAGGCGACTGCAAAGCATTTTTTTTTCGGATGGAAATCTGCCTTCATGATTTTGTTCTCGAAATTCCAAGACTTAAAATTTTCTTTCTTTTCTTCTTTATTTAAATTGCTGAAACTCACGTTATCTCCTTCCATAATCTTGTATTTCATATTTGTCTGGTTTTCCAAATCTATCAAATGGAACGAAGCATCATAGTTTCCAGTAAGAATCCTTTTTTGTCCAGGGTCCAAGGCCATAGAAAACTGATCGAAGATTTGTTCATTCTTGAAAACATAATTGAGTTTCGTCTTAAGTGGCTCAAAGATCGGTATAATTTGCATAGGGGTTCTATCTTTTCTGATGTCCCAATGGAAAATGTTCAGATAATCTCTTGAAACTATTTTGTTATCATCAAGGAGGAACCTGCAATCAGATAGAGATCTAACTAGAACTGAATAATCTTCACAATCCTTGTAGATGTTGGGGTTTGATTTCAAAATTTGGCAGTTTCTATCACAAACGCCGTTCCTCCTCAGATCGCCTATTCTGATGTTGCCTTCACTGGAACCGAAAACAAAGAGACTATCATGTGTTGGATGGAAATTACAACTGGTGATCACTTCCGATAGGTCATCGAGGTCAATTGGAGTCATATTAATGAGATTATAGGGCTTGTTGGGTTCGTTTAAATCCCAGAGATTTATCTTCAGGTCGTCGGAACTCAAAAATATCTCTTCGTTCGTGGCTATGGAAACTGAATTAATGGCATAATCATGCAATTTGTAGAAACTTTGTTGCAATTTGGAGGAAAAGTTTGAGCTACCACAAAATGATAAGCTGTCTTTCTTCATAATATCCTTGATCTTCCATAATTTTATGCTTTTGCTATTGGAGGAGATGAGTCTGAGCTCGTTCCCATTTTGACGAAGCCATTTGATATTATTGATTTGAGGTGGTATTTGTTGGTTCTTAAGGAAGTCAACATCATTCTCATGAGATTGGAAATCATGGATGTATTCGAATTCAAAATCAGTTGCCATTTCCAATGCGTCAGCGTCATACTCAAAACTGGCACTGAACTTTTTGTCAGATGTTGTGCATCGACCAGTCGCGCAATTTGACATATAAAATGATGAAAACTGATCTGTGGTGACATCTTCAAACATCTCATCAAATTTTGGAATCAAACGAAAGATCACTATTCGTCCTGCATGATCCCCGACTGCTAAATGATTACCTGTCTTATCAAATGATAAGCTTGTTATAAGGTCGTCATCCATAGAATCAGCAGGCTTACGATCTCCGAATCTTTGCATAAGACTGTAGTTGGAATTGTGCAATTTCAAGGGAGTCGACTCTTCAATTGAGGTTAAATTTGCTAGACTTAAAGGAGTTTTTTCTTCCATAAAATGAAGTGTTTGCTTCGAAACTTTTAAAAAAATTAAATCAGCTATTTTCTGAGGAATATAATATGAAATTACAATGAGTGTGAAAAAAATGATATTTGGGGGTGTTGGGTTCGATTTTAGAGACGTAAATAACAGAAAAGAATTTATGGGTTTTCAGCCCGCTTTTTGAGATTCTTTCGCAAAAAGTAAAAAATTATAAATTTATCGAATTAAGATTTATGAAAGAGAAATTTGGCCTTAGAGGGATAATTTCGATCATGATACGTTTTGTTATTTTAAAATCCAAATTTGCAATAGTTTAATTAGTTTTAATTTTAATTATTTTATTTTGAATGTTTTTAAGAAAAATGAAAACAAATCCAAAGAATTGTTTTTATGATTTTTCTTTTGTATTTTTAAACGGTTTGGGCCTGGATTAAAATTTAAAAACTTAATAATAAAACAATAAATTATTTTGACTAATTTTCATACCCACTTTCATTATCTTTTTATTGCATTTGATCACACAAACGATTTGATATTTGATTAATCTACTGCA
>Ga0302186_10003753_pt1 | contig 10967 bp, 11 predicted proteins | sample II_Bog_E1_2_FD_198782 | JGI IMG/M metagenome (GOLD analysis project Ga0302186, IMG submission 198782) | Peat permafrost microbial communities from Stordalen Mire near Abisko, Sweden - II_Bog_E1_1 | ecosystem: Environmental > Terrestrial > Soil > Wetlands > Peat | place: Sweden: Abisko...
AACTGGAGTGAATTATGAGTGGGGTCTTTTAATTATTTTTACCATTATAACATTTTTTTTTAAGAGCATTTTAGATATTCCAAAAACTTTGGAATATTTAGAAACTCAAGGTGTTGCTGTGATTGGATATAAAACTGACAAATTTCCTGAGTTTTTTGTTTCAGATAGTGGATTTAAGGTATCAGAAAAATTGAATAATGAAAAGGAATGCGCTTTGTTGATCGATATGACATTTAATAAATTAAAAATGAACACCGGGATTTTAATCACAGTTCCTGTGCCAAAAGATCAGGTATATTTTTCGCTTGAATTGATAATTATAGAAAATAGGAAGCTGATGGATTGAAAGTGAAGGCAGCCATCAATTTAGCATTAGAAGAAGCCAAGTAATTTTTAAAAAAAAATTGTTTTTTTTCTGATAAATTTTAACTTAAAAATAAAAAAGCAAGCAAAATATCACAGGATCCGAAATTACTCCGTTTTTATTGAAAAGAATCAATGAAATTACCGATGGTGATTCTTCCAAATCAAGTAAGCATTCTTTTACCAAATCAAAAATTATTTTTTTTAAGACATTGCCTTGATTAAAAACAACGCGAAGCTTGGAGCTTTGATTGCAAAATCTTATTATTCGCTTTAAATTAAATTTCCCATTGAAATATTTGCATTTTATCCGAAAATATTAAAAATATATAAAATTTTTTTAAAATTATTTCCTTTTCACAATTGTCTTTCTAATCATTGCCCTGAGCTCAGCGTCTTCTGGAATATATTTAAATATCGGTTTTTTCAAAGTATGTTCATCAAGAGCTGATTTCTTTGATTCTGAATGAACCATTACCAATTCTTCTGCATTTTCTTCTTGGTTGTTTTCAGGAATGATATTAGAATCCACACTATTAGATGAACTCATAGATTTTTCTTCATTCACCTCTTTGATTTGCACTGTTTTTGGGGGGGAAAAGCCAGAAATTTTCTTGTTCTGAAGAATCGAAAATTTTCCTTTGACTTTTGGGACTTCCAAAGAGGGAAACAAAAAAATGGAGTTTTTTTTAACGTTTCTGATTTCTTTTTCAGCAGAGGATTCATCTTGTTTTTGCGCTGACATTAGAAATCTCATGGCCAGTGTTTTTGCTCTGGTTTGATGTTTTATGCGACCAAGATATTCTCTCATTTCTTGATAAAATGTATTCAAACGTTCTTGGAGAAATTGTTTTATTATGATAACTTTCAATTCTCTAAGGAATTAATAAGTAAAATTTATTTTTTGTTTACTAAAAAATTACTCATTTGATTCATAGCCTTTGAATTCATTATATGCTTTGAGACTTTTATCCCATATTTGTTTTATTTCGATGAATTTGTCATTGAAAGAACGATAATGAAGTTTCCATCGTGCTTGAATTGTGACGACTTCAAAAAATAAAAATTGATGAATTTTCTTTTTTTAAATTTTATCAACTTTTCGCCAACAGCTTAAAAAATTTAATTCTGAGAATAAGTGGTTGTTTTATATCTCTCAGGAATTTCAGAAACACCCTTTTTGCTTTATGTTTGGCTCTTGCTTCAGTGACACGATAAAACATATGTAAAATTCTAGAAAAATAACGAAACTTTGTAATTAAATAAGGAAAAATATCTCACCCCACAGAGCAACTCAAATAATTTTCCTTGGATTTCCTATTGGATTTCACTAAATGATCTTTGAATTTCTTTTGGATCAATTGCGCTTTGGAAGCTTGCAATTTTTGAAAGATTCGGATTGATTTTGTTGCTAAATATAATCTCTTGATATGAGAGACTGTGGTGACAAGAGTAATGAGGAAAATCCAATTGATTTTCAAAATTCTTCGAAATACAATGAATTCATTTTCTTTTCTTCTTCTATCGTTCTGGTTCATGTTATTTATTACAAATTCAGATAATTAAATGCTTTACTTCATCTTTTCGCTGTTGTCTTTTCATTAAATTGATCTTTTTTTCAAACATCATTTGAATAGCTTTTTGGTCTCTTCGAAAGTGAGCCTTCATATATTTACGTTCCGTTTCTTCTTGTTTATTCTAGTTTTTAAATATAAATTTTATTTAACATTTGACGAAAAAAAAACATCTATATTAAATTATAAAGACAAGACAAGTTTGTATTTTTTAACAAAAATCTATTAAAAAATTTAAAAAAAGCTTTTGAAAAAAAAAATAACAAAAAGGAACTAAAGTTAAAAAAATAAAATAATTTTATAGAGATAGTTTATAAATTTTAAAACTATGTTAAAAAAATATATATTCAATAATAAAAAATTACTTTTAGGCAATATTCCTCATCATTTTTGATCCCCCTTTTATTATTCCTGCTTGATTTGAGTTGTATTTTCGAGTTGCTTTTATCATTTTTGTTCCAATTTTCAAATGAATCCGGTGATAAAATCGCAGGCAAGCTGCTATTTCTTACTCTTTTTAATTCAACGCTGTTTTTTCTGCTCTCATCTCTTTCCATCGCCAAAAATTCAATTTGAATCATAGCTTTCAGGTCAGTTAACGCAAATGCGTTGAGAAAAACTTCCTTAATGGGTGTTGTTTGATGTTTATAATCAATCATAAACATATTGATGGAAAACATAAAATCATGTTTTTCCTTATCCGGTTTTGGGTCTCTTCCGATAAAAACCATGAAACTACCTTTAAACAGACTTATATTAACTCTAGTGGCCTCAAAATCATGATATTTGATCACCATCTGCTTATATCTGCCTTTTGAAAGTTCAATTTCATATTTTTCATTATGATGAAGGGCTAAAAAAACATAAAAAATAAGAAAATTTGTAAAATATAAGAAAAATGAAAAGATTTCAATCAACTCAACATTTCTGCTTTGTTTTTCTCATAATTCCGCATGGTTTTAGCCAAAATTTGTCTATGTTCTTCAGAAAGGAAGATTTCCTTTGACAATGAGAGGCTTTTCTGTTCCAGGCAATTAATGGATTTCATATTTTTGTCCAGAGCGAAATATTTGGAATTAAAGAATTCCTCATATTCTTTAAACGTCCTAGAAGTTTTGAAATTGGAGTCATAAATTCTGTTCAAATCTTTTAAGAATTCAGTGCTCATTGGCTTGGGTTTCAACATAGACATTTTCTTTTGAATTTGAATGGAGTTCGGAATTCCATCAATAATCGTGGTCTTTTTCATAGAAAAATCAGACGATTTTAACAGTTCCTTGAAAGAATCTCCCTTTAAAGGACACGAATCCTTTCTTTTCAAGAGCCCGAAACTTGTGAATTTCTTCTCCAATTGATAATCATTGTTTTGAGGGAAATTATGACGAAGATCGAAAGTTTGGGTTCTTTTATGGGCAGAAACTAGGGAATTTGGAGAAATTTGATTATGGGAAGGGGATTTAGTAGAAATTTGAGATTTTTCTATATAGAAAGACTTCTTCTTCATAGATATCAGAACAACACAAAAACGGACTTGAATTGTTATAACAATTATTTAATTTTTGGGAAATTCAGAAATTGTCTTTGTTTTGGTTTTGAATTCATTATCACATTACAAGATTTTTGTTTCTAAATTAATTATTTTTTTCTAATAATTTATTTTTTCATTTATTTTTTCATTTATACTACATAATTTTAAAGCACATTATATTTAAAATTACTAATTTTTTCGTTAAAAAACAAAATATATAATAATTTTGTTATATTTTCTGCAAAGGCGACACCATGTTCCCCTTTGTAGGAAAATAAGGGTTCTTATGCACGAAGTCCTTTGAGATCGTATTCGAATCAATCGTAAAATCGCTGATAAAACTACTGTTTTTTTCCTTTTTTTCATTGGTTTTTCTCCTTTCGATCAATGAAATTCTATCAGCCACAACTACTCCTATGGGCATTTTTACCTTATAATAATCATTTTCTTTTTCTTCAAAAAGTCGAGAATTTTCCTTTATAAACCCATAATTTTCTGGCGATTTATTCGAAATCTCAAGCTTTTTATTGTAAAAACCAGACTTTTTTTTCTCATTACTTGAAAAAATAGGCTCAGGAGAATTTTTTTTTATACTTTCTGGGTTTTTATTAAAAAACTCGGATTTTTTCTTCTCATTTGAAAAAAAATTGCTTTCCATTATGGACGCTTTCGGCTGATTTTCATCCCAAATCAATGGTTTTTTATGTGAACTGCTGCCTTCGTTTTTGCTGTTTTTTAAACAAGTTGGCGTGTTAAAAATGTTTTTATTTGATTTCATCAAGGGAATCAATGGCTTGTCAAAATTCTCATTATTTGTTTCTTCCAATTTCATTTTCTTTGCAAAATGCGATGATTTTTCGGTATTTTCGAATTTTTTTTCATGTTTGCTGATTTTTTCTTGCTCTTCAAAAAAATCAAAATCGTTGTGTTTTTCAAAATTTTGAGATTTTTTAAAGCTTTCTGGATTTACAAACAATTTATCAAGTTTGGCGAATTTTTCCGTTTGTTCAAACATTTTCATTTTTTCATTTTCTTCAAAAAGTTCCATTTTATTTCCAAATTTGTTTAATTTTTCTCTTTTTTCAGATTTTTCACTTTCGTCAATTTCTTCTTTTTTTTCGTTTTTTCCCATAATTTTTTCCATTTGTTCAATTTTTTCAATTTTTTCCATTTTTTCCACTTTTCGGCTTAATTCAAATTTCTCCATTTTCCCACCATAGGTTTTTTTCTCAATGGGGATGATGGGTTCGAGTTTGAGAAACTTGACATTTTGTAATTTCTCTTCATTTTTTTCTTTCGGCATGATCGGTGAAAGTTCCAGATCATTTTTTCCCTTTAGTTTTTCCAAGCCAACAATAAACGCTTTTTGGAAGATGTCAACACGTGGTTTTTTCACAGAATCTTCAGATAAATGAATGCTTGGGATAGATTGCGAGTCATTAGATAGAAGATTCATTTCAATGAAATTATTTAATTGAATGTCTACCTTTTTCAATGAGTTTTCAGGCTCTTGAGGTTCACTTTCTGAAGAACTGCTGCTATAATTAATGAGTTTTTGGCCTTGAAATAAATATGGGTTGTTATTTAAAAAATTCTTCTGAGTGAAACCATTTGGTTTTTCGATTTTTTCAGGTCGGAATGCCTGAAAATCTGAATCAAATTTCGAAAGTGGGCTTTTAAGACAGGGGTAATAGACACTTTGTGGTAGATTATTGGGATAAATTGAGTTTTGGGAGTGTTTTATTGGAAAAGGAATTGGTTCAGAGTCATAGGTATAATGTTCTTGTTTATTGGAAAAACGAAAGGTCATATTAAGGAAATGAATGGAAAAGTTCGTTAAAAAATATAATTTTTTTTTTTGTTAAAACAATAAAAAAAAAATATTTCATTTTTCTTTCGATTTAAAAAGTTCTAAATGCAAAAAACACAAACAAAAATAGATAAAATCTCCTTAATTTATCTATTTTTAAACAAATTCACCAAAAAATAAGCATTTTTTAAGCATTTTAAATTTTTTAGAAAAAATTATCAAAAACAAATGATTATTTAAAAATTTCTCATAAAAACCTAGAACAAATCACCTATTTCAAACTCTCAAATCAAATTTTGAAGGAAAAATCTCCCGGTAACCCCTTTCAACCAATCGGCTTTCTTTTTAAATATCCATCCAATTCCAAAATTAAATATACTTAACTCCTCTATTCATTTCCCTTTTTATCACTACCCCAAAAAAATCTCTTCTTCAATGTCACAATCCCTTATTTTTTCCAATTGTTTCATTTCAATCGAAGGCAACATTGGTGTTGGAAAAACGAGTTTCCTCAATCTTTTGAATGAGGCATTAGAGCTCCCATTCGAATTAATCCCAGAACCAGTGGCAGAATGGCAAAACTTCAAACAAGCTGAAGCACAAAATGTCACATCAAATATCCTGGAAATGTTCTATCAAAATCCCAAAAGATGGGCATATTTATTCCAGACATTATGTTTTGGATCTCGAGTGAAGAATCTTTTGAAGTTAAAGAACAAGATTCAAGACGATCAGAGCTCCAAACTTTTCATTTTTGAGCGGAGTCTTGAAAGCGATCGTGAGATCTTCGCTCAAAGTTTTCATTTGAACGGGTTTTTCACAGCAGCTGAATGGTTGCTTTATAATGAATATTTCCAATTTATGACCAAGGAATTTGGGTTTCCAATGACTGGAATCATTTATTTAAGAGCCCGTAGTTCGGTTTGTTTAGAAAGATGTAAAAGAAGAGCTAGAGATGAAGAAATTGGGTTAAATTTGGAATATCTGGAGGAATTGGATATGAGACATGAAGAATGGCTCAGAGAAAAGGGAAATGTATTGGTGATAGATGCTGATGAGAACTATTTAAAGGATGCGAAGGTGAGGGAGAGAATTATTGGAGAAATCAGGAGCTGGATAATGAAAATGATGAAGATGGAAGCTTAATGGAATTTTTATTAGGTTTTTTTTAAAAAACTTTGGAGTTTGTATTATTTGGGTTTTTTTTGTAAAATTAAAGCAAAAAAAAAGTGGTTTTTTTTTTTTGAAATGAAATAAATTAAATAAAAATAATAAAATTAAGAGTTTTAAATTTAATATTTTTTTTTAATTTATGAAATAAAAAGTCTCATGAAATCAAAAGTCTGAAATTTTAAAAAATTTACAATTTTGAAACTTATTTCCTTTGATTTTTCTTGTTGGATGCCTCCTTAAAATTCTTAAAAATTTAATACTACTAAAAAAAACTTTCAAACTTGAAATTAACAAATTTTCTTCTATTTTCTCTATTTTTTCTTTTGATCATTTTGTAAATAATATATCATTCTTTTCATAAAACTTATAAAAAAAACTCTCAAACCTGTTTTTATACCAATGGGCCCTTGTACATCAACATCCAAAGCTCGTCATTCAAAGGAAAAATCTCCCTCCATAAACTTCCAGCATCCTCAACTTCAATCCTCCCAGGAAGGACCAGGAAACATCATAAAAACTGCCTCAACAGCTGATAAAAACATTAATTCCTATCCAAAACCAGCCTCAGTTTCAGCTCGAAAAAATGAGAATTTCGAAAGTGACATAAATTTGCATTTAACTCCTTCCTCTCAAGAATGTCTGAAGAATATCCAGAATAAGAAGTTTATGAGTTCCATAAAAGTCAAGTCATCCAATGGGAAGGATGAGAAGACAGACAATGACCTAACAATAAAAAAACATGCTGAATCATTGAAAGAAAATAGACAGAACAGTGGAGAAAATGATCCTGGAACCTTGGCTTCGAAGAGACCCAACTTCCAAAAACAAATAGAGAAAAAGAAAATTGACCTGAAAATATCAATGAAAAACAACAATGTTAACAAAGAAAGGCCAATGAAATAAAAAAAGGAGAAATGTGTTTGTTTGCATCAATTTTTTTTTGAGTTTGAAAAGTGTGATGTGCTTGGGTTTTTTTTTGTTATAAGCAACCATATAATTGGTTTTTTCATTGTCATTAATATGTTATTTTATTTTATGAAGAACATACAGATTAATTAAAAATACAACCATTATTAATGGAAATTGTTGGGGAAATTATCGAGACGACCCATGATAAAAGTGAAAATAAAAAATGGGGGATTTAATGCAATTAATAAATTTTTAATGTTTTTTTTTCTTATAAAAAATACAAAAAAATTATAATAACTATAATATTTTTACTGATTTTATGTTGTTTTTCATAAAATGGCCTATTTTCTATTATAACACTAAATTATACTCTAAATAAAATATTGATTGGCTCTCACTAAATCCTGCATTTCTCTCAAATTAGTTTCCAGTTCCTTTAATTCCCAAATTTCATCTGAAACTTTATAATATTTCATTAAAATCCCAAGTGATTTTTCTCCATAAATTATGCTTTCTTTTAATTTCCCCAAATATTTTCCCAATTTGGCCAATTCTGCGTATTTCCATCCTATTTCCGGTTCATAGGTCGTTATTTTGCCCTCACAACATTCAATAAATTGTTTCAAAATGCCATAGGCTTTCTTATAATCCTTATCATTAATATATTGCAGAGAAAGCTCTGATAAAGCCTTGCCATAATATTCCCTGGGTAAACCCTTATAATTATTGATGATTTCTTGCCAACATTGGTTTTTTTCAATTGTATCGGCTTTTTTTGAGCTTATAATTTCTAAAATCTCAAAGACTCTTTCAGGAATTTGCATGTCGCCTTCACATTTTCCGCATTTGCAATCGAAGAGGTAGTTTTCCTTTAGAAATTTCCTATTACTTTCTCTAGAGCTGAGCATCTGAGAGTATGAAATGGTAATTTCACTGTTTTTTTCAATTTCTTTCAATGCGAAAATTCTTTGAGTTCTCCCAGCGAATAATATATGAGCATTAGGCTCGCAGCAATGGTTTATGAAATTACTCGGGATATATACCCCTAATCCCATAGGCTCATCTAAATGATTATATATAGTGAAAGCATTGATGCTAATTTTGCATAATATCTCAATTGTTTCTTCCATAAGTTCTAGATTTAGCTCTCTTTCAAGGTACTTCAACAAAATAATGGCCATTTCTCTGAAAAAAGTGATTTTTTCCTCTGGAAATTTCTCTTTATTCGAAATCAAAAGCTTGGACTTTTCCATGATGTCCGAACCTTTAATATCTTTCATTACCAAAACTCTCAAGCAAATTAAAAACAAAGAATTAATTTTTGGGATATTTTTGCTCGAAAAAAGCGATGTCAACACTTTGCATTCTTGCTTGTGACCCGATTTCCAATCTTGACTCTGACAGTCTCGATTGCAATAATATCGCGTTTTGCAATTCGCGCAAAAAAACAACCCCTTGCCATTTTGGAAACAAAATGAACAATGTGTTTTCAAATTAGAGGACAAGACTGTTGAAACGCAAGGGAGGGTCTCCAGAATTAATTCTTTAATAGGTATAACTTTTGTGGCTAACAGTTTTCGATTTTTAATGTCAGATTCATCAATATGGAAAGACATTTTTTTAAAAAACTCGAAAATTCTTGAAAAATATTAATACAAAATAAAAACGATTTTAATATTTTTTAATTAAAAACGATTAATATTTTTAATTTTTTAATAAGAAAGAACGTCTTATTGCATTATAAGAATATTTAAAAACTCGAAAACACTTTTTACAAACTCAGACGAGTTATTTTTTAAAGAAAGGAAGATCTAAAAATTGGAGAATCTCCCTTTGACTTCCCTCCATATCATATTCCGGGTCAATTCTAATGGTGCTTTGCGAAAATCCTTCATATACTTCTCTTCCTTCCAGCATGATTCCCTTCAAAGTTTCAATCCCGACATATTTTTTTTCGACATTAGCACATTTCTCAACTTTCTCTTTTTCTCCGCTTCGAGCTTTTAAATCAGTTTTTGAAGAATTTTTGTGGTTTTTCTTCAATCCATTATTAATCTTTTCTTGCAACCCCTTGTAGTTTTTCATGACCAAAGGCCGGCCAAACGGTTTAGATTGTTTTATTTCAGGAAACCCTCCAGATTTTGGTTTATTATAGGATGATTCTGTCGTGGCTAGAGAATCTATAGTTAATGCTTCATTTTTAATAGCTTTTGGATTAAAATTTTCTAAAGGTTTGACAGATTGGATGTTGGCAGACCTGGGCAGTGAAATTTGTTCGAATTTTGGTAGAGATGTCTTTGATTTCCTTTGGTTTTGTTCGCTGATGTTTTTGAAACTGTAGATTTTCAAAGATGGAATTTTTAGATTCAAGGAACCAACAAATTGACGAACTGGCATTTGGGTGAGAGAATTTTTGCTGGTTTTCATGTAATATGTTTTCAAGGCCGGATCATCTAAGGCCAGTTCATTTGAATTCATGGAAATGATGAATAGATAAGGAGAAAGACAGGCAGATGAATAGATTAGGGAACAAGAATAAAAAATTATCCAATTTTTTTTTAATGTTATATATTTTTTTAATTAAAAAAAAAAACAGTTGCTTTCTTTTTGTTTTGGTAAAAATTTGTTAATTTTATTTTTTTACTCACCTCAACATTTTTCAACAGCAAATTTTTGTCTTAAAATGCAAAAAAAAACAATTTTTTATTGTTTTTTTTTCTTTCCATTTTTTTATTTATAAAGAAAACAAAAATCTGGCATTCTATCTATATATATATATATACCAAAATATAGATGTGAAGATAAAACCACCACTCTTTTTTAAAATTGGAATAGATCAAATAATTTCATTCATTGTGAGGATTTTCTTATATTCCATATTTGCATACAGAAGCTCTCTCGGGAGAGTCTCTGACTCCATTTATCACACTATGATATTTGATGTTTTTGATAGTCGATTGCTCAAGATGAACTGATGATTTTCGAGTTCCAATTCGATCATTAATGTGATTATCCATTAGTTAAGATGAATAAAGGGGAAATTTGGTTGAAATTAACATTTTGGTGAAGAGATTGAGTATTAAAAAAACATTTTATACATGAAATAAATGTTAAATTACCTGGAATTGGCTCATCTAATGTCCAGTTTTGTATGTTGGATTCTTTGAGTTTTGAGCTTTTGTAAATATCCGAATTGGTAACGTATTCCTTCGAAATAGTTCCATCTAAAATGAAGAAAGGTTTACTAAAAATTGGAATTTATTTTGGGGGAAGGAATAGTTAATTTATTAAGAATGAGGAGACTTTCAACCTGGCTGACAACAATTTCCCATCTTTTGAGTTTGACTTGAAGAGATTATTTTTCTGATTTTTTGAAATTATTTTTTCTTCAATATAATTAAAAATTCAGATTTTAGGATTTTTGTATTAAAAAAATTCACACCATCTTGTAAATGTATTTTTTTTTTTTTTTCATTATGTTTGAATTAATGTGAAGTAAACAAAAATAGAAAAATATTTAATGTGAAGTAAAACAAAAATAGAAAAATATTTTTTAGTTTGATGTGAAAGAAAAAATATGTAATTAATATTTTCTAAATTTCAAATTTAC
>Ga0302186_10003754_pt1 | contig 10965 bp, 12 predicted proteins | sample II_Bog_E1_2_FD_198782 | JGI IMG/M metagenome (GOLD analysis project Ga0302186, IMG submission 198782) | Peat permafrost microbial communities from Stordalen Mire near Abisko, Sweden - II_Bog_E1_1 | ecosystem: Environmental > Terrestrial > Soil > Wetlands > Peat | place: Sweden: Abisko...
TGAGTCTTTCTTTGCTAAGGTGGCTTAGATTTGGTATCGCTATCTAAAAAACTTTTTTGATAAAATTCCATAAGAGCAATAATCCTTTGTAATTGAGCAATTCAGTCTTTAGTAGGCCATAAACTATTTAACATTCATCGAAAGTAAACTATTTTTAACGTAGAACATTTTGAATAGTCATATTAAGAGGATCAGTTAGGAGTGATTTTCACTCCTGTGATGCGTATCTATTACTCGATTGGACTGCTCTATAAAATATTTGGAGATGACAGTCAATGCGAAAATTATTTAAAGGAGGTGTATCGAAAATGTTTGAGATATCTCCCTGAAGACGATAAAAAAACAACGCAAATAAAATCTTTACTGGAAGGCATGAACGTTAATCTCAATGATAATTCGGAATCATTTCGCAAACCGGGCCAAGATAAAAACGACAGCAATGAAGAATCATTGGTTCAGCTGGGATAAGATAATGATGATTGATTTTGATTAATTCGATATATTCGATAATTTGGAATAGGTTCAGCATTATACATCATTTTATCTCACGGTTTTATTCGATTATTTATCTCATTCTGTTCAATTTAGATATGCGGTCATATTTGGAAATACTGCCTAAATTTGAGAAGCAATTCAGACCATAGCATAAGTCGACAATGGAACTATCGTAGGTCTCATAGCTGCAATCTTGAATGATCAACTCAGTCTTTCTTAGCATATTGTTACCTTGATCTGTTTAAATTATTTGTAGACTTTTAATAAGTTGCCCAGAGTTCTAAGTTCATAGGCGCGAACTTGAACAAAATCTAAACGAAATTTGATTGCATTGGCCGCTTTTCTGGATTATTCTGTTGATTAAGGATGACTATCCACATTTTGTTCAATGCTAACTTAATTGATTGATCCTTTTAAATTTTGATTGAGTAAATTGAACATTTTACCGTGTCTGCTTCCCACTTTTACATTTTTGGTGGCTTCAGTTTCTCTTATACGAGTAATTAATTTTTTCCAGGCTGCTTTCTATGAAAAAGCAAGAGGATCCTAAAGATATTGAATTATAGGCTTATCTTGTAGTAATTTCATAAGGTATTCTATCATTTGATCATTATCAAAAGGAGTTTTAGGATTTTATAACTCGTATTTTTTAGTATCCAAGGAGTAGAGAGTATCGGCTTGCCATGAAAGACCAATAGATAACAATTATTTAGCCCCACTAGAAACAATTGCGTCCTCCACTATTTTTAGATTATCAGCTATTGTATCTAAAGGACATATATAGGTTCCATCTGGAGATATTTTTAGAGCTGCTTCTCCCCCTTTCCCGCTAACAATACTTTTTCTGACAGCTTGGAGTACCGTTTGCAGTAAAGTGGGCTAAGTAACATTTTTACAAATTAAATAATACTTGAATATCTTACACTTTGAACCTATCGCCTTTCCTCCGTGCAGGCAATTAATCATACACTTAATTTATTTCTTTTAGGCATTGTCAATCATCTCCGCATATATTTTATTGAGAGAAATGCATAATAGGTGCGATCGAATGAGTGAAGGCAAATAACTTACACAATTAAGGGAATACAATCCTGTGTTGTTATTATCCACAAAAGATTTTTATAACTATCTATCAATCTCATCCTGTTGCTCACATTTTAAGTTACGAATATTTTATACCAATTTTTACTTTGCAAATTTTATTGACTTTTGAAGTCCTTTACCGCCCAGCCTATCTTCATCATACAGCATATTCTAATCTGATAAAATGCTCAAAGGCTGTGGAATTGTGAAGGTTAGTTATTTATTAAGATATCTGACTGTAGGCTTCATTTTTATGACTGGAAAACCATCCGCAGATATAAATTCTGTAAAGTTCACATCAAGAAGTTCTATTGAAGGAGAAGCAAACTATTTTTATTCAAAAATACTTTTTGCATAGTACCAATTATAAAAGCATAGGGATCTTCTGGCATTTTTTTGAGAAGATCATTAACAGTTTGATTTATTAAGGTCTCAATCTGTATGCAGAAACAAGTACTTCGTGCTTTTTCATATAGGCTTTAATCTCAGATGAAAGATAAGGCGAGCTGGACATTTGTAACTTATTATCAATTTAAAACTATAATGAGTGGAAGTACGCAGGAAGTGGCCACAGTCGAATAAAGAATTAAAGTTGTTGATATGCAAAAGGAGATGATTAACTAGGCTTTCAAAGTGGCAGAAGAAGCCTTTAACAAACACGAAATATAGCGAGAAGTTGCCAAGCACATTAAACAATATTTTGACAACAAATATTTGTAATTATTTTATAATCAAGTCCCAACTGGCACTGTATTGTCGGCAAAAGCTTTACTTCAGTCGTCACATACGAATCCAGACATTATATTCACTTTGAAATCGACGATAAAAGCGTGATTCTGTTTAAATTTGGCTGAATATCCTTTGAGAGGAACGAATAATATTAATCATCACTAATTAAGAAATAAAGTTCCAACAATAGTTAAATATATGAAAGAAGAGTAATTTAATACATTTGTGGTATTGGCAGAATATAGCATCATTTCTCTTCATCTTCGTCATCAAGACGCTTTTTATGGAATTTTTTGATGATACTGGCTGGAATTTTAGTCAAACTTTATTGAGGATATAAAGAAAGCAATTTCCAGGCTAAGTTTAGAGAGTCATAGAGGTCACGTGATTCATATTGCCCCTGGGCAATAAATTCATGCTCAAATTTTTTCAAGAACTACAAATGATTAAGATCTTCTTCGGTTAAAGCCTATATTATCTCTTAATATTACCTCCTCACCAATAACTGCTTTCATAGCAGCTGTATCTTTTGCAGCAGCATAGTTAGCATAGAGCTGATTGGACACTGGAGCATGATCTTCTCTATTTTTCTCAATGGCTTTCTTCATTAGACGAGAAAGAGATGGCAACACATTGATTGGAGGATAAATTTGTTTGTTGTGTAATTGTCTATCAATGAAAATTTGTCCTTCAGTAATGTATCCAGTCAAATCTGGAATGGGATGAGTGATGTCGTCGTTCTATGTAAGTTAAATGATACAGGCATGGACAAAATAGGAATTTGAGTGATGGATCCATTTCTACCATGGACTCTTCCAGCTCTTTCGTAAATAGTGGACAAATCAGTATAAAGATAACCTGGATAAGATCTACGGCCAGGCACTTATTCTCTTGCTGCAGAAACTTCACGCAAAGAATCAGCATAGGCACTCATATCTGTCATAATAACAAGAACGTGAAGTTCTTTCTCATACGCAAGATATTCAGCTGTGGTTAAAGCTAAACGAGGAGTAATAATTCTTTCAATGGTGGGATCGTTAGCCAAATTGAGGAAAAGGACCACTCTCTCCATAGAACCATTTTGTTCGAAATCAGTCTTAAAGAATCGAGCCACCTCCATGTTCACACCCATAGCTGCGAAAACCACACAAAAGTTTTATTCGGAGTGATCTGTTACATCTTTTCCCTTGACGAGAGATGCTTGACGGACGATTTGAGCTCCAATTTCATTATGAGGTAATCCGTTAGCTGAGAAAAGAGGAATCTTTTGACCTCGAGCAATTGAAGTCATAACATCAATGGCTGAAATACCAGTCTGAAGCATTTCTTCTGGGTACACTCTTTGATAGGGGTTAATAGGCTGACCTTGAATGTTAAGAAATTTTTAAGCCAAAACAGGTGGTCCTTTGTCGATAGGGGTTCCGGATCCATTAAAGGCTCGACCTAACATTTCTTCTGAGATGGGCATTTCCATAGTCTGTCCTGTAAACTCGCAGTGAGTGTAGAGGTTATCAATCCCTGAAGTTCCTTCAAAGATCTGAATATTGATGATTGTACCTGAACAACTGCACGTTTTCCTGATATTTCCAGCACTTGTCCCTTGCGAACTGTGCCATCACTGAGGCAAACATTGACGATTTCGGCGAACTTGGGAAATTTAACATTGTCGAGAATAACCAAAGGACCGTCTACTTTGACAACAGTACGATAGTCTATGCGGGGAGTAATGGTATAATCCCTGGTGACTGCTTGCAAATTCGTGTTGAAGAGTTATCCCTTGTCCATAATAATTATAAAATATATGTGGAGATTAAATCATATTTCAATGTTATCAACATTTCTTTTCAAAACTTAATTACAAAATATTGAAGGCCATCTTTTTTATTTATGAATATTGCTATATTTAAGTCAATTAGTTTTCATACTTCTTTATAATAATATCAAAGAGTCACCTAAATAACATGTATCGATAGGCAGTCTACAAAAGATAGCATCAGAATCAATTACTATAGTTGGCTAATTCCGGACTAATCGAGTTCCTTACTATTCCTTCACCTAACAACTCTTATTACTATATGTCTAAAGTCATGACTAAAAAAGAGAATCAAGTTATCGCAGAATTGGCTCATAAGTAAAATAAGAAGTTTATTGAATATGTTTACTTGATTGTTTCTCTCAAACTCAGAAATCAATCTTATCATACCGAAATCTCCAATTGTAAGTCGCAATATTCATCACTAAATCTTACTTAAATAATTGATTAGCATGTTGAGTATTTTTCCAAAATACCTGCTATTAACTTGCCAGTACATTCAAAGCAAAATATTCGTTATCACTACTAAAAGCTACAGGCCAAGGCAGAGTTTGAGGGCTATTTTAAGATTAATGAAGTACCAGCCTTCCTTATTTCCACTCTCTGGCTTGAACATTTGTATATACCAAATGACGAGCATCCAGCCGCAATAGAGAACCAAAACTTGGTATAAATTTCCGATTTTCTGATAAACGACTGCAGATATCATCATTACAACTATAAAATTAGAGAAGATGTGCGTGAAAATGAGCATTTTAAGATAATTCCTTATGAAGCATGGATGTATTTGTATTCAATTTATGGAGGACTCGAAGTAAAAAGATTTACAACCAAATAAAAGGATCCTGTAATTGATACTTGGTACAGTCAAATCAGCATACTCCTCGTATAGGAACGCTGTGTTTTGCACAAACTTCAACTACAAATTTCAAAATATTAAACTTTCCAGTAATTAGGCGAAAGAGTTCGCATTATCTTGAAAAATTATAAAATAGTTCCCGAGTCGTATTACTTTCGCCCATTAGTATTTTTCAAATCCAAAGAGCTTGAACGCGAAGAGGTAATTAACATCATTCAAGATGATGATCATGAGTTTATTCATAGCAATAATTTCGAAAGAATCGGCAACCCAAACATTCAGTTCGAAGAAGCAAATATTTATTAGACAATTCATGATATACTTGTGATCAATATATTCAAACCTGGATAGCCAAGTATCTTTGGAAAAATCCCGCTTTTAAAAGTATTGTAAATCAAAGATAAGTGCTTAAGCTGTGGAACAACTATCGAACTTACCCAATGTAACTGCAAATCTGTTTATTTTTGTTGTAAAACATGCAGAGACAATCATAAAGAGCATTTAAAGGAGTGTAACACTATGATGGCTGAAACCAGAAAATATAGCTTGCTAGTTGATGGTTATAAAGTAAGTAAGAGAAATTTATCGTTATTTGACCAATATTTATAATATGGAAAGGTGGGTCTGGAAAATCTGGGAAATACCTGCTATATGAATGCTGCGCTTCAATGCATTCTGCGGATAATCAAGTTATCTAAATATTTTATGTCCAACAATCATTTGGGTGATCTCAATGTGAATAACAATCTTGGCAGCGAAGGACATTTAGCTTGTGCTTACGGAGAACTAGTAAAAGATTATTATACGACCAGGAAAAGGTCCCTGGAACCATCATCCATACTCAGAATTATTCAAAAGAATCCCCAATTCAGAGGGTATAACCATCAAGATAGTCAGTAGTTTTTAAATTATTTTTTGGATAAACTTCACTAAGATCTAAATAAAGTAAAGAGCAAGCCTTATCTCTAGGACATAGAAAGCAATGGTCGTCCCGATGATCTAGTGAGTCAAATTAGTTGGTAAAATTATAAAAAGCGTAATGATTCTTTCGTCTCATCGTTACTAGCTGGTCAATACCGTTCAGAAATCAGTTGTCCGGATTGCTAAAAGATATCGATTACATTTGATCCCTTTATGAGTGTTACTCTTCAATTTCCAAAACCATAAAAATTTCTACCTTTATAAGGACATTTTATGACAGATGATGGGGAGTTTCAAAAAGTATCAACTGATGTAAAGATCAGTATGTCAGCCGCCGATTTTTATAAAAAAACATTTTAAACTCCAGTTCAAGCAGTTTATCAAATTAACAGAAGGATTGTTGAGAGGTGGGACGACAAAAAAAGTGTATTTTCCAATAAAAAGGATAATATAGTATTATTCTTTTTCAAAAAGTAAAGCTACGATCATAACATTGAAGTAAACGTGGAAATATATAATGAAGGAAAGGCTGAGCTGACTAATTTTACCAGGCAAATTTTTATGAAATAGGCTCAAAGCATAGGAGAGCTTAAAATTAAAATTTATCGCATTCTCCGTTACCCTATCGAAACTATGCTGAAAAAGAGAATGGATCTTAATTAATACTACGCTTTTTGTGAATAGAAAAAGATAATTAATATACTGTCCATCTAATATAATGATAAAAAATAGGTGAATTTTCCTATCAAGGGACCCGCTAATCTTACATGCAAAATTCAATTGAGTATTAGTCAATTAGCTCTCCAGAAGTAATTGAAACTAAACTCATCAAATGGCACATACAATTCAAAGGAATAACTATAAACAAAAAAGAGGGTTGATTATTTTACAGTTTCTGAGTTGCTGGAAGCTTTTGTTAATCCTGAAACCTTAACCGAAGATAATGCTTGGTACTGCAATGTTTGTAAGAATCATAAATTGGCTGATAAAAAGATGTCATTGTACAAATTACCAGAATTTTTGATTATTCACTTAAAGAGATTCAATCATCGAGGAGATAGTGGAAATAGATATATAATCTATGGAGAGAAGGTTAATACTAGTATTGCGCTTGAGTAGTTCGAGATTATTAATGGAATGCGTTATGAGTTAGTAGGAATTGTTAATCATATTGGCAGTCTTATGATGGGACATTATACAGCATTAGTTAAGCGAGATGAGTGGTTGCATTATGATGACGGCCGCTGTTTTAAAGACAGGTTAAATGGCAAAAATGCGTATCTACTTTTCTATCAGAAGGTATAGACCCAATGATTTGAGATGTCACATCAATTAATTCTTCAATTTAATCCATAAATTAAATATTATAAATAACTGCCATTCTCACTTTCACATAATATCTAGCAAAATGATCTAAATCTCATTCAGGTATGATCTTGCTTGAATAAATAAATAAATAAATAAAGTCATTGAAGATTAATCAAATACAAGAGCTAAAAATCAAATTTTATAGCATATTTTTTCATCAAAATGTTTTTTCTTTTTTTATCATTTGTTTGATATCCCTAACCTTCAATATAATCATCCATATTATAGATACTTCAATAATTTCCACCATGATTTTAAACTTATTTTTATCGGAGAAAATATTATGGAAAATATAGATTTATCAAATCTTATAAAATATGAGACATTTATTTATGCAGACTTAAGAAATAAAATAGAGTTTATGTTGATCATCTACAAATCAATAACTACAGTAACCACAATATCCTGCTCCAGCAGTAACTATGTTACAATTATAGCAATAAGACGCGATCCTGCCATTATAGATGTCAGTACAATATTGACAATATTGATTAGAACAGCCTACGCATCCAGAACACGCAGTACATGAAGTAGAATTTATAGTCATTTGCACAGAAGTGTAGATACAATTTATTATTTTTGAAATAGGATAACAAACTGCACAATAACTACAGTATCCAATAGTTCCACTCGTGATATTACATCCGCTGCACGCTGCCCCCGTTATCGTGCTATCATTTTTACTTTTGCAAAGACTGCACTGTGCATTAAGTATTTAGCCATAACATCCGGAGCATGAAATCGGATTTATAATTAACATGGTCGTCGTAAGCCAATTTGCACACATCGTCGTAATATTTGTAACTGCAATAGATTAAAGCCCATATAAGCTTGCGTCTCTGTTATTTAGATTATTATTTAGATTATTAACTAAATATTGCATATCAGTACTTTTATCATTTACTATTCCTTAAGTAATGCCAATTGAAAGACATATCACAACGATTGCCGTAATACTTAATGCAATAACCAGAAACCGAACCCCGACTTTTTTTTAATTTGCCGCTCTTGATGCATCATCTACAATTTATTCAACAGGATTGATATCGTTTCTAATAACTTAGTCTCTAATAACTTATGGTAATGGTTATCTAATTTCAATATGTATGTGAGTATCATCTAAACCTCCTCTTGCTCTGCTTTCATCTCTACGAATTGGTTAATTGATTACTTCTGCTATCATTAATAAAGATTGCTATGCTACCAGATTATACCCAATTTTTAAATCAAATTATGCCTAGATTTAATAAAATAAAAATGGCGTAAATCTGAGGTTATTCAATTTTGTAAAAATATGAAATACAAATCTGTCTCCAAAGGGTTGAATTTTATAAATATATGTAATTTTAATATAAGTATTTGATTTATCTGAAGCTCTATATGTAAATATTTCATCTAAAGATCATTATTTTAATTGAATAAGTATGTTTTAAAAAGTAAGAAGACCTCGATCATCGACTTAATTAAATTCTTAATGACACTTACAGAATTATTTAATAGTTTAATCAATCAAATCTTTACTTTAATATTAAGAACTAATTTAAAAAAACTTAAATCAAAGTATGAAGGAACATATCTTATTGTTTCATTTTTGTGATCTTTAATTTGAATTATTGCAACTGATTCATTCATATTTTTTTTAATGTCAACAGCTGAGCGTAAGGCAGTGATCAAACATGCAGACATGAACGAAGAGATGCAGCAGGACGCCATCGACTGCGCTAATGTGGCTCTGGAAAAGTTCAACATCGAGAAGGACATCGCCGCATACATAAAGAAAGAGTTTGACAAAAAATACAATCCAACCTGGCACTGTGTGGTAGGCAGGAATTTCGGTTCTTACGTTACCCACGAGACCAAACACTTTATCTACTTCTATATGGGGCAGGTTGCCGTCCTGCTCTTCAAGTCAGGTTGAAGTGATGATCTCAATACCCTCTATTCATCCCTCACAATCAACCCATACTTAATGCTAAATCTTCTTCCTTTGTGAAGTTGCAATAGAGCCACAACCATTTATTGATCTGGCATATCATATTATTGCTGCTCTGCGATGGTATATAATTTAGTAACAATTATCTTCATTTAACTCTTAAATATTTCTGTGATTTTGATTTGTTGGATGATAAATCAAAATCTACGAATTGAAATTATAAAATGGACAATATCGTTTTCAAGGTGATTGTGTTGGGGCATCAAGGTAACTATAAATTAAATTAGGAGTAGGAAAGACAGCAATGTTGACAAAGTATATAAAAGGTGAGTTTACTGACCAATACAATGTCACTGTTGGTGTAGAGTTTACTTCCAAAACTGTACGCATTGACTAAAAAACACAAGTTAAACTGCAAATATGGGATACAGTACAATTCATTCTATTCAAGGCAGGTCAGGAAGCTTTTAGAGCTATCATGCGCTCTTTCTATAAGGGAATATGCGGCATATTCTTTACTTTTGGTATCGACAACTAAGAAAGCTTCAACAGTCTAGATGGATGGGTCAAGGAAGCAAGAGACAATTCACACGAAGAGGCTGTTCTTTTTCTAGTTGGTGCTAAGGCCGATCTCGAGTTTTACAGAAAAATAACAACATAAAGAGCTCATGAATACTTGAAGGAAATCAACGCTGTTTTTTACATTGAAACCAGTGCCAAAACAGGAGCAAATATCGATCTAGTAATAAATAAAAGATTTAGCTTTTCGATCGGGCTGCCAAGATTATGCATAAGAAATTCACGTCCAATCATTCTTTTAGAAATTTAGTAATGCCAATGATGATGTCTGGAATAGAACCCAATCGTTCAGAAAGTATCAGATTAACTGTCAACAAATAACAAAAAAAAAGTCCTTGCTGCTGATTATTATGTCTTTTAGTATTGCCAATTCATTGATAATTATTGAAAGTTTTTGATTTTTTGTTTAAATCATCTTGTTAAAATAGGACTTTTACATATTGGAAATGTTAAGTGCCATCTAAATTTGAATAACATAGTTTATATATCAAGATCAATCATATTCTTATTGGTCGAGGAGGAGATCAGGATCTTTTACGAAGGGAATTAAAACATGTGTTCTACTTCTGTATGCAGGGTAATCTGGGAAGAACCGTGCAAGAGCTTGCTCCTCTCCTTATATTCTTTAGCCAAAAAAATGGCTGAGAACACCAAAACTAATGGCAGCGCTGAGGAAATTTCCCAGAAATATCTGCCCAAAGATAATAAAATAGAAGTATCCTGTATATGAAGGATGTCTAAAGAAAGAATAGACTCCATTCGTTACAAGTTGATGATTCGGTCTTTTTTAAAACTTGACATTATGGGTGAAATTGCTGCGACATGTGAATAAAGCAGATATTCTGAGTCCTTCACCCATTATCGCTATAATTAATGAAATTATCATCAATTTGTGTGAAAACTTTGTTAAAGTATAGTTACTTTGTAGGAAAAAGCAAAGAGATATCGAGTAAGACAGTGCTATAATATCATAGTTACGGTTGCAATAGTATAACTGGATGAATGATATATAAGAAAAGCTAAATTAATTTTGAAATACAAGACCAGCTTAGAGTATAATGATGGAAACAGTTGACAAACTGCATCTAAAAAAGATGATACACTGTCATTAGGGATAAATAAATCGGTAATGTTGGAAGATAGATGGGTTGAGAAATTTGCCCTTCTGAATTTTATTGCGATTAT
>Ga0302186_10003756_pt1 | contig 10964 bp, 7 predicted proteins | sample II_Bog_E1_2_FD_198782 | JGI IMG/M metagenome (GOLD analysis project Ga0302186, IMG submission 198782) | Peat permafrost microbial communities from Stordalen Mire near Abisko, Sweden - II_Bog_E1_1 | ecosystem: Environmental > Terrestrial > Soil > Wetlands > Peat | place: Sweden: Abisko, Stordalen...
GACTAGTGATTCTTCGGTTTATATTAATATAGGAGCCTTTTATAATATAACTTGTTATGTTTGTTCTGGGACTTTGTTCATAGTGGAATTGCTCTTAAATATAACAAATTGTAATTTCATCAATGTGACAAGTGATATGGGATTATTATATGCAGAAGATAGTACTGTGAATATTGCTTTCAGTCAGTTTATTAACAATACAGCCATTGACCAAGATCCCACCATTATGGGCATAGGAGGGGTAATATCAATCTATTCAAGTGAATTCATTAATAATACTTGCTTATCAGAAGATACTTTGAGTTTCCTAAGTTCGGAAGTCTATATTTTCAACACTTCATTTTATTATAATTTGGCCCAAACCAAGACCAAAGGTATTTTTTTTAGCGAATGCTTTTATGCATCAATTGTCAATTGTTTTTTCGTTGATTATCAAGTTGGAAACTCTATAATTGCTGGTTTTATTTATTCAATGGAAACCACATTAGTGATATCAGGCAGCACTTTCGATGGCTCAATTTCGAAAAATGGAGCAGTTTATGCTCAGGGAGATAGTTCATATTTGATTATATCGACAAGTAACTTCATCAACAATCAAGCTAGTTTAGATTCTCCTGCATTATATGCCTCTATTATAACAACTATTAATACTAGTTACTTTGATAATAACAATGTTATTGGAAGTTCTTCATCAAAAGCTGGTCATGTTCTAATTGAATCGACAGATGAAGCGCTAATTATAGGATGCAACTTCTCGAATTTTAGCACAAATGCAGTTTATTTATCAAATATTATAAATGTGACAATATCAGGTTCCCTCTTTTATGGTAACCTCAGCACAATTGAAAACAGAGGGATATATTTAACAAATTGCTACAATGTCTTTTTCCAATCAACAATATTTAAATATCTTGTGACTCAAAGTTCTGGTGCTGGCTTTTATCTCACCTCATCTTCAAGTAATAACGTTTCCCTGATCATCAACCAAACGCTTTTCTTCAATAACATCGCCTTAAACGGAGGGGGTATGGCCATTATACTCTCAGACAATGGTATTCTAACTAATTACATCTCTAATTCAACATTTTATATGAATTATGCCAATAACGATGGTGGAGGGTTCTACTATAATTCCCAGAATGTCAAAAGTATCTTTAATTTAAGTTATACCATTATTTCATGCAATAACGCTTATCAGGCTGGTGGGGGGTTCCGATTCATGGGCATGGTAGTAAGTTATGATGGGACATCACATATTTTCAACAATACAGCTTATTATGGTCCGAATATTGCCGCATATCCTATTCATATGATGCAAAGAGTTCTCAAAAGCCCAGATGAATATACCTGGTATGTTGATTATATAGACTCTGGTTCATCTTCAAGATTATTAACCAACTTATCTTCACAGGTAAATGATTCTATTTTAAATCAATCTTTAGGACAAATCAACAATTTCCAACCAAATTTCACTGACATCCCCAACAATTTCCTTATAAATGAATCCATTATCAATGAAGCTCTTTCTCAAATCAATACCAATGTCTCAAACAACCCTTCCTTCAACCTTCCAACATCAGTCCCAGCGACTCTTTTTAATGAGTTAGTCTCAGGACAAAATCAAATCCCACCAATGATCTTCGATCTAATCGATTACTACGGGCAAATTGTCGGAACATATAATTCTTCGACTTTGACTATTACTCTAAAGGGCCAATCTGGAACCAAAATGAATGATATCTCCACTTTCACTCCATTTAATGGGTCATATATCTTGTATCCTTTCAACATGCACGGGATCATAGGAACAGCTGTTTCCTTGGATTTAACAACCGATGCAATGACAAATATCTCCGGCATGACCTATCCTGCTAATTTTACTCTCCAAAGCAATTATTCATTCTCTTCAATAGTCCGTCCATGCCAAAGAAACGAGTATTTGACAGATAATGGAGAATGTTGGGAATGTAAATCAGGATTTTATAATGGTGATTCTGCCACATGCCAGGCATGTGACATTTATACGACAAATTGCTTAGGAGGGGATTATGTTGGACCAATACCTGGATATTGGAGGTTGAATGGATATATTTTAAATGTACTTCCTTGTTTAACATATTCTTCTTGTCTTGGCTCCAATGTCACAGATATAAGTCCTAACTATTATTGTGCGGAAAGTTTATGGGTGGATCCCAATTTTTGCGTTAATGGATGGTGTGGAGAAGGGTATCAGGGTATTTTTTGTTATGATTGCGTGGATGGATGGGCCCATTCGAATGATTCATGTGTTCCATGCAGTAATAATGGACAATATTATGGCATAACAGTTTTGATTGTGATAATAGCAATTGCTTATATCGTTTTCACGATTAAGAAGGCTCTCGCAGGCAAAAAGGAAGAAAGGAAAAAAAGCAATAAATCTGCTATTTTAATGAAAATTCTCACTAATTACTTCCAATTAATTTCGATTGTATCGAGCTTCAATTTTAATTGGTCTGGTGAAACTCAAACTATGATCAGTGGGCAGAGCCAGACTTCTGAAGCTACAGGTCAGATATTCAATTTCGACTGTGTGTTGAAAGCTCTGGGGACTTCTAATATTGGAATGCGACCCTTTTTCTTGAAACTGTCATTTATAGCAGTTTTCCCGATTATTGCCTATTTTATTTGTAAAGTAGTTTGGTTTATAATTTTCTTCAAGAGATATAAGAAAGAAGTATGTCAATATGTATTGCAAATGAAGAGTAAATTGACAACTTCTATTATTGTGATATTGTTCATAATCCATCCAACTATCGTTAAAACCTCGATTTTTAGCTTCAGATGCGAAAATCTGGGCAACACTAATGATCCCATTTATTATCTGGATCAGGATTTCGAAATCCAATGTTGGGAAAGCTATCATTTAAAATGGATTTTTATTGTAGCAGTTCCTGCTTTGATTATTTGGGGATTCGGAATACCCATGGCTGCGTTTTTCCATATCAGGAGAAATCTGGACAAAATATATGATTATGAATTCAAACAGGCATATGGATTTTTATATGATGGCTATAGATTGGAAAGGTATTTTTGGGAATTTGTGATATTATATAGGAAAATCGTCATGGTTTTTATTTCAGTTTTTTTGGTAACTTTCAGCTTAGAAACCCAAGCATTGGCAATTTTAGCAGTATCTTTTATAAGTTATTTAATCCAGATTAAATCGCAACCATTCCTGGATCCTGAGCTTAATGAAGCTGAGAAACGAGCATTGATCAATTCTTCTTTCACGATTTATGCAGGGTTATATTACATCAGTGGGAATCTACCCAAAGAGGTCGATATTTTGCTTTTAGTTTTAATGGTATTGGTAAATGCGAACTTTGTCTATATTTGGCTCAAAGCATATTTATCTGAACAATATATTCAATTGAAAGAAGCAGGCACTTTGGATAAGGTGTTAAAAAAGTTTCAGAAAAAGAAAAAAAAAAATAAAGTAGCTCCTGCTCCTCCTATTGTTGAGACGAAAGAAGAACAGCTTCAAATTAAAGATTTGGAAGATGTTGGCAGCAATGATATCAAAGTAAACCCACAAGAAACTGCTAAAGGATCTGGAATCGAGTCAATGATAGGAAGAGGGTCAGAAGAGAATAACCAACTAATTGAGGAAATGAAAGTCGGGACGCCTCCTTTGGAGGTAAAACTTGGAGAAAGTCCAAGAGAAATGGATGAAGAAGAGGAGAAAAAGAAAGAAAATTAAGAAGTTTTAATTTTTTTAAAGATGGAAAATTCTTCGAAAATTTGAAAATTGAATTTTTTTATGAACAAAATGAGAAAAACTTAATATAATCAACATTTATGTTCATTTATTTAAATTCTAAGCCTGTTGGCCAACAGGATTATAGGGCGCAGAACGATCTTCGAATATTTTCTTTGCTATAGTCAAGAATATCAAGATTAAAATCACAGCAACTATTGACAAGAATACATATGTTAAGATTTTAAGGCTTGATTCTGAACAAAAATGATCTTTATTAACCTCGGATATCAAATTCACAAAGAAAATAACAGTCATTATGGTGTTTGCGAGTTCAATGAAGTAACTTAATGAAATTTTGAATTTCTCGCAACCCTCTTGAGTTACTATGAGAATGCAGAGCCATATTGAATAGATTATGCCCGTTATCACATAAAACCTCCCAATTAAAGTATAGCAGTCTTCCGGGTCCAAAGCCCAAAAAAGAGCACCAAAAATGACATTGAATATAATTAAAAAACAGAGCTCAGAGATAAATTCTTTGCTTTTTTTCTTTTGCATTTTTGTTTCTTTGTATTGAGTTTTTTTTGGAAATAATAATTTTAGTTTTTATTATTTATAAATTTTTTTCATTTGAATTTTATTTGTTTCTTTTTTTTTTGAAAAACAAAGTTTTAAAGCTCAGATAAAATATAGCTAATTAAAAAAAATTAAAATTTCAAACCAAAAAAATAAATATTTCACCTTTTTAAAAAAAAGCACTCCAATGTTTCAAAATGCATATCAAAGTGGACCAAGTCTCGAAATTTTTGATCCAAAGAGTTTGTCTCAATCCTTTGTTTTTTTATCATTGAATCTTTTTGTCTACTATAGTCAATAAAGAAAAAGAAAAATCATATATCAATCTCTACAAAATCGTAAACAACAACTTGATTAAGAAAGTTTTTGACAAATCAATGAAAGGTTTCTTCATTTTTAAATTTTAATTCTTTTTTCTATATTTCTTTCTTATGTTAGTTTTTAAGCTTTTTTTTCAAATGTTTAGGCTATATTTTTGAGTTGGATGCCGGTGTCAATTCCAAAATAATATTTCCTAAAGATGAAAAATCTGATCTCGCTTTACTTCAACAATATCTTGTTTTCCAGATTTTTTTGCCTCCGCCTCAGCTTGCTTTTGGAATCGATTTAATTATAACCGACACTTCGAAGGTTTTGAACATTTTAAAAAACTCAAAAAAATATATAACTCCTTTTTTCACAAGACAAAAAGAAGAGTAAATTTGACGACTGCCGTCAATAAAATCGACCTGAACTTTTTCCATGTGAAAATCCCCATTGATATAATAAAAAGAGGCACATGGTTGAACCTGGCGATAGATGTATTGAGTTTTATGGAGGCATTTAAAGGTAATAATTATTAATTTATTTTATGGAATTAACTAAATTAATTCCATCAAAAATTTGTAGGACAAACATTTCGATCATTAGATGGAATCGTTATTAATGCAGTTTGTAGATTACGCAAAATATTCACCTTGCGTTACCCCCCATACATCTTTAAATCTGAAGAAGACGATGCCATTGAGCTCCGAGACCTTCCAAACGCGTAAAAAACACTTTAATAATTTAGAAAAACATATATTAAATCATTCAAAAAGTCAAGAAATCTCAAAAAATCTAAATTATCCTGCTGGTATTCCTTACACCAATCAACTTATTACCTATGAGATAATAAAACTCGTAAATTCTGATAAACCGGACCCCCAGCCTGCCCTTACTGAACATTTCTTGAATCAAAACTATCCGAAACAAATCTCTGGAACCAACAAATATTATAAGCCTCCTGTTTCCGGAGGCACTCCTAACAAAGAACCCCCTCTTCCACCTCATAAGAAAACCCCTATAAAAGTCCAGGAAGAAGAGATCATAGAAGAGACAAATTTAGTCATAGAAAATACAGATGAAGAGGAATATAAAGAAAAGGCCTTACAAGAAAACTCTGGGGTCTTTCAACCCATGGGAAAAGCCGCCGGAGTGGGCGTGAACAAAAAGAACCCCTGGTCTTCACAAAATTCAAAGAAATCTCTGGTTTCTAAGCCTCATACTGTCCCTAAAAACAGAGAAGAACTACAAATAAATGCAAACAAAGTCAATAAACGATTAGATCTCGATAGTTTGAAAAAGAAGGGAAACCATAAAAATCAGAGTCTTGACAAAAACTCCAAAGGGATGCAGAAAAGCCCAGAAAAAGAAAAAAGTCCAGATAATAAGGAACAAGAGGATTATTACGAGAAAAGCTCGAAATTTAATACTGTGACTGATCCTAGGATTTTCGCGCCTGAAAACCTCGCCTTAAATAAATGGAGTAATGAGGAACTATCAGATAAAGGAGAAAACATTGAAATAGAGGAAAATATCAAGGAAATAGAAAGCATGCGAGCCTCAAAAAAACTCATAAAAGATCCAAAATCCTCATATTTCAAAAGTCCTGCCAAAAGAGATACGGGCACGAATTTTCAAAGTAATAAGGTGGAAATTAGTCAAGAGATCGTGACTGTTGGTGAGGCGACCACCGAGGAGATGAAAAATAATGAAAGTCCCACTTTTAAAGAAACTTCAAAGGGAGGATTCTATGAACAGGAACTCAATAAGATGATAAAGGAAGATATTAGGCCTTATTCGCCTCCTTTTAATAGCCAAAACGTGGAAGTGAAGAAATTGGAAGAAAATGGGACTTCGACACAAAAAAACATGCTGGAAGTAGTTTATGACCCTGTTTTAAACTGCTATTATGACCCGAAAACGAATTCTTATTACGATTTAATCAATTGAAAAGTTTGGAATTATGACGTAATGAGTTTTCGTCTTCGGAATATTTAAGATTTCCTATTTTTTCAAAAAATTCAAATAAAAAACATCGAAAAAAGATTTAAAAAATCCCCAGAAAATGAGCAAAACCGTCCTTCTCATCAGCCTTTTGGCTCTGTTGACCACCTTATCAGGAGTATATTACTACCTACACACCCAATCCAATAGCCCAGTTGGTTCAGACAATGATACTGCCATCTATGACTCTTGGGTCCATTGGAAGAAAACCCATAACAAGCTGTATATGTCCTCTGAAGAAGATAGCTTGAGATATCAAATCTACAAATCAAATGTCCTCAAAATCCAAGATCACAACATTAGAGCCAACAATGGTGAATTCACCTTCGTGGTAGGAATCAACCAATTCGCTGATTTGAGCCAATCTGAATTCAAGGCCATCTATTTGGGCACCACCCCAAACAGAAAACCAACCAACATCAAGACCCTCCCAACCACCGTGCCAGCCTCTGTTGATTGGAGAACCAACAACGCAGTCTCTGAAGTCAAGAACCAAGGAACTTGCGGATCTTGTTGGGCCTTTTCAACTGTTGGCTCTTTGGAAGGACTCCATGCCATTAAAACTGGCTCTTTGGTCGAATTCTCTGAACAGCAATTGGTCGATTGCTCAACCAGTTTCGGAAATGAGGGTTGCAATGGTGGAATGATGGACTTTGCTTTCCAATATGTTGAGAAGAATGGCATTGAAACCGAAAGCGATTACCCATATACTGGTTCTGATGACACTTGTGCTGCAAGCAGCTCAAAGACCAGCTGGAAAATCAATGGTTTCGTTGATGTCCCCCAAAATGTCTCAGCCCAATTGAAGGCTGCTGTTGCTTTGAACCCAGTCGCTGTGGCCATTGAAGCTGATGGTTTCTGGTTCCAATTCTATTTCGGTGGTATCTTCAACTCCAGCTGTGGAACTAATCTGGATCATGGTGTCTTAGCTGTTGGATATGGAACAGAAAGTGGTCAGAACTTTTGGATCGTCAAGAACTCTTGGGGAGGCTCTTGGGGTGAAAGTGGTTATATCAGAATCGCAGATAATGGTGACGGCCCTGGATTGTGCGGAATTCAAATGTCTGCATCATATGCTACTCTTTAAAACAATTAATTTATTTAAAAGGATACCTGCTTTTGAATTAAAAAAATAAGTTTTGATATTAGCGAGAGAAAAAAATTATTAAATTTTTTAATTAGAGTAGCTTTTATAAGTGTCAAAATGTTTAGATAAGACTGAAAAACATTATTTTATAAAATTAAGGTGTATTTTTTGTGTTTTTTTTTGAATTTTTTCTCAACCCTCCTTAAATTACAAACTGTCTTTAAAAATGATTTTTAGATGAAAGAAATAAATAAGTCGTCAATGATGCCTCATATTAAACCATGGCAAGTCATAAATCATTAAAATACATCTAGATATTAAGAAAAATATATAGGAAAAACTTTATGATCATTGATAGTTGATGAAGTGACATGGAAACTAGTAAGTAGAAAGGGCATATAAACTAGGCAAGTCACTTTAGGATACTAATTTAACGAGAAAATTCCCAATTTTTTTTTTATTTGTAAAAAATATAAATTTTTTTTTTAAAAGAAACAATTCGATTTTCCATTTTTTTTTTAATACTATAATGGCCTCGAAAGAACTATTTTTTTTCATTTATCAAACGCTAAAATTTTATGATTTTTTTTCTTGAAAATAGAAAAAATCATAAATAATTTTTTTTTCTCTATAATTCCCAGCAAAATGTCTGAAGGATTCTCAAGCTTGAAAACATTATAATTTTGAGAAAATACCTCAAAATTTTGAGAAAAAAACTCATATAAAATTTCGATTTCAGTATTCTGAAATATTTTGAATTAAAATACATAAAATAAAATTATTTAAAATATGACGGGTCAAATAAACGAAAATTTTTTTTATCATGTCTAAGGGAGTTTCCTTTTATATATTGCAAGAAAAGGTATTCCTCGCATATTTTGGGAGTTTATATGTTAAAGGACTGAAAATTTAGTGTGTTAAATAAAAGTGAAGACGCCTATTTTCAAATAAAAAATATTTATATGATTCATTCTAATCAAACAAATGAGTCAAATTAAAAATATTTAAGAAATTTGTTCAGAAAAATTGAGAAATCAAAAATTCTGAACGAAAAAAGCAAATTTTCAAATAATTTGAGATTGTTTCTAAAAAATTAGGATTATTTTTAATAATATCTCCTTTAATCATTTTAATTATAAAATTAGTGATTATAAACCGTGAGTGCTGTCATATAATTTTTATTTGAAGATTTTTTCAAATTTTGTTTCCCAGGAGGATATCTTCAAGTGTTATAAATTAAATGCGAGTTTTTTTTATAATAATAAAAATCCCAAACATTTTTCTTTCATTTCGACTTTTTCATGAGTAATCTCTCCAATTGTTTTTCTTATCTGGGCATTAATTTAAATGAGAGGGAAATTCCGGCAATCATCTCTAAGAATTTCGACCTTTTCATTAAATTTATCAATGCTTTGGGCTTTTCCTATGCCATGCAGTTCTCCAGGAACATCTCTTTGCTTCAAAACTCAACCAAGTTCTGTCAAGAGGTCCCTTCCCTTGACAAAATCTATAAGATTTTCGAAGCCAACTTCATTAAAAAGTATATTTTTATTTTTTCTTTCACATTCTAATTTGTTTGGGTTTAGAGCCATCAAAAACAAATGTTTCTTCATCAAGAACTGGAATGAGGAGATGATTTATTTCCTCATCTGGTTGATCTCAGTCTGCGAAATCATTTTCTATAAGACTTTCTATGAATTCGTAAGACTAAAACTAATCTCTTTCTTTTTTTGACATAATCCTCCAGACTACACATGATTGGCAAGTCATTTCAAACCTCCTGCCTAAAAGCGATTCAGAATCCCTAAAGTATAGATGGTTCACTTTGATCTCATCTGTCAGATCTCCTGAATGGACTCGTGAGGAAGATGATGATCTCATAGCAATTTTAAGGTTTATTTTCCTTTTATTTTTTTTACTTTAATTAATAAAATTTCAAAATTTCAGAGAAATCGATGATGGAAACCTCTTTGTGCCTAATTTTGAAAGGGCCATTGACATCAAATGGTCAAAAGTGGCTATGGATCTTAGCAAGGCAGCGAGAACCTCTTCTTTTAAAACGAGCAAACAATGCAGAGAGAGATGGTTGAATCATTTGAATCCTTTCTTAAATAAGTATTTTCATCAAAATTTTGAACTTTTTATAATTTGAATTTTTCTGGATTTTTCCATAGTACACTACTTTTTTCATTTTTAAAATTTCTAATTTTTAATATAATTTCATGAATAATTGCTATTTTTAGGGAAACATGGTCTTCCGAAGAGGACATTCAATTGCTAGAAGAGTCACTCAGCAAGAAGAAAAGTTGGTCCAATATCTCAAAGATTTTCCCAGGAAGGACTCAACATACGGTGAAAAACCGTTTCCTGGCAGTGATGTGTAGGGACATGTCGCTTTCTCGCACTGCACTTAGAATTCTTTTGAAGAAACAAAACAATGAAGAGTTGATTTGCGAAGTTCTCAACAATCTTCGCTCTAGCCCAGCGAACTTCAATGAAAAGATAGAAAAGTTCAATGAGATGATAGATCTTCCATCGGCAGATTTCAAGAGAAGCCAACAACAAATGGGACTGGAGAGTCCTTGCTTGCCTGGGAAAAGAGCCAAATTCAACACAGAACCTGAAGCAAATCTCATAAACATTGACATAAAACTCACCCCAAAAAATGATTCAACTCCAAATATGGAAAACATAGAAAACAATAATTTGATCGAAATGTTGGCCGATAACTTCAAATTTTGGAAGGAATGTGACGAACAAGTGGAGCAAAAGAACTTCGTTTTGAAGGGGATCAATACTATTTTTAATGTTGATGATTTTTTCTCTTAAACTAAGGAGAGATCTTTCATTTTATATAGTTATTTTTCTTTTAAGAATAAATAATAAAACATTCATAAAAAATGAATACTCATAATTTTTGCCATTAGAAAAGTTTCAAAGAATTTGTTTCTATATAAAAAAGTCTCTCTTTAAAAAACAATGAATTTGGAAAATTTTTTCAGAATTTATTTGATGAGATTTGAAGCGATTTCAAAAACATTAAAATTTTTTTTTCTTCTCTCATAAAAAAACATTTTTATACAATTAACAAATATTTTTTATTCATTTCTTTTGTATTTTTATTGTAAAACAATTAATTTATTTAAAAGGAAACTCTTGCTTTTGAATAAAAAAAAAAAATTTTGATAAGAGAGAGAGAGAGAAAAAAAAATAAATATTAATTTAAATTTTGACAAATCATATTTCGCATTT
>Ga0302186_10003767_pt1 | contig 10936 bp, 12 predicted proteins | sample II_Bog_E1_2_FD_198782 | JGI IMG/M metagenome (GOLD analysis project Ga0302186, IMG submission 198782) | Peat permafrost microbial communities from Stordalen Mire near Abisko, Sweden - II_Bog_E1_1 | ecosystem: Environmental > Terrestrial > Soil > Wetlands > Peat | place: Sweden: Abisko...
AAATCTCAATGAAAAATCAACCTAAAGGATTGCCTAAGCTTCGGAAAAAAGAAACGACCCCCTTTTCATCGAGATAATAATTAAACTCTGGGAGGCAATGTTTGGACCAAAACACCTTGAATTTTTTTGCATAATCAGAATAAAACCTTAAAGGTTGATCTGGGTTCAAATAAAATTCTTCATACGCCTGCATCAGCACTAAAATGATCATATTCAAAAGCACATGTACCACCAAGAACATAAAGCTAAAAAAATAAATTTTGGCCCATGAAGATCCGCAATTCTGTTCAAGTTTTTGATCGACGCAGACATTTGAACAATCTTGCATGATTCCGGACCAATTATCTTGCGTGGAACAGGTGAACAAAGTGACTATAGCATTGAAGAAATTGTGGAAATTTATATAATTGTTGATGACTTGACCATTTGTGATTTTGCCGAAAAGGAAACAACCCAAAACAGCATAAACAAAAAAAATCAAGAGCAAAAGTATGATAGTGGAAAAAATGTGTTTATATGAAAATAATAAAGATTTTATCATTCTTTTAAGATTTTTGAACTTTTTGAATAAACGGATCATCACCAAGACATGGAAAATTGAGAGAAATCGAGTCAATTTCAAATTTTTTGTGTTTTCAAATGCGAGTCCGAAGATTGTTTCGATCAAATAACAAAAAGCAATCATTGCTTTAAAAAAGCCATTTTTGAAACTCAGATATCCTCTACATCCATAGGCTAGGCAATATAAGAGGACCTCCAGACAATATGCCACAGTCAAAATATAGGCAATTATGGATAATGACAAATTATAATTTTTGGGAGAATCATAATAATAAATGCTAAGATATATAGCATTTAGAAAAAGTAAAAAATGAATCATAGCTTTAAAGAAGTTGGTTTTTATGAGTTTATAAACAGATTGATTGAGGTGGCTTTGAGGCAAAACATAATTCAACGGTTTTTCCTTCAGGATTTTTTTCTGGATCTCGAGCCATAAATGCTGATCATTGTTGAGATATTTATGTCGTGCGGATTCTTGTGAATTGAGGAAATTGGAGAAAATTACTCCGATGATGAAATTCAGGAAAAACCAAACTCCGATTATGATAAACAAGACAAAATACAAATAAGAACGAAATCGATTGTTGAAAGGTGTGGGTCCCTAATAAAAATATAGATTTTTTTTTTTTTTTTTTACTTGGCTCAGAGGTGCAGAATTAACTGCAACATCCAAAATGTCCGACCACCCATCAAATGTACTTAAAACAAATAATGTGCAAAGGGCATTGCATATATTATCAAAGTTATATATATTGTTAATCCAATTAGAACTTCCACACTATATTAAATCAATAAAAAATTATCAAAATGATGTTTATTTGGAATAAAATAATAACATTGTCTTGGTTGACACCGAAATTTTCTGGGTATTCACAATAACCGAAATTATTTCCAAAGACTGAAACTCCAATGACTCCGAAAATGACCCAAACAAGAAAGACTATCATGAGAATATTGACGATTTGAGCTAATGAACGAAACAACGCATCAAAGATCAATTTGAGATCTTTATTGTTTGAAATAAAATTCAAAGGTCGTAACATTCTCAATAACAAAAGTGACTAAATTTTGTAACAAAAGAGAAAAAAACAAAAAAAATAAAGAAAACAAACAAAAAAATAAATACTGTTAATATCTCAATATTTGTAGCCAGCAACAAAATGAAACCCAAAGAATTAATAAATTCGAACACATTCACAGAATTCCGAAAATAAGACATTTTATCCATGAACAATCCAAATGCCACAATTTTAATAAATGCCTCAGTAATGAAACTAATATTAATGAAATAATTTAATACATCTGATAACACCTTCAAATTATCCTCTTTATCGACATAGCTATCTATTATCAGTTTCAACATAGATAGAAAAATCACACAATTCATCAAATAATAAAACAAACGATTCACTAAAATTTTAAAACAAAGTTTCCTAAACGTGTTTTCTTTGGAAAACAAATATAAGGAAAATTGGCATTTGACTTCCTTCAAATACGTGAATTCAGCCTCATCTTCGAAATTCGCTAAGACTGTCTTGAGGAATTTCACAATGTCATTTTGATGTTTGGCCTCACGATGTTTCGTTATATTATCAATAACATCCGAATTTCTAACTGAAAGTCCCATTCTTTCGATCAGGCGATTTTCAAAGTTCGGTGGTGTGGAATCTACTGAAAAAATTGAGTCGACACTGTTTTTTTCCCTTTTATTTGATTTTTTTTCTTCAAAACTTGAAATTTCTTCTTTTCTTTGAAAGTCAACTTGTTTCTTAGGGGAATAATCATCTTGTTTTCTAGGGAAAGAATCTTGTTTCCGATGAAAAGAATCTTTTTTCTTAGGGGAAAAAGAATCTTGTTTTCTTGGGAAGTTGTCATTTTTTTTAGGGAAACTATCTTCGCTATTTATTATATCTTTCTTTGAGAAAGGAAAGGACTCTTTTTTCTGATTTGTTGACTCATTTTCTGGAGACAGCATTTTCTTTTTGGGAGAAATTTCATCATTTTTAGGACAATTATCTTCAGAAATTCGTCTGGTCACGGAATCTTGCAAGATTGAGAAAAGCAGCGATTTACTACAATTTTGTTCATTAGTTTTCTCATTTTCTGATGAGTTAGGACTTTTTTTGTTGGTGTTCTGGATGAACATCTTTTTAATTAATTTATTGAAATTCTCTTCATCGAAACTTGACAAACTTGAAAGATTCTCATCAAAGTCCAATTCTTCTTCAAGAATTCGGAGTCTGGTTTTGGTGGTTGAAAGTCTCGTAAGTGAACGAGATTTCAATGATTTAAAGAGGTCTGGCTTTTCTTCCATGGTGTCTTTTATATTGAGGTTTTCGAAATGTTGGCATGCTAAATCAATGAAAAAATTTACCATAATGAAATTGCAAATGAAAATCAAAGAGATCACAAAAAAAACTCTCAAAAAGACTATAATTCCAATGGAATTTTTAATGGAGTCTTGGACGAAATCAGACCAATTGTCTAAAGTGAGCAGATCAAAGACTTTCATAAAGGCTAGAGAAAAGGTTACGAAATTGCTTTCACTAACAGATATGTTAGAATTTGAATTTGGTATGAAAATCTGCATTCCCAGAAGAGAGTAAATTATAATAAAGACAACCAAACTTATTGCAATTAGACTAAAGTTAGAGAAAGAGGTAGATATAATGGTCATGAGCAAATGCATATAATCGATGAGAGCGAAGATTTTTATTGTTCGAAGGATTGTGAAAGATTGTAGGATGCGAAGCATTTGAAATTCGTTTTGTTGCGGAAAGCCTGAATGATCGTTGGGGATTGAATAAATGAAAATAACGGAAAAAAGAGTATAAATCAAAAGAACACATTCTATAAAATGTCTTTTCGAAAGTAATAAACCTTAAATTTTTGATTTTTAAGGAAATGAAGAAAATTTGATTTATTACCTTTTAAACCAAACGCAATCCCTTTTATTATCATTTCTATTAGAAATAGGAAACTTATGGAGAAATTTGTGAAATCTATGATTGATTGATCCAGAATATTTTGCAAAGAGAGGATTATGACATTTGGGATTACCAACAATATGAAAAACCATTGGAAAACAGGAGAATTTATCATTAAAATTGATTTCTTTCTAATTTTTTGGAACTACATAGATAAACAAAATGTGTTAAAAATTAATAAAGAAAAAAATACTGTTAAATTGAGATTTTTGTTGAATTTTTCATTCAAACTGTCGAAAATTGCTATTATGAAAAAAGGGTTTGATTTGGGATTTACATCATATCCTGACCAGACATCAAAACTAATCATTTTCTTCTCAAGATCCAAATCCTAATAAACCATATTTTCAATAAAATTAATAATAATAAGACGTAAATTAGATATAAATATCTAAAAAAAATTTAAGGTGTCAATACAAAAACAGATTAATAAAAATTATGGGGTGGGGGGGGGGGGGGGGAGGTGTGTGTTGAAAAAATTAAATGACAAACCCTGATCTTCAAATATTCTTCATAACTCTGAAATTCTTCCACTTCTTTTTTATTTTCAATGAGTTTATTAATAACTTTCTTCATCTCTTCAAATCCATGCTCGTTCCCATAGCAATCAGTGAAAATATTGGATTTTATTTCCCGTTTCCTTGCAAACAAAGATTTCCTCAAACCTCCTGATTTTCCCGTTTGACTAATTGCAGAATTTTGATGGGAAAACCTGTTTGTAGGGCTTCCAAAATAAACAGTTTTATTTTTCTGTTTCCCAAGTTGTGACTTTCCTATGTTTGATTCCATTGATAAAGAGCTTTCGAAATCTTCTTTAAAAGTCGGTTTTTTAAGAGTTTTTTCTTTCTTCGCTTCAGGCTTGACTTTTCTTTGGTTTCTTTTTTCTATATAATTTTGATTAGGCAAGAATCTTTGAGCGATGTTTTTTGCAATGATTGTAGAATAAGTGGCAAAAGATTTCAGATCATGTTTTTGTCGCTCAATTAGAATTTTGAAACTTTTTATTTGGAAACTTGATCGAGAAGACAAGGGAAGCCTCATTGATGAGGAGAGATTTTGAGATAGTTTGTCAGATCGTGTGAAGCAATCTTCTTTGCTTATTTCCGAAAGAATTGTGGAAAAATCATAAAATATAGATACTTTCCTAGTTTTGCGAAGCAAGCCTTCTTGATGAGTTAGCAGTTCTTGAAGAGATCTAAACAATAATTAAAAGTTAAAAAATTGTTTTTTTTTTAATAAATAATGATTTTTGATGAAATTTTTTTTTATAGTTTTTTGATAAAAAATTGTGAAAAGAAGAAAAATAAAAGAAAAAAAAAATTGAACTTGGAAGGCAAAACATCTTTGCTGCTGGCACTTTTGAATTCCAATTCAAATTTCACTCTCACTTGCAAATATTTATTCTTCAACTCCTGATTCATTCTGTCAATTTGTTCCTTTTTTTTCTTAGATTCGACAAACGCAGATTTCAACACAAAATTATCCATCCAAGCCGATTTTTTCTTCCCTGTGAAAACCGAGCTTCCTTTAGCTTTAATTTTCTCATTCCCGAAAAATGTTTTATTTTTTTTATCTTTCGTTAATTTTTTTTTTTTGCTTCGATTCGAAATTTCCGAATTACTCCTGATTTTTTCATTAATTTCCCTTTTTTCTGCTTTCACGAAGAAACTGGTTCGAACCATTTTTGAAAAAAACGACTTGATTGAATTTAGGATCGAACTGGCTTTCGTGTCCACGGTCCAGTTATTATAATGGCTGAGAATTTTTGATGCCAAATTGATATGTTTATGCAAATGATACATTTTCATGAGTTTCAAATTATATCGTTTCACAGAAATTTCAAATTTCCCAAATTTCCGTTTTATTATCATAGGATTCTTCTTCTTTCCTTTTTTTGTTAATCCTTTTCCCATTTTCTCACTGGCGATCACGAAATTTATCTTCAACGCTGCAATGATCAAATTGACAAAGAAGAAATTGCCCAGACTCACTACTATGAAAAAGAAAAACCAGCTGTAATTTGAAAAAGCCATCTGTGTATCAATTAATAATTCTGTCCAATTGTCGAGAGTCACAACCCGCATGGAAAGAAGCAAAGAATGGAAAATATTGTCGAAATTTGTCAGGTCGTTTGTTGGGAGGGCTTGAGCGCAAAAGCCATCATTACCACAATTGGCATTACCACAAAAAATACCAAAATCAAAGCCAGTAATTGTCTCAAAACAATGTTGTGAGAAAATGCCTGAAAAAAGATGCAAACTCATCACCCCGGCAATGAAAATGAAAAAGCAAAAAATTAAAAGTGTTTCAACAAGGAAACGCAGAGAATAAAGGAGAGAATCTAATAAATATTGCACTTTCTTTATTTCCAGATAATCGACCAAACGAAAAAGCCGTATTGGCATGAAATTCACTCCTTTAGCAAGAATATTGTCAAATATCAAAGTCAATAGGAAAGCAACAACATCCAAGACATTCCATTTGTCACGTAAATAAGAGGTCTCCTTGATAAAGAAACCATAGGCTGATACCTTCAAAATGATCTCCACGACATAAAACCCATTGAAATATAAAAAATTAGGAATTCTAGACTCTTGATCATTCTGCGTTGAGCCAATTTCTATTGAATTTGCTAGGATGACGCTCATTGTGAAAATAATATAAATACGATTGGTCACCACCAAAAGACTCAAATATGTGATAATTCTATGAAAAATTTCAAAGATTATAGAAAAAATAGAAAAAAATATAGTAACCTTTTAATCGCGTGAATCAAATTACGAACCAAGAGGAAAGGCCTTTCGTCTTCGTGGAAAATCGCCTCATAAAAAATCGATTTTAAAGAAAAAAGCTCCTCCAATTCAAGAAAATAAGGCTCGTTCTTCGCATTTCGCAGCTTCAACATTTTATGTATTTCCGAAAACGCCTGCAGCTCCTCTCTTTCTTTATCCTCATCAGTTTCCTCATTTAAAATATTCGATTCAGGGTTCAAATTCTCCTCCAATTTCCTTTTGACCTCTTCAAGAATCTTCTTCCTTCTTACTTTATCAAGAAATTTCTCTAATTTTTGCTTCACGGAGACTATATCGACGATTTGAAGGTTTTTCGAGATTTTGTTGGTTTTTTTAGAAACGAAAATAAAATCGGCATTTTCCAAAGTTTGTTCTTTTTTGAGAATAGATGTGATATGTTTTCCTTTTTTTTTAGAAAAATGAAGATCAATAATTGAAAGAAAGAAAAAAAAGAACCAGATTTTCTTTTTAATATGGCGTTCGTGTTTGATTTTTTCAATTTCCGTTGCAGATGAATCTCCGGGGTACTCTCCAAGAAAAAAACTTTGGGCGATTTACTTTCATCGTTGTGATTGTCTTCATTCATCTAAATTTTTTTTTTTTTATTAAAACAATACATTTTTTTTATCCAATTAAGAAAATAGACTCATTTGACTTTTTATTTAAATTCCAAGTTCTTAAAATAACGGTTTCTCGTTAATCAACAATTCTGTTGCGAATTTTTTGCTACAAAAAAGAGTATATTATTTTAAAAGGAGTTAAAAAAAATATTTAATGACAAAAAGTAGCTGGGTTTACTTTTACATCATGAAAAAATTATAAAAATGACATTTTTCATTTTTACTACTTGATAATCTTAATTTCTTTTTGGTCATTGCCCATGAAAAATTAAAAAAAAAAAAAAAAACAAATGTTATTTGAGCGTTTGCAAATTTTCTTTTTAAATATTTCTATTTTTTTTTTTTTTTTAATAATAAATTCATCATTTTTTCAAAATGAGCAATCGTCTTGCTTCAAATAGTTCCCAAAGATCAATGGAAGATTCCCAAATGTCTTTAATGGATAGAGATCGGGATACTTTTTATGGAGTGAAAAAAGAAACCCGAAGGTTCCTAATTCTCGGTCATCATAAAGTAGGCAAAACTTCACTTGCGACGAAATTTTTATTGGATTTTTTTCCTGAAAACGAAATGAAATTAGAAGAGGATTTTTGCAAGATAATAGTGTAAAATTTTACTAATTTCATAAAAGACTCAAAGAATTTTTCACAGTTATCGGAGAAAAAAAATAGAAATCAAGGTGATTGACGCAGAAGGTGTGGTAGACAATTTACCATTTTCATTTTATCGAGTTAATACAGGACGAATCGAAAAATTCTTTGGACCATCTCATAAATTTCGATATTGATGGTTGCATTTTCATCTATTCAGTTGATAATAAAGGTTCTTTTCAGCTAGTAAAACAAAACAAAAGTGATTTTTTTTAATTATTAATACATCAAAACAGATAAAAAAACTTCGAAAATTGTTGTATGAAATTCATGGAAAGCACCTCCCTTCAATTTTAGTTGCGAATAAATCGGATATGAAAAACAAGAAAGTTGTAACATCAGAGGAAGGGTGGAGGTTAGCTTCTGATATGGATAATATCCCTTTTTTTGAAATTTCTTGCAAAAATGATAACATAACAAGAATAGGTTTTATTTTTTATTAAATGTTACATCTTTAAAATTTATAAAGAGGACATCTTTGCCAATTTATATGGACAAGTGTACACTGAAGAAAACCCAACTGAAATAAGATGCTGTTTTTTTAATTTTTTTATTGTTTTTTATCATTCTTGAGCATTTTAGTGAATGTTCAAATTTCCAGCATCACACATAAAACAATTGCCTTTGGATTTTTTAAATTATTAATTATTGTTTTATGGGTAATAAAACATCAGTCATTTTATTTTGTCAAATTAAAGTTGTGATTATTAATTTAATTTAGGTCATTCATTTACTTTTTATTGCTTTTACGGGGGATTACCTCTCTGATGAATGGAGTAATTCAGATCAACTTTTTCCTCTTTTAATTGTAATAATTTCATCATGTCTGATATTTTTTGCCACATTTTTTGGTTGAATTATTTTAATTAGCTTAAATTTTTAGAAATTTGTTTTTTTATACTTAGCTCTTCTCATTTTCATCCGATTCGAAAACCGCAGGAATTTGAAATGTGTAAGGACTTTTCTACAAAATAAATTATTTTCTTTCAACAGCTCACGTTCTTTAGTTTTCTTTCATTCAGTTTCACGCTTTCATTTTTTTTATCTTCAATTTTTGACAACGTAAATTAACACATTTTATTACTTTTTGGGCAATTTTCTTTGAATTATAGATTATTATGAGCGATACAATGAAGTTGTTGTTTTCAGTAGAAGTAATATTCCTTTTGATCATTTTCCTAATGTGCCTTTATTTAATGCATTATCACACTCTTCAATACACCCAACCCAAAAAAAGGGCCGTATCAACGTTAATTAATTAATTTGGATATGATATTATTTCGACTTAGGTTTTCATGCAATAAAAATAAAAGTTTGTTTTAAAAAAAAAAAATAATAAAAAATAAGAAAATTTGCAGAATTAATTATTTTTTTTTAATTTTTTTATTTTTAACAAAAAACAAAAAAATTAAAAATAATTATGAAACATTTTATATTTTACAAATTTTTAAAAAAAATTTGCATTCGGGTTTGCTTAAAATATAGAGGTTTTACGGTAATGCGAATTTTTAAATACTAACTAGCATCTTGCAGTAAAGGAAAATTGCAAGCTTGAAAGAATTCAAGAATGGTTTCTAATGCGATTCAATGACAAAAACATCCAGGAATATTGTGATCCGTTCCAAGTGGGTTGTCCTGAAATAATACCCCAATTGACGGCCAGTCCTTTTTGGTCATTTTTTTAAAGCAAGACTCCTTGTGAATTTTTTAACAACAGGATTTCCGAAAAATTCCCTTGGATGAAAAGCTTTGAGGAGAATTTCGATCTGATAAAAGCAGAGCTCTTGAATCTCAGATCAATGAAAGGTTTTCAACCGCATAGACTTCGAAAATCAAAGTTCGGATGGAATAGGGGCTTTGAGTCATGATTCAGGTGAATGGAATGTGTTTTACCTGTTTTTGCATGAGATGAAGTTCACGGAGAATTGTAAATTGATGCCTAAAACCGTGGAGTTCATTGAAAAGTTGATGCCTCGACAATATCATCATGCTTTTTTATCAGCTGTGAACCCAGGATGAAGCATAATGGGCCTACTAATAAGAATTTGCGATTCCATTTGCCACTAATTGGAGTGAAAGGCAGGTCCCCTTAATTAATTTTTTTTATATGTTGTATAAATTGGCTAATTTAGCAAGATGAGGGTCGGAAATGAGATGGTCTATTTGGAGGAAGGCAAAAGCTATGTCTTCGATGATTCATTTGAACATGAGGTAATTTATGCTTTAATGGGAAAATATCAAGAATTATATAGGCTTGGCATGATGGAGAAGAAACTAGACTCACTTTGATAGTTTGATAGTGGACTTTTGGCATCCTGATTTATCTAATGAGGAAGTGAAATTTTTAACATTGTTGAGGAATTCGAAAATGAGGTATATATTATTGATTTCCTGTTAAATATTTTGATCTTCTAGAGATTTGAGAAGAAAATTAGTGATGATCCGAGAAAGACAATTTTTTTTCAATTATCGAATATTCGAAGGATCTATTGACCGACAATCAATGGTGGCAAATGAAGGAAAAACAACCAGATGCTATTAAATCTCATATATAATAATTTTTTGAACGGTGTAGTAAAAAAAGAACACTTAAATCTCTTTTTTTAAATTAAAATCATTAAAACTTTCAAGTTTATCAATGTTTTTTCTTAACGACTTATTATTATTATTATTTCTGTCATTGCATATATTTTTTATTTTTTTCTGGATTCTTCCACTTCTTTATTTACAAAGTGCATGATAGGGGTACCCATCCATGATTTTATATTTATTATCCATGAAAATTTCACCAGGTACGACATTTAAAGCATTCTTTATGCCAAATTTTTCTGTAATGCGTTAATAAAGTTCAAGTCATTGAAAGGTTTCTGGCAATCACAACATACAAAACATTCCTTATGGTAATTTTTCTCCTTTAAATTCACAAATTTCCCCAAGAGAGGCTGATGACAACTCTCACATTTCTGCCCAAAACGATCGAGGTAATCTTTTTGGCAATATATTTTCTTGTCTTTTTCCATATAGGTGCTTCCTGGAGGAATGTGACAAATCTCACATAGAAAATGGTCTTTATGGAAATAAAGCTCACCAGCCTTTACATGTGCACCCTTGGCGATTATTTCTTTACATGAGAAACATTCGATGAATGTTTGTTGGGGAACATTTTCAAGAAAAAGAAGCAATAAAATTTTATAAAAATGAAATTTGTGTAAAAGAAATAATTATTTTTATAAATATGATTTTTTTTTTGTATAAATATTTTCAATTTGGATTTTTTTTTTTTTTAACATTTTTATAAATTTTTAAAAATAGAAAAAAAATTAAAA
>Ga0302186_10003769_pt1 | contig 10931 bp, 5 predicted proteins | sample II_Bog_E1_2_FD_198782 | JGI IMG/M metagenome (GOLD analysis project Ga0302186, IMG submission 198782) | Peat permafrost microbial communities from Stordalen Mire near Abisko, Sweden - II_Bog_E1_1 | ecosystem: Environmental > Terrestrial > Soil > Wetlands > Peat | place: Sweden: Abisko, Stordalen...
GCGCCCCGCTCTCTCTGCTACCTTTGTATTGGAGAAATGAGTACGAATCACTCCTCAGTAGCTCAATGGCAGAGCATTCGGCTGTTAACCGAAGGGTTGTAGGTTCGAGTCCTACCTGAGGAGCCAATAAATCAATAACTTAGAGCGATCCACAAAGAGAACTTCACCGCATTTCACCGCATTTGAAATAGAAATCTTTGATTCGCGGGACTTGATCGTCCCGACTCGAAGCGCGTGTTCAGGCAAGGAATAGCCGACGCGCTGCGAGCATATGGCGCCTCTCAAAAGTCGAAGCCGCCGCCGGTCCAACCGATGGCGCGGACGAAGAGTAATCCTTGTCCAGAAAGCCAGGGGCGAACCGTTCGCCCGTGGGCCATCGTATTCGCAAAAGCTGGCTTCAAACACACACTCATCGCCGTCGAGCGCAAGCGATTCGGTGGCAATCCCGACTCATTGAGGATCACAAATCTACTTAAAAGTTTGACTACCGCGGCGACATAGACTATATACTATGTACTCGCTGGGCTGAAACCGCAAACATCGGTGAGTGGACGATCCAAGCACCGATCCCAGAAAGCCTCTGGGACAAACAATCCGTGCCCGGCGTGATGCGTTGGGATTAACGCAGGAACAACTAGCGGAGAAGGCTGGACTTCATTGGACGTTCATATCCGGAGTTGAGAGGGGAATACGGAATATCAGCATCTTGAAGCTGCATCGTATTGCCACTTCTCTCGGAGTTCGGCTGCGCGACTTGGTTGACAAGTGCTGAGAGGCACTGAGCCCGGTCGTGTATGCCTTGCAGAATTGTGTATCATGGGTGGCATTTGACGTGGGGGAACTGGCTCGTTGCAAACTGCCGCACACGAGTCAATCGCAAGTATTTCTTGCGCGTCAGGCGGCATCGTAGTCGGTTCCAAGCCGACTGAATCACTCAATCATCAGGTTATCTCCCCCGTTTTAGCTCGTCGAGGGCTGTTCTACCCGTTACCGCTTGAGATCACGGGTCTCGCAGGTTCGTGGGGGAATGAAAGATGACCTTTCAGTCGCGTCGGAATTCCGCAAACGAAGACCTTCGTTTGTATTGTGCACTTCTTCTGAGTGTTCCACTACTGTTCGCTTCTGCGTGTGGCGGAGGTGATTCTAATAAGGGAGGCGGCGGTGGAAACACTCAACCCACCGTTACCTCGGTGAGTGTGTCCTGCGCATCCACTAGCGCGTTCGTACTGAAAGGATCGAGGTTGGTATGAAGATGTCTATCCAGAGTCCGCACCGGAACGGCTTGTTTCAACGGCTGAGTTTGTTAGCGATCATTCTTTCGGCACTTATGCTCAACATAGGTTTGGTACGGGCACAGTCTTCGCCGCCGAGCAGGCCGATCCTCTTTGTGCATGGCTTTTGCGGTGACGCGGGCTCATGGGCGAACCTTGTTCAAGCACTATCGGTCTCAGTAGCAAAAGACCATGCAGCCCTTTACCCATATCTTGATACAAACAATCAACAAAAGGTCTATAGGGTTTATTACGATTCAGTCGCCGACCAGGTCTTCTTCGTCGATCCTGACACTGGCGGAACCGTCGACGAGATGTGGATACTCCCAAGCACACGGTTCTTTGAGATTGCCTTTTACGACTCCGCCAACGCAAGCTTTGACCCTACAGTTGTCGCGAACATATCCATTCTGAACAAAGCATACGAGCTATCTCGGGTAATTAAAGAGATCACTAAGATTACTCAAATCAAGGATGTCATTGTCGTCGCACACAGCATGGGCGGACTAGTTGCTCGCGCATACATGGAGAATCTTGCATCTTCTGGCTACTGCTGGGATCCGGGCACACCATCCACACCAGACTACACAACTAACTCATGTAAGCCAGGAGGTGAGCCAGGAGAGACGCTGGCACAATACGGGAGTGATATTGCAGATGTGATCACAATCGATACGCCGCATGGAGGAACTCTTGCGTCGAATGTAAATATATCAAACACAGTATGCGCTCTTGAACCTTCAACGACCAAAACTGAAATGATCCCTGGGAGTTCACTCATCCAAACTCTCAATTTTTATACAGATCCAAACGGACAGCTTCCATCAGCCACGACCCCCACTATACCCATTCAGTCGATCGAAAGCTACTTCAATAACGAACCTAATCCTGGTCCAGCCTACTGTCAAGATGCTCCAACGGACAATTCGGGTCTAACCTTCTATTGCGACGATCTAATTAACTCCAATCACCAAGCAATCCGCCAAAATCTCGAGCCGACTCATCGTGCTGAATTATCGAATTGGCTGGACTTGGGAAATCCATTCAATGATCAGGATCCTAATATCGCACAAAATGCAACCGACTGCTTCATTCCTATGCCCCTCGGCCTGCCTCCGTTGCGAATGCTTCATCTCATTCAATGCCTCGGCAACCAATCGCAGACACAAACGAATGTTTATGATCAAATCGATCCTATCGTGGCTGGCCAACTTACAAGCCTATCAGTCAAGGCCACCTACAACGGCCAACCTTGGGCGGGAGCACTCTCGTACACCATCTTGTTTCAGGATTACTCGTCTAAAACGGAGACGACAGTTCCATTGATCTTAAACGATGTTTCTGTTGGAACCTACTCACTTCCGGCGTATGACATATCTGGTGGCCCTGTGTCTGATGGCCCTCCGACGGTTACCGCAACCCCAAGCCCCACGATTAAGGCAGGCCAGTGGGCCACCACATTCACAGTTGCCTTCACTAAGACGACACCATCATCAACGACAACAACGGTCTCTGTTTCTGCGCCAAAAGTGTCTATTGGTCAAACTTTGACGATTAGCGCTACGATCCTAGCAAACAAAGGTCAACCAACCGGCACTGTAACCTTCTATGACAGCGGTAAAACACTAGGTACCGGGATCGTCAATAATGTCGGGATTGCAGCCTACAATACGAATTCCTTGGCACTCGGATCTCATTCGATAACAGCACAATACAGCGGGGATAGCAACTACTCCGCTTCAACTACTTCATCGGCAGTTACAATTACTGTCGTTGCAGTTGCCCCGCAACTGAGCGTTTCCCCTACCAGCGGAACTCCTGGCGTGACCTCATTTGTCAAAACGGACACAGGCTTTACTCCGTATAAACTTATTACCCACACGGCAACTTTCCCCGACAACAGCGTCAGTGTTCTACAGACCAATGCTGATCTGAATGGCAGTTACAGTTACAGCAGAACCTATTCAATGATTGGGCTTTACAGCCAGACAGATACAGATGTAACCACGGGGCAGACAACCAAGGCTGCTACCTGGACAGTATCGCCGGTTGTGACCAATGATTTCTCGCTAACTGTTTCTCCAAGCTCACAGAGCGTACTCCAGTCAGGTTCAGTCAGCTACAACGTTGTAACGACGACCACGAGCGGAACGGCTCAAACGGTCAGCTTTGGAGCTTCGAACCTACCGTCTGGACTGAACGCCACATTCAGCCCAACCAGTTTGACTACCGGTTCACAGTCCACGCTGACGATAACGGCAAGCGCATCCGCCCCGGTTGGCACGTACCCGCTGGTGATTGCCGCTTCGAGTTCATACACAACACACACATACCAGATTTCGGTCACGGTTGCTCAGGCTCAAACTGGACCCGTGATGACGGTGACGCCAAGCATCCTCCGGTTCAATGACCAATCAGTCGGCACGATCAGTTCGCCACAGACTGTCGTTCTGAGAAATAGCGGAACTGGACAGCTTATTATCACTGGGATTGGGCTGGCATCAGGAAATACTGACTATGCGCTCAATCTTTCAGGGTTCTCCTCTCCGCTTATCTTGAACCAGGGAGTCACCTACAGCCTCCCTGTGTACTTCGAGCCAGCATCAGCGGGTACACGTTCAGGGCAAATTGTCATCTACGATAATGCGCCTGGCAGTCCACAGGTCGTCTCGTTGACGGGTAACGGCCTAGCTGCGCAGCCTTCGACAGGAACGATCAATGTTATCGCCAATCTCAATGGCGTTACGTTGCCGGCGCTCTATTATTACCAATATTCTCTTGCCGGTCCAACGGCTGTCACAGGCTACGACAACAATTCTTTCTCCGTAACAGCCGGGACGTATTCGATTACCTTCGGGAGCAATCCAAGCTATTTCACTCTTGCCAGTGTGACGCCTTCGTCCTCGCAGTCAGTCGTAGCCGGAGGAACCACAACATTTACATTGAACTTCAGCGCACCCAATGATTTCTACCCCCCTTCTTTTCTCACCCCGGTGGGTGGCGGATCGACAGCGCAAGTTGTTCCAGCGGGTTCTACGGCGACCTATACCATCGGAGTTGCGGCAGTGCCCCATAATGCATCGAGCCCGGTTACATTGTCAGTTGTCGGCGCACCTCTGGATTCCACTCCTGTCTTTAGTCCGCAGCCGGTCTATTCGGGAACCGATGGTACCCTCACAATCGGGACAACGTCGGGGTCAACTCCGGCTGGTGTCTACGTTCTGACTGTCAGTGGAACAAATCAGGCCGGCGTGACACATGTTGATCCGACTACTTCTGTGATGGCCGTTACTGCCCCCCCCCGCCATCCCGGTACAACTGATCAGTGAAAGCAGCTCAGGTACCCAAGGCAACAATTCAAGTTCTGTGTCGAACAACTCCGTCAGTGCAGACGGCAGGTATGTAGTCTTCTCATCGAATTCTACAAACCTCGCGTCCGGCAACACCTCCGGGTTCGCAGAGATATATGTTCGAGACCCTGTGAGTGGAACCACTTCGGAGGCCAGCGTATCGACAAGCGGAATACCAGCAGACTCTAACAATTACGGGGGCAGCATCAGCGCGAATGGGCGGTTCGTCGTCTTCTACTCAGATGCCGATAACCTCTATCCCGGTTCCGTGACTGCAACGAGCGGCGTCTACGTCCGCGATCTCACAAACAGCGTGACAGAAAGAGAGGATGTTGCATCGGATGGGACACCAGCAAATGGCTCCGGCTATTTCGGAGCCATCAGTGCAGACGGTAGGTATGTTGCCTTCATCTCAAATGCCACTAACCTCGTCAGCGGGGTCTCGGGCACGCAACTTTATTTGCGTGATCGAAAGGCCAGCCAAACGAGTCTCGTATCCGTTGCAATCGGCGGTTCTCCGGCGAACGGGAATGTCAGCAGTGTGTCAATTAGCGCTGATGGGCGCGATGTTGCATTCGTTTCAAGTGCAACAAATCTTGTTTCGGAAAACACGAACGGGTTGAGTCAGGCGTTTGTGCGCGATACCGAGAACAGTGTGACCTCTCTAGTCAGCGTTTCGAGCAGCGGAGTCCCTGCCAATAAATACGTCTACGACGACGGCGGTTCCAGCCCGCCGATCGTCAGCGCAGACGGACGCTACGTCGCATTTGTATCCTATGCGACGAACCTTGTTACCCAGCCATTAGACGGATCCACGTTTCACGGCTTTATCTATGATCGACAAGCGCAGCAAACATCATTGATCGACGTTGATTCCGTCGGCACTCCCATCGGCGCTGGCGCAGGGTACCTGCTCCATCCCGCAATGTCCTTGGATGGTAGATTCATTGCCTTCTACGACTTTGGACAAGTGTTGGTTCGGGATGTCGTTGAAAGTCAAACACAAGTTGTGAGTTTAGCGCAAAACGGGCAGCCAGGGAACAATGGCACCTATTTCTATCTAGGCATTGGTGGTTCTCAGGTTGCATTTGCGTCTGTCGCAGCCAATCTCGTGTCCAATGATACTAATGGCCAGGCAGATGCGTTTGTCGCTTCGAACCCATTTGTTGGAAGCATCTCTGTTAAGTCAGTAAGTCTTGGTTCTGCGTTTATACCTGGTGGTAGCGCTGTCACCGGAACCGTCACCCTCACGGGCGCTGCTCCCACTGGCGGTGCGGTTGTCTCAGTCTGGTCAAACAATACTGCAGGACAAGCCCCCGGCACAGTGACCGTTCCAGCCGGTGCCACAAGTGCACAATTCAGTGTGAACACGTCAATGGTCGATGCCGAAACTGCCATGACGATCATGGCTTCCTATAACGGTGGTTCCAGTGTTGCAGTTTTGACATTGGAGTCGGCTCCCGAATTGGCCGTAAGTCCTTCGACGTGGGATTTCGGTTATCAAGCAGTGGGCACCACCAGTGCGATAGAATCCTTTGCGCTGACCAATTCCGGAACCGCGCCGCTCGCGATCAACTCCGTGCAATTAGCAACGGGCCAAGTGTTCAAGATTAGCTCAAACACCTGCGGCTCCAGCATTGCCGCTGGGGGAGGTTGCTCCGTCTCAGTAACGTTCGACCCAAGCGCATCAGGTTCCGCATCGGATGCAGTCCAGATCAGCTATGGAAGTCCTGCAACGATACAGTCGATCTCTTTGACAGGCAATGGCGCAACGCCTCTGGCAGCACTGTCTCCGACCCCGCTCAGCTTTGGAAACCAGGCAATGCCCGGCAGCGCCACAGCAGTCGCAACCCTCTCGAACAGTGGAAATGCTTCTCTGACGAATATCTCTGCCAGCATTTCTGGAACGAATGCGGCGGACTTCGCAATTTCGTCGGACGGATGCAGTGGGGTGATTCTTCCAGCGAACAGCAACTGTCTGGTTACGATTGTCTTCACGCCGAAAGCCAAGGGGAGCCGCCAAGCGATACTTTCGATAGCTGACAGTGCATCTGGCAGTCCGCAAACGATTAGCTTGACGGGAACTGGAGTGCAGTCCACACCCACTTTGCTTTGGAGCCCGTCCACCGCGGCAATTACATATGGAACGCCCTTGGGCACTGGAGTTCTTGACGCAACAGCGAACCAGAGTGGCAGCAATCTTGCGGGAACCTTTGCCTACACCGCAACCATGAGTAGCGGCACACCCCAGACTGTGACTCAAGCCACTGTAATCGGAGCGGGGACATATACGCTAACAACGACCTTCACCCCGACGGACGCGACCGACTACACGACGGCCACTGCCACTACAATACTCACCGTAAACAAGGCGACGTCGTCAGTAACGACATGGCCGACGGCCAGTTCGATCACCTACGGCCAGACGCTGGCATCCTCGACGCTATCAGGTGGCCAGTCAACTCCGGCGGGCAGCTTCACCTTCACCTCGCCGACAACCGCTCCAGGCACGGGTACGGCCTCGCAGGGCGTGACCTTCACGCCCACCGATACGACCGACTACAGCACGTTGACAGGCACGGCAAGCGTGACGGTGAATAAGGCGACGTCGTCTGTGACGACATGGCCGACGGCCAGCTCGATCTCCTACGGCCAGACGCTGTCCTCCTCGACACTATCGGGTGGAGTCTCGACTCCCGCAGGCTCGTTCGCCTTCACCACGCCGACAACCAAGCCGAACGTGGGCACGGCATCACAGAGCGTGACCTTCACGCCCACCGATACCACCGACTACAGCACGTTGACAGGCACGGCCAGCGTGACGGTGAACAAGGCGACGTCGTCCGTGACGACCTGGCCGACAGCCAGCTCGATCACTTACGGGCAGACGCTGGCATCCTCGACGCTGTCAGGCGGAGCCTCAACTCCGGCAGGCTCGTTCGCCTTCACCACGCCGACAACCGCTCCGGGCGTGGGCATAGCCTCGCAGAGCGTGATCTTCACGCCCACCGACACGACCGACTACAGTACGTTGACCGGCACGGCCAGCGTAACGGTCAACAAGGCCAGCTCTTCAACAGCATTGGTTTCGTCAGTGAATCCCTCCGCTATCGGACAATCCGTGAACTTCACGGCAACGATCACTGGGCAATACGGCGGCACTGCCACCGGTTCAGTGACCTTCAGTAATGGAAGCACGAGTCTGGGGAGTGTCTCTCTGAGCGGCGGCACGGCCAGTGTGGCATCGACGGCTTTGCCGCTGGGCACGGACACGATCACGGCAGTCTATGGCGGGGATACGAGCTTCACCGGCAGTACCTCGAACTCTGTGAGCCAAGTGGTGAACCAAGTACCGAATCCTGCCCCAGTCATCAGCGGCATCTCACCGGCATTCACAAACGCGGGAGGCGCAGCCTTCACGCTCACCGTCACCGGATCGGGATTCGTCTCCAACTCGACGGTCTACTGGGGCACGACCGCTCTCGTCACAACGTACGGCACTGCGACCCAACTGACGGCGCAAGTTCCAGCAACCGACATTGCCACCGGGGGAACGACCGCCGCAATTACGGTGCAAACGCCGTCTCCCGGCGGTGGCACTTCCAACTCATTCCAGTTTGAGGTGAATTCCGCGTCTGGATCGACTACGGGACCGACATTTACTTCAACGACAGCGACTGTAACAGCTGGATCTTCGGCCAGCTATCCGGTCACTCTGCCTTCAAGCGTGGAGAGCGCCTCAGTAACCTGCCTGAATCTTCCCACCGGAGCGAATTGCAGCTATTCGGCGACAACCAACACGCTGACAATTACAACCTCCTCGACAACGCCCAAGGGAACCTATCAAATCACAGTCGTCTTTACTGAGACTGTCTCCGGCGCAGCAACTTCATGGATTCTGCTGCCCATTCTTCTCCTTCCACTTGTGTATTTGAGGAGGAAACTAGCTGCGCGAGGCGTTTGGGTGACAGCTTGCCTGGGGCTGGTTCTGCTGGCTGCGGTTGCATACACATCCGGTTGCGGTGGTAGCAGTGGAGGGTCTAGTTCCCCACCACCCCCTCAGACTCACCAAGTGGTAAGTTCGGGTTCAGTTAGCATCACAATCCAGTAGAAACGCCTCAGGAATTTACGTGCAGAAACGGAATGGCGAGTTCGGCATTCCGTTTCGTCGTCGCCGCTGGACATCGATGCTGGCTCTTTTGCTGTTCGTTGCCGCTGCCGGGGCAATTGGCTGCGGGGGAGGCGGCTCAAGCACTCCAGCGACCACCGCTAGTAACTATACATTTACCGTAGCCGCAACCGACTCGGCTAACGCCAAGATCACGGCTTCGACAACAATTTCTGTTACCGTTCAGTAGGAAGGATTCTCAGGAACCCAGAGGCTGGGAGTTGCGAAGCATGGGCTTCCAGATCTGTTAGATTCTCTTGCTGACTGCGGGTGGCAGATCCGCTTCAGTTCTTGCGGGCCTTGCCGAACTGAATACGGCCTTAGTTCGAGCATTCAATGCAGCCGTGACACTCTGAGGCACCGGCTGCATATAAACATTCGCAGTCGTCTTCACGCTCTCATGGCGGAGCGCAGTTTGCGCGTCCTTCATTGTTCCGTGGAATTGAAGATCTGTGCCGACTGTCCTACGGAGAACCTGAAACTTGCAAAGGCTTCGTGCGATTCTGAGCTTGTCCGCGATTGGATAGATGCGGCGCTCCATGAAGTTCGTTGAGTCGAACGGTACCTTTTGCCCTTTACGTGACCGTTTGCCATTCGTAGGAAACATCAATGCGTCTGGGGTGGTGTCTTCACTGGCGGCGCGCCAGTTCTCAATGTAAGGCTTGACAAGATCGGGAATCGGAACGAGCGCACGGCTATCGGTTGTCTTGACTTTGTTCGGCTGCAACCGCCCTTCGAACGCCGTGTGCTTGATGGCCAGATGGTCTTCTTGGCAGCACCCCCAAGTGAGGCCGAAAACCTCTGATGTTCTCAATGCGCAGAATACTGCGATTGCAAAGGCGCAACGATCCATATGATCAGGGAGGCCTTCCAGGATCCGCATGATTGTGGAAGCTGGAATGACGGTTTTGTCGGGCGTTCGAGTGTCAGGCATCTGGAGGCGGCGAGCCGGAGATTTTGCAATGAAGTCCAGATCGACCGCGCTGTTGAAAATCGACCGCATGTTTGTGTATGTGTGGCGTATAACGGAATCAGAGAAGTTCAAGGCGAGCTTGTTCAGGTGAGTTTGCAGGTCGAACAATCCGATCTCCTTCAAGCGCCCATTCCCAAATTGACGAAGAATATAACGCTTGATCTCATATTCAGTCCGCTTCTTGGTCGTTGCGCGGCAGGTCATCATTTGAAGATGGCGATTAGTGACAAACCACTCCAAGGTGAGATCTTTGGTTGCGATACCCGCCGGCAGAGAAGGCGCGCTTGCATTGTCCGCGGCGATCATTTCGTGGAGCCGTTCCTCGGCCGCAAACTTCGTGAATTCTGATTTCGGGCCGATCTTCTTCGTCTTTTGTTTCGCGGACGAAACGCCCGTAGAAGGATCGTTCTGCCAGACGCGGTACTTTCCGTACCACATCTTGCGGCGCTTGCCTTGAACGAACACAGTTCCGCGTTGATATTCGAGACTCATGTCGTGCTTCCTTGCAGTTGTAGATGGGAGGGCGCAACGGCTATGCTGTCGCGCCCATCAGGTGGGGTTTAATGTGAGCGTTTGGTGCCAGAGTGGTCGTCCCGTTGGCGTTCGACAAACTCATCGACATCTGCCGATCGAAATCTGAGAAGTGGCCCGAGCTTGACGACTGGCAACTTCGGAAATCGCCTGGTAGCGTGGTCTCGCACCCAGCGCTCGGAGACGCCGAGGCGTTTGGCCACGGCGTGAGGGCGCATCAGGGCTTGAATGGGAAGTTCTTGCGGGGTTGGTTGTGTGTTGGTCAGCATAAGTTCCTTAACATCGGTGGGGGTTCGCACACAGGGTCCGCGTTGCACGGCCTGGGCTCGAATCAGTGGGTTGGTGTGGATGGTAAAGCTCTGCCAGCCTTAGGCAGCGGCGCCAAGCCATTCGTCGACTCGGCGAACTCCATTCGACTCATCGAAGTTTTTGCCGTAGACCAAGAGTGTGTAACGGATGGACTTGTGCCAGAGGATCTTGCTGAGAGTCAAAAAGTCCTCTGGATGGGCTTCTAGTACTACTGTGTTATAAAGTTGATACCCCTCTGAAAGAATTGCGGTATCTTTGTGCCGGCATGATTGTACCTTGTCTGCATGAGCGCCAAGTCGGGAACCTCAGGCGCCCGGCAGCGACGGCTG
>Ga0302186_10003770_pt1 | contig 10931 bp, 7 predicted proteins | sample II_Bog_E1_2_FD_198782 | JGI IMG/M metagenome (GOLD analysis project Ga0302186, IMG submission 198782) | Peat permafrost microbial communities from Stordalen Mire near Abisko, Sweden - II_Bog_E1_1 | ecosystem: Environmental > Terrestrial > Soil > Wetlands > Peat | place: Sweden: Abisko, Stordalen...
GATATTATAAACATTATAGTTTCTGCTACAAATGGCTTCATTTATATCCTTTCCCTATCAGCCAAAGTTCCTTTGGCGGTCTTTAGATTAGGCTCCACAGCAATAGTATCCTTAGCATATTGTCCCATAAGATCCTTAGTGGCTTCAGCTTTCGATGATGCCAGTTTGACAATTTGGAAGGCTGATTTTACATCAAGTATATTGGAAGGCAAGCTTGAAAGCCAAGCGAATTCTATAGAATTCATTCCTTCAGGCCTTTTAACAGGATGTCTCAATGGAAGCATTGGAGTGATTTCATTGGAGGATCAGAAATATAAGACTATGATCAGATCCCATACTGATGAAATTATAGGGTTGGAATATAATAATTTCTTGAAGAAAATCGTCACTATTTCAAAAGATTCGACTGTGAGATTATGGGGTTTGAAAGGCAGGTCAGGATTCATTGAGGAAAGTTATGAGTTCAGATGTTTCGATGAGGAAGTTTGTAAAATCCAGAGCTTTTTCAATGAAGCCTTGATAATTTGTGGATTTAAAGGTGGTTTGATTAGAATGTTCAATTTGAAGAATTATTCAATTCAATGTGAACTCATAAGACATAAATCAGAAATTACAAGTTTAGCTATCGATCATGAAGATAAATTTCTTCTCGTGATCGAAAAGCAGTTACCAATGTTGTTTTTATATATGATGAATGAAAAGGCCATTGGTTTAGATGAAATAAAGACTATCAAGCTCAGAAGTTTATTAAGTCCGGAAGAAAAAGAACATCGTTGTTCAGGAGGTTTCGATAAAAAAGGAGATTATTTCTATATTCTCAATGATTCAGGTTACACCTTGGAAATCTTTTCGATGCGTAGTCTCGAATTGCTTTATTCATTAACATTAAGCAAAGAGGCTTCGAATGTCATTTTCTCCAAATTTCCTAATCATATTTTTCTCTTAACCACTGAAGGTTCACTCCATCGTTATGTGATCCGAAAAGACACTTTGACATTATTTAGAGAATATCCTTCATTACATAATGGAGAGGTAACAAGTTGGCAAATTTCGAGAAATTCTTGTTTTAGTCTATCTTTCGGAGAAGATCGACTCATTAAGGTTTGGGATTATAATTTGAGAGGGTATCTGACCCCTTATTTTCAAAGTTTCTCCGCAGGGGAGAAAATGGGAGATTTAAGGTTCAGTGATGATGAAAATGGGATGGTGTTTGGGTTCGGAAAGGAAAGCAAAGGCATTTATGTATGGAAGTTCGAAAAGGGATTGATGGAAGAAGATGAGGAGATGGGGGGGTACTTCGGAGAAATGTATGGGGATAATGGGGGTGAGAAGAATAATGCCAATGGGCTCATGGAAATGAAGAAATTTGTCACCACGGTAATAAAAGAAGAAAACGATAAAAATTACATGGAAATGGACAAAAATAACAACTATTCAAATGCAAATGCAAATGATAATAATGATATGATGGTAAAAAATGGTTTATCCAAAAATATGATGAAAAATGACGTGCAAAAACTGAAAAATGAAAGTAAAGTTTGGATGGGAATAAATGAGGATGAGGAAGCAAAAAATGAAAGGATGGTAAAAAATGAAATGATTGTCGAAAATGATCAACCCAAAATTTCCAAAAGTCTAATTAAAAATGATACGAATGTCAAAACTAATGACTATAAAACAAATGATCACAACCCTGATGAAAGCCAACTTTATGCCATCAATAATAATGCAGAATCCAATGATATCCCTTTGTTGGGAAGATATTTATATTGGAGTGCTCAATTGGGTTTCAACACTAGAATCCCAAAGGCTTTGCAAAATATCCCTATTTACTCATCTTTAATTTGGAATACTCTATATAAATATATAGCCTATCTCTCAGGTCCTATGCTCTTGATAACTTATCTCCAAAACTCTAAAACCCAGAAGAAAATAACCTTCGATCGGGACCTCCTTCAAATCTATCAAACCCCAAACCAAAAATCATTGGTCGTAGTGACAGAAACCTTAGAGTTCTTCATCTATTCAGCTAAAACTCTTCAAAAATTAGGAAATTTCTCTCTTTTGGCAAATTCTCGACTGCTCTTTGTCGCAATAAGTCCATGCAATACTTATATCTTAACCTTGAATCAACTGAAAACTGAGAAAAGTCCTTTGATCAACATATATGAACTCTGCACATGCGCATTGATTTCCTCATCTCTTATCAAAGAAATGACGGATTCTGAGATCTGCATAGCCAAATGGACCCAAAATCTCGAAATCTATATTTTCGATTCATCGATTCTTCAGGTCTGGAGGTTAACAAATAAGCGTTCTCTGGAATATCAAACCCTAGTCCTTCCAAAACATGAGGAAACTCTACAGAAATATGGTAATTTCTCAGCTATTCAATTCATCGAACTAAAAGATAAGAACTCTTTATTGGAAACAGTGATGCTTATAGGAAGTTCAAAGGGAAGTCTTTATATTATAGATTCGAGGACTGGGGCATTATTATGTCTATTGGCTTCTGTGATTCAAGGTCCGATTTATGAGATTTTTATCAATGTTGGGAGATTGATAATGAAATCGAATAACCAGAATGTATATAATTGGAAATTGACGAAAGAGATATTGGAGAATTTAGAAACTTTAGGCGATTTATTACAGAATCCAGCTGAAATTCTGGTGTTAGATTCGAATATTCTCAGTATTACTCAAGGATTGAGAACCGAATGTTATTCAGATGATCAAATGATGGCTATCACTAAAACAGGGACTCTTTGGCTTCTGGATTATGAAGAAATGACTACGATAAAGTTGTTTTCCAGTCATTTATCAGATAAAAATATCATAGAAACTTTGATTCATGAGGATTATTTAATGCGAAAACTTCTGGTCTTTTCAGTTTCCAAAGATAATAGCATAAAAATATGGGATTTAGAGTCTTTGGAACTAATGTCTGAAATAATCAACCCTAGGAAAGAATGTTCATGTATAGCTATACATGAATCCTTTGGATTGTTGATCAGTGGCTTTTCTGATGGGACTTTAGGCTTTTTTGATTATAGAAACAATATAAACAAAGGCACTTCGAAGATTTCAGAAGAGAAAATTCCACTTTTATCATTAAAAGTTCTTCAAAAAAGCCTTAACAATCTATTAATTTCCTTGGGCAATGGGGATATTTATATGGGTTATTTGGAGATTATAGAAGGGAAAATCAGATTGGATTTGGGGTTGATTTTAAAAGGTTTGGAAGCTCCAGTTTTGAAATTATTAGCGAATGAAGAGGAGGAATTGAATGAATGGCTTATGATGGATTGTTCTGGTAAAATAACAGTATGGACCCGTAAGGATTTATCTCGAATAGTTAAGAAAACTATCACAAATATACATGAAATAGAAGTTTATCTGATTGATTCGTATAAAAGAAGCCATAATGAAGATAATTTAAACAAAATTCCTTTATTTGAAATAAAATTCACAAAACAACCTAATGTTTATGTTAGTTTGAGCTCGAATGGAATGAGTCTAGTGGTGAGAAATTATAGAGAACATGTGAATCTGAGAATGATCGAATTGAAAATCAGAGGATTTTGCTTTTCTCTTAATGAAAAAGGAAATTACCTTTATGTGGGAGGAGAAAAGGGAATCATCTCTATGTTTGATTATAATTTAGGGTTGGAAGTTGATAGGGTGGAAGGCAATGGGAGGGCGAATCTGGAAACGATTAATGTTTGGGAAAGAACTGGAAGAAGTGCAGTTCAAATATATGATGTGGATTATAAAGAAATAAAGCCCGTTTTGATTGCTGGAAGCTCGAACAATATTATGATCTTCAGCTTTGTTTAAGGGGGGTTTACGTGAAATTAACAGATTTTTTTAAATTTTATAAGAAATACCTATTTCTTTTTGAAAAATGAAGATAATTTTCATTTTTTTGGGGTCTCCAGAATTTTTTTATTAAACAGGCTTTAATTTTCGCAAATTTTCAAAAATTTAAGGAAAACTTTAATTTTGCGTTTTTTTCAATACATAAATAAAAAATTTTTAAAATTTGATTAAGAGCTTAACATTTTATCAGAAAGCCCCGCGAAAATTTCCAATAATTAAAGTCTTTTTCATTTTAAACTTCTCATCTACCAAAAAGCCATGAGTAATAATAATAAAACGCAAGGAACCAACAATAGGCAAGCCTTATCTTTGATTGGCCAAAACGCCACTAAATCCTTTTCTATCGACCCTCAAGCCAAAAACTTTCAAGAATTCCTTAAGAATCCTTCCTTGGAAAATCAATCAAATCAAACAATAAGTCTTTCCAATAATGAGAAAAACGTTAAAACACATACTTCATTTCAACCGACCCCTCTGGAGGAGACCTTGAAAAATGCTTTAAAAGAGGCCATTGAAGAGAATGAAATAGTTAATTTTTTGTTTTTTTTTGATAAAGATGAGATTTTTTAAAAAGCTAAGGAAAAGAGTGACCGAATTGGAAGCTTTGTTCGCAGCGGCAGAAGATGAAATTGAGAAAAAGGATAAAGCCATTTTGGAGCTGTATGAAAATTTGGAACGAGGGGAGAAAAGCAGCGAAGTGATGCGGAAAACAGAAAATTTCATGAGGGACCCAGAAAATTTGATCACTGTTGATTTCGGGAAGAAGAAGCACGAGAAAATAAATAAAAATCTCAACAAGTCGTTTTAAAAAATGAATTTTTAAGCTGTTTTGCGTTTATTTTTTGGGAATTACCATAAACAAAAAAAATCATAATGTATATTTTATATAGACTAAAAATTTGTAATAAACAGTTGATTCTTATATAATTCTTAATTAATTAAGGCAAATGAAAATATGCTTAATGTTAATAAAATATTCATTATTGCACATATTTTTTTTTTTTGTTTTTTTTTCATAATATTTTATTTCAGAAGACGCCATTTTATCATTTTTTATTTTTTTAAAGTGATTTTAGACATGCAAAAATCAAAATTTAAATAAAGAAATTTTTTTTCAAAAAAACCGATATTAAATAAAAATGAAAACCGATATCCGATATTCAAAGTTAAAAAAAAAACCGATACCGATAGTAATATTTAAAAAAAAAAAAACCGATAATAATATTGGTATCGGTTTTTTTTAAATCACTGTATATTATAGCTCTTAAGTCCATTAAAAAGCTGGATTAGGAATTTATTTCAAATTTTTTTTTCCCTTTATTCATTCAAATGAAAAGACTTTGAAAAAACCCAAAGGATCTATCACTGCTATTCTGGTTTTCAATTACATTCCCTAGATTTTTCATAAAATTCCATGAGTTGAAATGCATTGGTATAAGAAGATTGCATTGAAATTTTATAGTGATTTCGTAATTTGGTAAAAATTTAATAAGAGTAAAAAATATTTTTTTTCTAATTTTCAAATTAAAAAAACAATCCTGATATTAAAAGTTCTGTTCATTCATGGGCAATATGTAGGCAAATTTACATCCGGATTAATGATTCTTCTTGCATGAGAAAATTGGGAAACATACCACGAAATAAACATCCTGTAATTTGGCCCTGTTCCTGTGCTATCCGAAATGAGATAAATAGTTTCATTGTTTTTCAAACTATCCATCCCAGCGTTGTAAACAAATTCGCTGGTATCTGCAGGGTAACTCTGAATTATTGTATCTATCCCAAAGGCTCCTGTTCCATTCGTTAATTGGTGACCTGTCCACATAATCACATGGGAGATATTTCCATCTCCTGCTATATAAAGTAAATCACCAGGCTCCATCAAATTCTGATTTGCTGTATTAGTGAGATTCTTGATATTCAACACTCTTCCCGGTGCATTTGGTCCACAAGCTTGTTGTTGCACATCTTTATTCAAATTTGTGCCTAACCCAAAATTATAGACAAAAGAAGTATATGTGGAACAATCAATTCCTTGCCATTGATTTGTCCCATTTACGCCTCTATCAGCACAAATTCCGGAAGAACCATTAATGATTGTTCGGAAAACTGGAGAATTAAGAGCTAACCAACCAGGAGTATGATGATGACAATAATTCAAATTCAATGAGACAACATAATTCACCACACTGAGGATCCTTTGTTGTTGCCATAATGTTGAATCACATCCGTTGGGAACATAAACCAAAGGATAATTGTTCGGTTGAGGACCCCAAGTGTCCAAAGGAAGGCAATTGTTGAATTCTGGAAATGAAATTCTTGAGGAGATGTTGTTGGCTGAATTTTGACAGCTTTGAGGGAAAAAAGGAGGGGATTGGAAGGAGCCCCCTGACATATTTAAAGAGACATAAACAACAGGCTGAAAGGTGCAATATGTAAGTTGAGGGGTGCTTAAAGACAAAAAGCTAAAAAAAAAAATGAAGAGGAAAGAGGAGGTGGTGAAAGTTTCCATGTAAAAATATTTGCTTTTCAGAATATCTAAATAATATAAATTTATTTATGAAAAAAATCAAATAAATGTTTATAATTAGTGAAAAAAAATTTTAATAAATTTATCAATTTTTTTAATTTTTTTTATCATTAAAATATTAATAAAACTTCTTAATGAAAACAAATTTACTTATATAATTTCCATTTTTTAAAATTTTTTTCCCAAAAAATACATAATGTTTAATTATTTTTCTTCTTTTCTTCAGTTTCTTCATCCTCTTCCTCAACTTCCTCTATCATACTTGGCCCTTCTCCTTCCAATATCGGTGCAAGCATTCTTAAACCTCCTTTCGCATATATAACCTCATCAAAATCGTCAAATTCTTGCTCTCCGAACAATAAAATTTGACTTGTCAAAAAATCTCTTTGTTTGAAATTCTAAACAAAAAATTGAATTTATATATTTAATTGTTTCTACATCCATGATTTCATAAATGATCTCCCAGCTTTTCCTTTCTTGTTCAAGATAAGGCTTGCATTCACCACATTTCTCATTGAATAATGAGGTCGAATTGCAATTGCAATAATCCGAAAGCAGAACCTTTTTTAATATTATTTGAGATATTTGGTGTTGATCAACAAATTTTATTACTTCAATAATAAAATCCTTAGGAAAACGCTCATCATTAACAGTTTTGTCTGGGTCTAGATCTTTCAAAGCGAATTGAAGTTTACTACAAAAAGACAATTTTATCTTTTTTAATGATTTTTTATTCATAGTGACTTTTCTTCAGGCAAAAAAGCTGTGCTAAAAGCAAACCGGCACATCAACTTCCTTTTATATCTACCATTATGGCAAAGCCTAATTAAAATATCTCCAAGAATTGGAAATGGTGCCGATGTTTGCAATTTAATGATGTTTTCATTTCCATTCGCTGACATATCTTCAAACTTCTTCTGTTCGCTATGGACTGTTCTATCACTATAAACCTTTTTTTTTAATCATTTTTGTTTATACAAATATAATGCATACCAATCTATTTTCTCTGACATTATAAATCTCAATATAAGGTCTACAGCCTTTTTTTCCAGAAAATCTTGGAAGACCTAATAAATTCACACTCAACAAATTCTTCAAAATCGGTGTCTTTTTCCAATTTTTCAACAATTCTCCGAAATAAGCCACATATCTTCTCTGTGAAGGTTGGGTGACTCCACCTCCTTTATAAAACCTAAATATTTCTAACATTTTCAATTAAGAAAAAGTCAAAGAAACCTTTTTCTTGCATAATAATCCAATGCATCATCAACTTTCGAAAATCTCCCACAATACAAGAAATAACAGCAAATCAAAGTGCCTGTCCTTCCTTTCCCAGCCAAGCAATGAATTATCACAACATTTGAATTTTTTTCTAAGAAAAAGTTATGTTTTCTGAAAAAAACGTAAAAAACAACTAAATAAAAATTCATCTATAGATCTACAAGCCTGAAAAAGGGTATCTATGGGGGGACTATGATGATCTTCCCAAGGGTAATCCAATACATGATTATCGAATTTTGTATAATTGTATTTACGGCCACTTAGATTGTAAACTTGATAATCGACTCCATGACGTTCACGAATAAACCAACTGACATCTTCAATGTTGTTTCGAAATGTGATTTCGAGCCCAGAGCCTGGAAAAGACATTGCAAGGATCCGGGGACATACGTAGGTGAGATCCAAGTTATAGCCAGCGTCCTTGAGACGGTTTTTTTTGCCAGAGACGATTTCTCGGATGAGGGAAACCATTGGATTTAAATTTTTTTTATATATTTTGGATTTTTTTTATTTTTATCTGAAAATTTAAAAAAAATTGTTAAGTTGTTTTATTGAGATTTTATCTATTTCATAATTACAAATTCTTATCAAAATTAAACAAAATCTCAATGGATTTTTAATATAAAAAGCTCAAAATTGATTTAGCAGGCAGGGAACGGCAAAGAAACTTTAGGAGATCGATTGAAAGAGGGAGAAACTCAAAACTAACTTTTTTGGTAAGATAGTGATGAAAATTTTTGAAATTAAAAAAGTCCATTCTGGGGCCGGAGGTTTTATCAGAGGTTCTGTTTAAAATGTGATCAATGTCGAAAATCTAAAATGTCCTTCACAAAAGTGTCTGAGAAGATGTTGACAGTTTCTTGGCTCATCAATGAATTTTTTTTTTAAGTAAATTTTTTTTTTTGATTTTTATATTATTAATTAATCAAATAATAATAATAATCCTTGAATTTTTCAGGTGGTGATGACTCTCCTTTACATACTTGTTGTTGCAAAAGTTATTTATGTCTCAGAATAACTAAAATTTTTTTTATATATTTTTCCATTTATAATTATTGATAAAAGTTTAGAACTTAAGTCGTTTAATTTAAGTTTTTAATTAAAAACTCAAAAACGACTCCCATTTGTTAAATGCTAACAAATACAAATTTTTATTGAGAGTTTAGAACTTAACTTAATTCGTTTAATTTTAGTTTTAAGTAAAAAACGACTTCCATTTGTTAAATGCTAAACCATTTTTTTTCTCATATTTAATATACCAAAAAAAAATTAACACTTTTCATCTATTTTTTCTAATCCTTTTATGTTCTTTTCATTTACATGCAATTACATTGAGAAGAAATACCTTAAAAACAAGACTTAAACAAACCCAAACTCGTTTAATTTCAGTTTTTTAATAAAAAGTCAAAAAACGACTCCCATTTCTTAAATGCTATACAAATACAAATTTTTTTCTCATATTTAATATAAAAAAAACACAACAAAAATGAACACTTATCATCTATTTTTTCTAATCCTTTTATGTTCTTTTCATTTACATGCAATTAAATTGAAAAGAAATACCTTACAAACAAGACTTAAACAAACCCAAACCTATTCTTGTTCTGGAACTCCAATTAATGTAAACTTTGAGGCTGTTTGTCAGATGGCATTTTTCAATGGGTCTGTTACAGGAACAGTCACAACAGGTTTAAATCAGGATACCTTGATCACAGCAACTTTTCCTAGTTTAATTGTTTCTAAACTCACTAATGTCTATCTAAGTTCAACTTTAAAAGCTCTGGCTCATGATGTGTATTTAGACACAATCACTATCACAACTCCAACTGTTATGATCAACATTGGAAGCACTCAAGCAATTAGATTTACAGGTCTTGTTTCATTATTTGGTTTAAATAGCTTAACAATTGATTTAATCACTGTGAAAGGGAGTCCAAACGCTTTGTTAGTGGGTATGAGTCTTCCTTTTAGTAGCATTGGCACTATATTATCTTCAGTTTTTGATATTGATTCTGGCTCAATTTTTTCAACGTTTGGAGGTTCAACGCTTTCAATGATTGTTTGTAATGCTCCTATTGATTTTAGTGTTATCCCAAACCTTCAACCTTCATATGTGTTACAAATATCAGCATTGGATCAAGCAGGTTTTGTTGTCTACGCAAGCATTTCTTTAACTTCTGCAAATAACGATCTGTCAAATTTCTTGAACAAAGTGTTAGGAGCTAATGCTGATTTATTATTAGTGTTTTCAGTGACTAATGACACAATATCTGGTTTTGTTGGAGTTTCCGATTTTCAAATTACTTCAAATTTGTTGATGACTTCAGCAGGTATTTCATTTACCTATCAAAAACCAAGTCCATCTCCAGCAATCTCAATCACAGGAACTCTTCAATTGACAGTTGATCAATCTCCATTGATATTCACCGGAACTTTAAGCTTTGATGCAATATCTATTTCAATGTCTTTTCAAATGTCTGGTATGTGGACATCAGCTTTTGGAATTAACAGATTAGCGTTTGGAAATTTGGATTTAAGTGGAGCAATGACTTATGAAGGAGTTCCAGATGAATTTTCCATTGGAGCTGAAATAGCTATGGGATTAAATTGTTTTAGTGCAGGATCTTTTGTAGGTAATGGGTATTGTTTGAATGGATATGGATATATTGGAATAGATCTTCAAAATCCCGGAAATAATTACTTCTATCTTGATATTTCTGATTTAAGCATAGATGTGATATTGAGAGCCATGTTTGGGTCACAAACTCAGCAAACCATTACAGTTCCAAATATTTTCCAAAATGCTATTGCATTTCCTGAAGGATTAAATCTCTCATATGCAACTCAAGATATTTCTTTGCCTGATTTGACTATTCAGAATGGATTTATCTTAGCAGGAACTATTCAAATTTTTGACGTAGATGCTACAATCTTAATAGATTATGATCTTGATACTATGACATTCACTTCGGAAATTTTAACAGATTCAATCACATTGGGAAGGATTTTTACTTTTTATGGTAATGATCCAAATACTCCACCATATCTATCTGTCAATGCAAGTCTTATTCCACCAGATTTCGCAATTCAATTGTATGGAACAGTGGAAGTTCTTGGAATTTCAGCATCTGTTGCTGTGGATATATCTGTTGATGAATTTTCTTTTAATATAAGTGGTCCCATTTATGGATTATGGATTGCTGATTTATACATATCTACCACTGACGCTAATTTTGATGTT
>Ga0302186_10003771_pt1 | contig 10929 bp, 7 predicted proteins | sample II_Bog_E1_2_FD_198782 | JGI IMG/M metagenome (GOLD analysis project Ga0302186, IMG submission 198782) | Peat permafrost microbial communities from Stordalen Mire near Abisko, Sweden - II_Bog_E1_1 | ecosystem: Environmental > Terrestrial > Soil > Wetlands > Peat | place: Sweden: Abisko, Stordalen...
TTTTATTTTATTTTATTTTATTTTATTTTATTTTATTTTATTTTATTTTATTTTATTTTATTTTATTTTATTTTATTTTATTTTATTTTATTTTATTTTATTTTATATGTTATAAAATAAAATTAAGTTAAACCATAAACACGGTTCCTTTATATGGTTGGATTAAATTGTTGAATGTCTTTATCTTCAATAATAATTTGTTTTTTGGGACGACCTCGTGGTCGCAACGGAATTTGTATTTTGTCATTATTTAAGGTGACGATATGTTTTCTGGGACGACCTCGTGGAATATTTATGTCAGCAGAAATGATTACATCTAATGGATTTTTATTAAGTTGTTTTATTGCTTCTGTGCGTTTATTATCCGAATCAATATCGGAATATGAATTATATTCATCAATTTGATGGGACATGGTTGGTATTGAGGTTGAACGATAAGATTCGGGATTATTTTTGGATGTAAAAGTGCGCAAAAAATCGCGAATATTTAAATATATGGAATGAATATTGGTGTCGGATAATTTGGCATTTAATGGACAATTATGGGGATTTCCATTTTCATCAATATAACTATAAGCATTTAATTCATATAAAGAAATAAAAATTTCTTTTTTAGAGTTTTCAATTACAGTAAAGTAGGGGGATTTATTTTTGACAATATCTGAAACCACAATAATAATGTATTTATTTTCTGCAAATAAACTGACATTCTCTTTTTCATATCCTACAAACATATTGTCTTGAAATTTACTTTGAATCATTCTTTTTTTAGAGATAAAAATAGATGGAATTTTATATTTTTCAAATAATATCCATAAATCCATTGTTGTAAAATAATAATTATCCATAAAAATACTGTCCTCAATTTCTATCTTATTACGAACAACCTTTTCAATAAACTGTTTTTTACCTTCCAAATTCATTATGTCAATCAATTGTTCTGTATAATTGGAAAATTTTTTGTATTCCATATATAATTCCATTTTTAGTTTTTGATAAGACAACTCAATTCCTGTCGCAATTTCAATCAAATGAATTGCCATTGTATTACTGCAAGAATATTTTGCACCCGCAAAATTGGAAGGAAAACACACACCTAATTCTTGCATTTGATGATGTGATAATTCTTCTACACTACAAACCGTTAGCATTTCTATTTCTTTTCTTTTATTATAATACGTATTATCTATGATTATTTTATTGTCATATTCTTGATGTGTAATTGGTTCAACTTGGTCATATGTTATTGCATTTACATATTTATTATTAATAGCGGGCACGAGGTCATCAAAAAAACTGTTTGTTAATAAAGATTGCATTATTAATATCTCATCTTCATTTAAATTATATCCCAATTTATTTCCAAAAGAAAAAAGATTATGAGGTTTTAAAATGTAATTTCGAATATGATTATAGCGTATAATTTCGTCAGTAAATCGTCCATAATAAACCAATTCGTTTTTTTTTCCTGTAATCAAATTTTCATATGGCAATATTAAATTGCATGTATTGCCGTCTGTTAATGCGCAAATATTGGATGTTTTGCACTTTTTATTATTTAACGAAATACAAGTGGATATTTTATCTACTAATTTATAATAATTGCGGTCTCCAATAAACTGGATTTGTTTGCCTACCATTTTATGTAATAAACTATTTATCATTTCATATTTCTCTCCATAAAAGCCCATTATGTTATTTACTTTATTTGTTATCTCCAATTTAATATCCGCATTTTCATAATTATTGATTAATATCTTTATTGTATTGCGAAATACATTATAAAACATAGTTTCTTTGCGCAATTTATCCACATACTCTTGGCGTTCCGTATCAGTAGTTTTGGTTGTTGAAATATATTCATCTATTTGTATTTTCCCATTATTTGTTCTCTCATCATATTCATTATCCAAATCTAAGTGTTCAAGTTCTTGAGACCTATTTTTATTATTATTATTATTATTATTATTATTATTATTATTATTATTATTATTATTATTATTATTATTATTTTGCGCAGTCTCGGGGTTAAACATATAATTATGTTTTAAAATGGGTAATTGATATGAATGTTCAATACCATCTTTAGGAGTGGGTTCAGACATTTGAATAAATTGATTGGTTTCGGTTATTATGCCAACAACCATTTCGTCTTCAACTACTTGATATTGTGGTTTGCAAGGAATATTTACTTTATGATTTATACTGCTCTTATTGAGTTCAGTTAAAAAATCAATTGTTGCTTTATATGGTTTCCACAATTCAATGTCAGACATATAAACCATTTGGGCTTTATGGTTATTGCCTTTGAATACCATAATATTCATATTTATTTCACTGGGGAAGCAAGGAACATATCCTTCGATTTGGTGATTATGATTCGGATTTTTCCGTGAAAATACGCCAATTACTTTATTATTAAAATTGACCACAAATTTTAGGATTGAATAATCGCAGATATAGAGGGAACGCACCAACTCATTTAAAATGGGGGCAGTTTTCATTTTATATATGTCTGGCATACTTTCGAGAGGCTTGCAAACCGTATTCATAAAGGGTTTCACTATATTTTTAATAATTAATTTTATGGATTGTGGAATTGATTTTGAATATTCGGTAAAAGATTTGGAAATAACGATTCGGTTCTCTTTGTTTTTAATGTAAGTGTATATTGGTTCATAATATTCGTATTGTTTTACGATAAACACAGTTGGTTTTAATGAGTCATAAAACATACTGGCATAATGATTCGTAGGACATAAAATTTGAATATTATTTGTAATATCATTATTTACAATATTGAATATAATAATGTTTAAACCCATATTGAATAAATTTTTATGGGGTTTCGCGAAAATATCCCATAAATAGGTGTGGTCAATTGTAATGGTATCATCCTTTAAATATGCTATGAAATTCTCATATGATGAAATGATTTTTTTCAAATAAATAAGTGCATTTGTTTTAGTGGTAGTATTATCCGAATTTAAAAAAGGAATACTTGCATTATATATTTTCGTATTTTCATATTTTTTAATGTGTTCATCTTCATTTATATTATCGGTATCGGTATTGGGATTATCTTTGCCCTGAAAATTTAAGACCAGATTGCCATTATGATAAGAAATAAAATCGTCCAATGAAACCGAATTTATAAGTTGTGTTTTCATTCGCTGTATTGAATTTGTGTTATTTTTTTCTCCATAATAAAGAATATCTGCCATACAAGCAATAAAAGATTGGGTATGACTTTGTTCAACACCGTGTCTCATTAAACATATATGATTTGTTTTTAAGGTTGAATTTGTTTTGCTTATTTGACATTTAATATTCATTTCACGTAAAAAGAATTGTAATTGAATAGGTAGATAACCCCAACGACCATATGTGAGAGGGTATTTATCAGGTCCTTTAATATAATCCGTATTATCAATCACATTTAATTTATCATTATTTTCATTTTCGGATGAGTCTTGTTGATGTTGTCCTTTTATATTATTTTCATTTTTATTTTTATTTTTATTTTTATCATTTGGAATGCACTTTTGCAGGGCATTTAAACGTCCAGCAGTATTCCATTTTGTAAAGCAACAAGGCATACAATTATCATTTTTATTTTTTCCGGGAATAAGTCCGGGGTAGTGTTTGTCATTTTTTCCGTAAAATTCATAAACATAGTGTCCGGGTATAATATTTTTTGCTTTGTGTGGCAATATTTTTCCGCATGTTGGATGGACCAATTCTTTCTCTCCTTTTTTATTTATGATTTCTTCCATTTCATTTGGGTTTATTACATTATTTGTTTTTAAACACCAATAACGCGGACATATATAATTTACTTTATGATTCGGGTTTGACCCATATGATATAATATCTTCTGGACGTAAAAAATTAGGATATTCTTTTTTAATTTTGTCTAATTCGGGTTCTGTTAATGCAATAGGTTGTCTTTTACTGCTTGCCTGACATTCACGCGAATAATTTTTGCCGACATTTATTAATAAATTAGGATCCCTTTTTTTAATTCTTGTTTGAAACATTTTTTTCAATTTAATTTTATCCATATTTTTTATTATATTCTCCTCCTCATTTTCCTCATCATTTTCGTCCTCCTCCTCCTCATTTTCCTCATCCTCCTCCTCATTTTCCTCATCCTCCTCCTCATTTTCCTCATTTTCGTTATCATTTTCGTCCTCGTTATCATCATTTTCGTTATCATCATTTTCGTTATCATTTTCGTCCTCGTTATCATCATTTTCGTTATCATTTTCGTCCTCCTCATTTTCGTTATCATTTTCGTCCTCGTTATCATCATTTTCGTCCTCCTCGTCATCATTTTCGTCCTCGTTATCATTATAGTTTATATTTCTTTTGTTATAGGATGGTGTTTTGGGTAGGTTAATTTGTTTTTTGGAACCTCCCAAACTGTTTAATTTATTTTCTTCTTCATTTTCTTCTTCATTTTCTTCTTCATTTTCTTCATCATTTTCTTCATCCATATTTCCATACATAGCCATTAATTCTTCCATTTTGCGTTGATTTTCCGCATTATCTTCTTCGTCATTATTTTCTTCGTCGTCATTATCGTTATATTCCATATATTCTTCCATATCTTTTGCGATATGATGTAAATATTCGGTTCCTTTTTTGGGGTTAATTTCATTTTTTACATAATGTTCAACAATTTCGTGTATTTTGGCTTCATTTTGTTGTTCTATTTTGGGAATAAAGGCGGTCATATCGTTGGCGCGTTGTTTTTCGTAGTCATCATATTCGGTATCAATTTCGCAATATTTTCGTATATTTGCAATAGAGTATTTTGTGTCATTACTTTTATTTAATGTTAGGCGCAATAGTGTATCAATATAAATAGGAATAGTATTTAAATATTGGGTGTGATTAATATTTTGAACAGACAAGGTCATTATATCTTGAGTATTATTGAGGGAAATAATTGTTTTGAATCCTGGATTTTCGGTTTCATTTATTGTTGAAATTGAATTACGTCCGGCGCGTTTTCGTATTTGTTGTTCGCTTACAATTTTAGTTATCATAATAATAGCGTCATCTTCGGTTATATCATCTTTAAAATTATCAATCAATAGATTGATGATGTCTGTAATATTGGCTCCCTCTGTTAATTTATCCAATATAAATGCTTCTTGACTTGTCGTTTTATTAAAATTTGAAACCCGTTTGAATCGTAAATGTATGCCATCTTTAAAATGCGATGTTTCATTATTAAATACAGATGTAATACATCCTTTAAATTTATTTAATTGAAATTTGTTGCTGGATTTAATGACAGTGTTATAAGTTAGTTGAATGATGTCAATATTAGGGTCCATTAAACTGTGAAATTTATTTATTTTATATCCATTTTGTTCAAAATATTCTTGTATATTTTCCAATATGGAATTAATAGCGGTATGAAATATGTAGTCAATTTCTTTGAGTGTTAATAATAAAATATCATTTGTGGATTTATCGATATTACCGGTTCCATTACTGTTGCCATTACTAATATTTGAAAAATCGCATTCAATAAAAATGTGTCCAGTTTCATTAATTTCACAAATGATTTGATATACATAGGATTTATAGGGTAATTCGATATATATAGACACGGTTTTTTTGTCTCCAATTTCTCGTATTAATTTAAAGATGGTGGTTTTTTTAAGATATGGTATTTTTCGTCCATTTGTTGCCAATGTATTTGCATATAAACGATACATATTTTCTTGACGTAATGATGGATTATATTTAATGAGTGGTTGTGTGGGTGTTGCGTGTAGCATTTTAAATAATAAGTCGAGTGATATTTTCATTATAAAACTTGGATTAATACAAAGTTTAATATATTGAATTCCTTTTTGAATATATTTAAGTTGGGTTGTTTTTTGTTGATAAATGCCATAAAAAAGTTGAATATTGTCAAAATAGGTTAGTAGTTGGGTGTTCAAAAAATGTTTATTGTTTTGTGTTAATTCGTTTGATTTTTCTTGTAAGTCTTCGATTGTAAATATGTCAGCATCAAATAGAAGAGGATAATAAATTTTAATGATATTTTTTTGTATATCATTTATATTTTTAATGGTTGTTTGTTGGAATATTTGGTTTGATTTTGTGTAAAATAATATGTCATCTGCAAAGCATAAATAAATATTATTTCTATATATTTTTCCAGTATCTAATAATAATTTATCATTATTTGTTTGAATATAAAACATAGAATTCCATATTTTTTGTAATATTTTAATGCTTTCGATTTCAATATCATTTATTAAATATGGGTTGTATGAAATTAAATCGACTGGTTTTTTATTGAAATTAGCGGGTTGTTCCATCCAATCTTTTTGTCCAATTGGATGATTTATAAGAATACTGTCATTTCCGTCCTCTTCATCTTCGGTGTCATTTTCGGTGTCATTTTCGGTGTCATTATTTATTTCTCTGTTATTGTTATTGTTATTTCCATATTTTTTACAGACGGAAATAAATTCTGACATAGATATAAAATTGTTTGATTCATTTATGTTTTTTATTTTTTCGCGTAAAACGCGATTCATTTCGGGTTGAGAATGAAAGGTATAAATAAAGTTATTTAAAAACAAAAGCAACAATGTTTTAGTCATTTTAATTTTTCCATTTTGAGTTAAAACATTATAAATATTTGAGAGATTCACACGTATTTTTTTTTGGCAAAAAATATAAATACTTTCAAATGAAATGACATTACTTATAATATTTGTATTTGTATTTGTAGTAGCATTCAATAATAATTCGTTTAATATTTTGAGACGTATTATACTAACTGAATCATCGATAAATAGTTGTTGTTTAGAAAATTGTAATTTTATTTTATTGTTATTTATGTGTTCGATTTCATTTAAACTAAAAAATTCGTTCCAATTAGGTTCTTGTTTTTTTAAATATGCGTCTCCTATAAAAACGATTATTTTATATATTTCATTATTTTTTAGTATATTTAATTTAAACACTGGGATTTTTTCATTTATATTTATTTGTGATAAAAATTGATTTTTAAGTTTAATAGTTGGAGTCAATTGTTGTCTTTCTTTTTTGTTCATTTTATGGTTTTATAGTTTATTATATATAGTATAGTAAAAATAAAAAAATGATAATAAATTATAAAAGTATATTATAAATATAAATACAACTTAATAATTAATATATATATAATAAAATAATGTCATTAAATATTACTAATACATCGTCAATTAATTACAGCAACAGTGATAGTGACAGTGATAGTGATAGTGATTATAGTGTATTAAGTGATGTAAATAATGATGATACAATTAATCCATCACAATTTATGTTGGGAACTGAAAATGATGATAATTATGAAGAGGATGATACTGATTATACGGTTCCGTCGCATAATAAAAAATATCAAACTGGTCAAAATAATGATGTGGATGATGTGGATGATGATGAGGATGATGATTATATGCCACTAAATGAGGATGATGATGTGGATAGTGTGGAAGAGGAAGAATCAAATGATATTGCAGATGAAAGTGAGGAAGAGGAAGAGGATGAGGATGAGGATGAGGATAAATATTTTAAAAAAATAAATTATGCATTAAATCAGGAAGATTATTTAGAAAAATATCATCCAGAATGTAAGGCGGTTAATTATCAAGAAGTGGATTGTATGCTTACAATTATTAGAGATATAGACAATAATATTATTGACCCATTGCATAAAACAGACCCTATTCTTACAAAATATGAGAAAACCCGTATTTTAGGTTTAAGAACTTTGCAATTGGATAATGGTGCGGCTCCCTATATTCAATTGACCGAAAATATTATTGATGGTTATTTAATTGCAGAAATGGAATTGAGAGAGAAAAAGTTGCCATTTATTGTGAAACGTCCTTTACCGAATGGTGGGTTTGAATATTGGCGATTGTCTGATTTAGAGGATATTCGTGTATAATATAATGTAATGTAATAAAAGAAAAAAAGGGTTTATGCAATGTTTTTTTTCTTTTTTCTTTTTTTTCACATATACAGTTATATACAGTTATATACAGTTATATACAGTTATATACAGTTATATACAGTTATATACAGTTATATACAGTTATATACAGTTATATACAGTTATATACAGTTATATACAGTTATATACAGTTATATACCTATACACACACACACATTAATTTATGATGAATAACGGAATACATCAATAAATAATATACAAAAATTTTCATTTAATTGTCCATAAACGGGGTCATTAATATAAATATCTAATTTTTTTATGATTTGCAATAGTAAATAAACCTGACGAATAGGTTCAAGAGAGTCTCTAAGCATTTGATGAATAATGCTTTGACGGCCTATTTCAATGGGTTCATTGAAAATATTATTGATGGTTATTTCATTTTGAAATTCTTTTACGAAATTGCTAAACATGGTGATTACAATTTCATTTTTGGTTGTATTAACCAAACAATCTTTATAATCGCGTTCAATTTCGTGGATGGGATAAAGAATATCTAATGTTTGTAATAGATTATATTTGAACATCATTTTTTTGTAGTGGGCGATGGAGTGTGTGCAATTAATTTGTGCAGAACCGATAGTAATAGAATTATGGGCGTTCATTATATGATTTTTGCAAGAATAAATTGTGTTATGGAATGGGGGTTAGGGTTATATTTATTAAATAATTATAAAATGAATCATTTTTTTTAATATTTGGAGTGTTATTTAAATTATTGTAGATATGTATTAATGGGTAAATAGCCATAAATGGAATAATAACAGTCTATAACATAATGTATAAGGGGAATAATTATATATGGATAAATTGCGAAAAAAAGGACACTTACAATTTTATTTATTACAGTTATTTTATTTGATATTGCAATAAATACAATATATGAAAAACAAACGATACAATACAATGCAAAAAGCATATTACTTAAATTTGTTAAATTATCAATGCCCTCACTTTCATAAAATGTTAAACGTTTATTAGTAATTGTGTTTGCATTCGTTGTCTTTATATTCTTTTCCAATAACCAATTATGTTGTTTATATGTTTTAAATACGGGATTAACATTTGAATAATAGACGGATATGGTGATATATGTTTCTAAATCATTTTTAATTTTGTCAATAATGGTGTGTATTCGGTCTTGAAATTTTGCAATCATTTTTTGTGCATTTTCTTGATATTGTTGTTCAATATAATTGTCATATGCATTGGGTCCATTTTTGAAGGTGTAATAATTTTTGAAGGTGGTTTTTATTTCAGTTGGTGCAATTTGAAAGTTTGTTTGTGCTTTAGAGTATGCTTTTTTTAATAACGCTTCTTTTTGTGTATGTTGGCAATCTGGACCACAGAGGATGGATGATTGTGCTGATTTTATTTGTTGTAAAAAATTATTGAATACGTCTGTTGGGTTTTGATTATTTGTTGTTGTGGTTGGTATTGTTGTCATTATTTTGTTTTATTTGAGAGAGCAATAATAGATATTTATGTAATTATATGTAATTATATGTAATTATATTCGTTTAATTATATAATATAAAAATAATTTTATTTATTATAATATATACATTTTTACTAATTTATCGCGTTATAATTTATATAAAATGGTTAATAAAGACATAATTACACAAATTGATGGTAGAGAGGCATTTTTAGGTATATTAAAAAATAATCCGGGATTAATTATACTTAAATTTGGTGCAACTTGGTGCAAACCATGCAAAACAATTAAACCGATTGTGGAGGCGTTTTTTGCGACGAGTCCAGATGAGGTTGCATGTGGTGATTTAGATGTTGATATGGAAGGTAATATTGATGTTTATGGATATTTACAAACAAAAAAAATGGTTCATGGTGTTCCTGTTTTATTATGTTATAAAAAAAAAGACCCTGTTAAGGAACAAATATCATTTATTCCAGATGATAGTATATCTGGTGCAAATGCGGGGGACCTTGATGCATTTTTTAAACGTTGTGGTAAGCATTTGGATGATATTCGTATTAGAAATTTGATTTGAAATTAATAGGGTATTTGTTGAGCCCCCTATATTCCTATTAGTAAGATTTATGTGAATATTTTGTGAATATTTTATTTTTATTTTTATTTTATTGAAAGTGATAAAATAAAAAGGGTTTGCAAATTAATCTTTATTTAATATTATTTATTTCTCTCAAATTATTAATTTTATTTTGATTTAAAGAGAGAAGTGAATTGAGATTTATATTTTGATTGTTTTGAGATGAACCTATAAACATACATCCTTATTTAAATAATAAATCAGTCGCTGCGTGCCTAAACGGCACTTGCTCCCACGCTCGCCCCTTCGGGGCTCGCTGGCGGACCCTAATTAAGACCAATGGTCTTAATATCGGGACGAGGGGCAAAGGTGTGGAGGGAAGGTTTTAAACATAATCCTTATTTAAATTGAGATTTATATTTTGATTGTTTTGAGATGAACCTATAGGACGCCTACATACATCCTTATTTAAATATTAAATGAGTCGCTGCGTGCCTAAACGGCACTTGCTTCCACGCTCGCCCCTTCGGGGCTCGCTGGCGAACCCTAATTTAGACCACTGGTCTTAATATCGGGACGAGGGGTAAAGGTGTGGAGGGAAGGTTTTAAACATACATCCTTATTTAAATATTATTTATTTCTCTCAAATTATTATTATTATTTTGATTTAAAGAGAGAAATAAATTGAGATTTATATTTTGATTTATATTTTGATTTTGTAACGAAGAACCCATAAACATTAATCTTTATTTAATATTATTTATTTCTCTCAAATTATTAATTTTATTTTGATTTAAAGAGAGAAGTGCTCGTTTTGTTTTTTTGCAAAAAACAAAACGGAACCAGCCGCAAGGCGTCCAATAAATTGAGATTTATATT
>Ga0302186_10003780_pt1 | contig 10904 bp, 10 predicted proteins | sample II_Bog_E1_2_FD_198782 | JGI IMG/M metagenome (GOLD analysis project Ga0302186, IMG submission 198782) | Peat permafrost microbial communities from Stordalen Mire near Abisko, Sweden - II_Bog_E1_1 | ecosystem: Environmental > Terrestrial > Soil > Wetlands > Peat | place: Sweden: Abisko...
AATAAAATTATATGCAAAAAAATATAATTTGAAATTCTATTTATGAAATAATTTAAAGAATTTTTTGGTATAGAATTAAAGAAAAATTCTGTTTCAAATTTCAATAGATCCCAAGTTTTAATATTTAAAAACTGATAATAAAAAAAAAAAATTTCTTCAAAACTCTGGAAATGGATTCTTTTAAGAATTTGTTTTTATTTCCTGACGTGGGGAGCAACTTCTACCTCAACCAGGTTGACGACACATTCGAGTTGGAGAACCCCTATACATATAATTGTCTTTCAGACGAAAAAGAAGAAAATAGGTAAAAAGTTTCTGAAAAGTTTTGGATTAATTTAAAGGAGTAGCGAAGAGTATCAACCACCGGATTGGAAGTCCCTACCAAAAGAAGTGGGAAAAATTATCGGGAAAGGAGGAAATGGATTAATCAAACTACTTACAGCCAACGAGATTTTTTATGCTGTAAAGTTCTTCAAAAAGGATGATGATTATCATCATGAAAAATTTATAACACAAAAGATTCGAAGAATTAAAAGAGGGGCCCACATTTTATTAATTTTATTGATGATTATCAGGAAATGGTAATTTTCAATATATTCTTTTTTAAAAGAAAATAATAGGGTGAAAATGAATTAATTTTCGAACTAGCTGCTTGCAATTTAGAGGAGATTGCAATTAGTGGAAAAGAGACAAAAGTGCCATATAAAGAAGAAGAACTATTCTATATATTGATAGCCCTCGTAAATTCTCTCTGTGTTTTGAAAGACAACAGAATTGCTCATTATATAAAGCTTACGAATATCCTTGTTGTTTCTAATCCTTCTAATCCACAGGAATATATTTACAAATTAGGAGATTTTGGAGAATCTCATTTTTTTGGGGAAAACGACCCATTTCCTCAGACTTCATTAAAATCATTGAGAGGCCTTACTTTTTCTTTCGCTTCGCCTGTGCTGAAAAAATTCGTAAATTTAACATCAATTCTAAGAAAAAAAGCTGGGGCTGGGGGTGAAGTAATTTATCCATTATATAATCCATTCTCATGTGATGTCTATTCACTCGCATTGACTATTGCAAATTTGACCGACCTAAAAAAGATAGAAATACAAAAATTTCATTATGATCAGAATTTTCAAAATATTCTGATACTAATGAGATTACATTATCCAAAATTAGCATTGTTTTTGGAAAAAATGCTGAGAGAGAGTGAAGAATTCAGAATTCCTTTAAATGATTTACAACTAAAATTAGAAGATTTTAAGGAATATGCTCAAGCTCCAAATGAAATAGAATTTCTAGAAAGAGTAAAACATTGTCATCGTCAACATCCAATCAATAATAATATTGATAATGAGGAAGAAAAACTCAATCGTTTCCAAAGTCTATTAAAAACTAGAACAAACCAGAAAACTCTAGAAAATTACTTGAATGGCCAGAAAACAATTAGCGAGGAACCAGAAATATTCAGCCAAAGAGAAGATATTGAAAAAATGACAAAGGAAAAAAGAGAAATGAATGAAAAAAAAAGGACCTTAACGAATTCGGAATTATTCAATGTAAAAAGTTATGGTGATATTTAAAAAAAAGGAAAAATTTAAATATTTCAGAAACTTAATTTTCTATATTAGTGATCTAAAAAATTTGTATTAGATAATTTTTTTCCATATGAGTTGTGGTAAATTTTGATGCCAGAGTCTCCCAAATCAGATTCTCCAAAAACAGAGTTCTCGTAAATTAGAGTTTTCCAAATCAGAGTTTTTTCCAAAAAAGCATTCAAATCAGAGTTTCCCAAATCAGAGTCTCCTAATACAAAGTCTCCAAAACGAGAGTCTCCCAAACCATACTCTCCTTATCTCCAAAACCAGAGTCTCCAAAACCTGAGTCTCCTGAACAAAAGTTTCCCAAACCTGAGTCTCCCAAAAGAACTTGGTTCATTTTCTGCGTTTATGAGAAAAGAAATTTCGAAGGACGTTTTCGAAAAACTTCTGAATTCAGAAAGCATTTGATAAAAGAACATCCAGAATGGACTGAAGGTCGAAGATGTGCTATAAGTAAACTAATTTTTTTGATGAGTAAGGCTTATATGCATAAGGGAAAAAGACCTCTATCTCCTTTCGAACAAGCTTTTTACTGGAATGAAGTATTCAAATGTTTCTCAGAAAAAAACAGGAAAAATTATTATGATAATGATTTTGTAACATTGAAGGCGGCTGGAAGAAAGACCAAAGTTTCCAAAACCAGAGTTCATCAAACCAGATTCTTCCAAACCAGAGTCTCTCATAGCTCCCCAAACTTGAGTCTTCCAGAAGATTCTTCCTACCAAGAAACAAAGAGTCCCCAAAACCAGAGCTTTCCAAATAAGAGTATACCAAACCAGAATCTACAAAACCAGAGCTTTCCAAATAAGAGTATCTCCAAAACCAGAGTGTCCCAGACCAGAGTCTCCCAAACCAGAGTCTATCAAACAAGAGTCTCCTGAATCAGAGTCTCCAAAACCAGAGTTTCCCAATCAAGAATCTCGCAAACCATGGTTTCCCAAATCAGATCTCAAAAGCCTAACTCTCCAAAATAAACAAGACTCTCTGAAACAAGACTCTCCAAAACAAGACTCTCCCAAACAAGACTCTCCTAAACAATACTCTAATAAACAATACTCTAATAAACAAGACTCTCCCAAACAAGACTCTCTGAAACTAGATATTCCCAAACAAGACTCTCCCACACTAGGCTCTTCCAAAAAAGATTTTCTCAAACAAGGAACTCCACAACAAGATTTCCCAAACAAGACACTCCCAAACTAGACATTCCTAAACAAAAATATCCCAAACGAGACTCTCCCAAACAAAGACTCTCCCAAACAAAACCCTCCAAAAGAAGACTCTCTCTCCCAAACAAGACTCTTGACCTACTATAATAATTCTTGCCAAAGCGCCACTAGTTCCAACCCAAAAATTTAATGTTTTTTTAATCGGTGATGTCAAAAGCTTTAAATATATATTTTTTTTAGAAACTATGTATTTTCGATCCATAAAATTTTGAAAATAATTGTAAATAATTTGAAAAAAAAAATTTATCCGAAAAGAAAAAATTCTTACAAAATGTAATTAAAAAATTTCTTAACTTTCAAAAAAAAAATGGTCACAGAGGGGGTTGAACCCTCGACCCCCGCGTTATTAGCACGGTGCTCTAACCAACTGAGCTATGCGACCTTATTAACATTCATCCCTGGCTATTTCTTAAAAGTTAAAACACCATTTTATTTTCATTTCACTCTGAATTCAAATTTCAAACAAAAACACATAATATATAAAATCCTTCTATGAATATCATGAATTTTAAAGAGTGTTCAATTGATTTAAAAACTCTTGCACATTGGAAACTAAATCTATAGCGACCATTTTCTCTTCTATGCTTTTTATTACGGAATTTTCTCCATTTTCATCCTTTTTTTAGAAAGAAAAATCTAAAAAAATCAAACGAAAAAATTACCAAAAATTGCTTCATATCATTTAAAGATTCTGTTAGTCTTGATTTGACGTTAGGGAGCATCATGACGGTTTCCTCTAATACTTCTTTCTAGAATGATTTTTTATAAGAGCGTTTTTTCTAAATATCAACCTGCTTTTTTATTGTGTATTCATCAACATTTGTCATTTCGAGAGTTTTTATCTTTTCACGTTGCTTTTCCTCCTCTTTCTGATAACCCAGATATTCCTTTTGGATACGTTTTAGCGATCCGATCTTGATTTTGAGCTGTCTTGCAAGGTCAATTTCCATTGTTGATAATGCTGTTTTTTTTTGAAATTTTAAGTTTTTTTTATCAAAAACAATAATACAAATGAAAAATTTTTATTATTAAGGCTAAAATTTTTATCAAATGATAAAATCTGACATGAAAAATTTATTTTACATGTTGTTGTCAATGCTTCATTTTTTTTACGAATGTTTTTGCAAATAAAATTTCACAATGGTTTGAAGATTTTCTAAAATTTCACAATTTTTTGAGCCAAATGCAAATTTTTTTGAAGAAAAAAATAGCAAAAATTAATTTTTTTAAGAGCAAAAAAAAAAAACACAAGTCTTTAACATTAAAAATCATAAAAAATAAGGTCACAGGAGGGTTTGAACCCTCGACCTCCGCTTTAATGTCACGGTGCTCTACCCCACTGAGCTACAGCGACCTTTGTATCCATCTGCCTCTCGAAACCCAACACATAGGATTTTTGCAAATCCCGATAAAAACCTTCATAATTTCAAAAAAACCTTATTTTATGTTAACTCTTTTCCAATGGCTTTTCTTCATTCTGACCATACTAATAACCTCCCCGATCTATTATCTTTACTATTTTCCATTTTCTAAAATTTCACAATTTTTTGAACATTTTCACCAAATTAAGAATTTTTTTGAATAAAAAAATAGCAAAAATAAATTTTTTAACACAAATTTTTAACAATAAAAGTCACAAAAAATATGGTCACAGAGGGGGTTGAACCCTCGACCCCCGCGTTATTAGCACGGTGCTCTAACCAACTGAGCTATGCGACCTTTCTATCCATTGCCCTCTTCCGACCCCACACAACCCATAGGATTTTTGCAAATCCCCATAAAAACCTTCATAATTTCAAAAAAAACTTATTTTATGTTAACTCGTTTCCAATGGCGTTTCTTCATTCTGACCCTGCTAATAACCTCCCCGATATATTCGCTATACTATTTTCCAATCCTCTTCAAAAAGACGATTGAATCCAAATTCCTGAACAAATATACCCCCTCCCATCTTGAATTCCTCTATAACTCCATAATAATCTTTTATATTTTTCCTAACATCTTCCTTCTAATCTTCAAACGGCAGCTTTTCCAGACATTGACTCTTCGTCGGATCCTTTTTTTATCAAGTTCTTTTCTTTTCCTAGGGGAAATGCTATTTGAGCTTGGTTTCTTATATAATTCCTTATATACAATGATCTGCAGTCGTGGGTTATATGGTCTAGGAGCTGAAACACTCTTTTCTATGCTAAATCTCTTGCTTTTGAAGTATTTTAGAAAGGAAAATGTGGGAATTTTGGTGGGGATTTTGATAATGATGAGTAATTTGATAGGGGCCTTATCATTTCCTGTGGCTGGATTTTTATATAATCGATATGGAATGGGGACATTGACAAATGTCAATAGACTAATGATTATCGTGAGTTATGGCTCAGCTCTGATCACGATTTTCTATGACTATTATCTGGAGAAAGCCACCAAACAAATCAATATTTTGCTTGAAAATTTCAAGAAAACCAAGAAAAATGATAAGATCTGGCTCGATGACCTATACATTGGAGCGAATATTATAAGGAAAAACGATAAAATCAACTATTATCTCTTTAGTTTCGCGTTTTTATTCATTCCGAACATAGTTTGCTTCAACAATTTCGGCAGTTCCTTCCTTTTGGAAAAGAATTACTCATCAATGCCTTTGGAAGAAGGTTATTTCCATGTTTCGATAATATTTTGTCTTTTATGGTTTTCCGCGACTTTCTCATCATCTTTAATGAGTTTCTACCTGACACAAAATAGTGAAAAATATGACTTTCTCATTTATTTCTCGCTTTTAGCTATCATAGGCCATTTTTTATTATTATTCTCTTGGCCGTTTATTGGTGCGATTTGCCTTGGAATCAGTTATGGAGGAGCTTTAAGCGTTTTTTTTAGTCTAATAGAAAGAAATCAACAGAAAGAAGATCATATATTATGTTTCGCGAATCTTGGTATTATGGTTTCAAGCTATTTAATGGCATTTGTGAGCCAAATTGGGCCGTTTTATAATCATTGCGAGCTGGTTTTGTTGATGTTCGCGATTTTGAGTTTTTTGGTCGCAGTGATGTTTTTCCATAATAAAGAAATGAAGATGAAAAGGAGGGATACTACTTGGGGAAATGGGACAGTGTTTGAAATTGAGAGGGATGAGAAAGAAGGATATGAACCTATTGAAATGGAGGATTTAAATAGTAGTCGGTAAATGGATTAAAATTTGAAAGTTTTGGGTTTATATATATATATATAATAGTGCATAGTAAATTTTTCATTAAATAATAGCAATTTTTATTTTTGTTTGTAAAAGAAAAAAATTAAGAAAATTGAAAATAGAAAAAACAGAATTTTTTAAAAAAGTTTTTGTTTTTAATAAAAATTGTGGAAAAATTAAAAATTGATTCCATTTTTTTAATTTCTTTTATGTTTTACAAAAATTTTTCTTTCTATAAATTTCAGATTTTTTTGATTATTGTTCAAATTCAAATAATTAAATGTTGCTAAAATTTCTCATATGCTAGCTGAATCTTAGCTAAATTTAAATAACATATTTTTCTTAATTAAAAAAATCGAAAAAAACTATTTCTTCTCAACTTTTTTGAATCAATTTCAAAAACTTCTCATTGAGCTTCCTTCTGAAACTTTCCCTTTCTTTCTCAATCTCCTTCCTTCTCATTTGTATCACATTGATCTCATCATATTCATCTGTAGATTCCTCTCCCTCTTCCTGCCATCCCATTCTAATCAAAAAATCTCGTTCCTTTTCAGGTATTTCCTCAAAAACCCTCCTATTCTTTGAGATTTTATCTTCCGAAAGATGAATTTTAAAGTTATTTTGATGTTTTCTCAGGTCGTCTGTTGATGAATTATCTTCAGGTTTATCTTCCTCAATGTCAGTGAGGGTATGAGTATTATTGGAGTTGTTTTTTTTAGTCTTTTTCTTCTCTCTTTTGCGACAACGTTTTTTACGCAGCTTCTCCTTTTTAAGATCATAACTCATCTCTTCTTGTTGGAGATATTCCTCAAGGACGGTCTTTTGGTTATGTAGGTTCATTTTCTTGGAGTACATGTAGCTGATGTTCTCGATTATGCAATGCGTGGCCTATTTTTTTATTGAATTTTATGGGAAATTTGAAAAATTTAAAAAAATCAAAAATTTGAAAAATTTGAAATTTTGAAAAATTTCATAAATTTGAAATATTTAAAATTTGAATAAAATTTTTGAATTTTATTTAAAAAAATGTCAAAAAAAAAAATACTATGTTGTAAAACATCAATCTGATGATTTCTTCTGATTTACGTGCTTTCCAATGATCTTGGAGCTTTTCTTTTAAGGTGAGTCCGAGACAAATGAGCAGTTCTTCTTGTGCTGCTTCTTTAGTGAGAGTATGTCTGCTATGAATTGAGAAATCTGTTTCCGATCTGGAAAGGAACTCCTTCATAATTTCCACCTTTATTTCAAAAAACCCATAATAACTTAACAAAAATCAATAAAATTACTTGCGCTGGAAACACAATTTGTTTATTTTGATTACAAAATTTAATAATAGAGATGATATCAATATTCTCACATTCATCATCTCCAATTTCTGTGCATTTCGATAATTTTTCATCGCAACTGCATTGACAATGCGCGTAATTTTCCACAATATGACATTTGCATTGGCAATGGGAAATCAAAGCTTCTGCTGTGTCAAGTTTCTCTTCATTATTGCCTTGAATGGTGCCTGAAGGTAAATAATCTGGGTTGTTTTCTATGTTGAGGATCTCCTGATCAGATGATAATTCCTCATCCTCGGATAAATTTTCTGGACTTTCAGCGTTTTCTTTCAATCGTTCATATGCGAATAAGATGTTCTCTTGACAAGTGTTACAAAATCTCCTTTTTTTGAAATAGTTCTATAGAAAAATTCAAAAAAGTTAGTTATTTTTTTTTATTTCAGTGTTAAAAAAATCACTAAATTTAATTTCTTGAGAGAAAAAAAGCAATAAAAAATTAAAATCAAATTACATTCAAATTCTTCAAAAAGATCCCCTCATCAATTTGCACGTATTCCTGGAAATCGTTGATATTGCTCTCGATGATCGAATATAAATTCTTATTCGAAATGGGTTTCTTCGAATGTAGCAAACATCTATGTATTTTGCTTTTCTTAAATACACCAGTCTCTTTCTTCTTGATGCTAAGATCCTTATTGAATTCCTGCAGGACATCACTATTAACCTTAAGTTCAGCCAACAGATGTGCAATGTCTTCATTATTTGAATATGCAGTTAATCCGAATGTGGTATTCGTGTATAAATTGAACGGTCCCGGTCCGTTTTTCTTCAAACTGGAAAAATTTTCCTGGATGTAAGATTGCAATTGATTGAAGCAGCCCACACAATCCACATCCCTTTGGATCTGAAAGAAGAGGCTTTCAGATGAGACGGACAAAGCTTCCAGCTTTTCTGTTTTATTCAATGCATCAAGGCTCTTCTTTATGCTATCCGCCTCTCTTGTAAGTTCTGTGTCTTTATTATCTATGAAAATGATGGCAAAAACATTTAAAATTATAATAAGATGCAATTACTTAAAGAAGCCTTGGATTTGGCTTTTTTCTTCCCGATTGGCACTACAGTGGTTTCAGACTTGTTTTCATCATTGGAATTACTTTTCAGAGACTCGTTTTTCTCGGTTTTTTGTTCTTCGGGTGAATCGAGGTAACTGGCGAGCTTTTTGGGAGTGTTATATTGGAAATGGAAGTTGGTTCTAGTCTGTTGCGAAAAGAAGGGGATAAGAATAGATGGAATTAAGAATAAAAGTGAACCTGAGGTTGAGACATAGAGAATTTGTAGGTCGGGTTAGATATGAGCAATAGTTTTTTTTTGAAGCAAAATTTGTTTTTTTTTGGTTTTCTAATGAAATTTGATTTTCACAATAAAAAAGAAGAAAAAAAAGTTTCCAGAATTGTCTATTATTTATTAAAACAAAAAACGCCCCCGTCTTGGAATCCATACTTCGTCAACAGATTGCATATTTAATATTATTATTAATCCTTTTATTCAAATTGCAAAAATGGGCTCCACCTTTGTTTGTCTATGCAAATGCTCCCCTGCCTCACCTTTATTACCCCCTCGTTCTTTATTCCAAAATATGGACCGCGCAGTAAAAGCATGCAATCCACAAGATCAATCCATGACCTCTTCAGGCTCAGCCATAGATACCAGCTTCCATATTCCAGCAATTCGAATTGCTAAAGATAAAGTGAAGCATCCAACAGAATTCCAACCCCATGAAAATTTAGATGCGATATATACCAAAAGCAAGAAGCCGGACCTGTTATTAAAAGACATAAAAATAGCCAAATTTCTCGGGTTTCATGTCTCGAGCAAAGCGCTTCTTGTGATGAAAATACCTCATGTGAAATCTGAATGTACGGATTATAAGCTCTATTGTCTAAAGGAGATGAAGAAACATGCAACAATTTCCTTCGAAGTAATAAAAGCTCTACCTCAAGGCTGCTCAAATCCCTTCCTGGCCTCGATCAAAGCCGTATACGAAGGTGATACCCAAGTGTATTTCCTAAACGAATACGTATCCGGTGGCAAATTGTTCGATGTTATGATGAAATCCAACCTGAAAAATGAGATGCTGATAGCTTTTATCATGGGGGAGGTGCTCCTCGCCCTCGAATACCTCCATAATTTTGTCGGAATCCCTTGTGGTAACTTGAAAACAAGCAACATCCATCTCACTTCAAGAGGACATATCGCCTTGACTGATTTCGGAATTTGTCGAAAATATACAAAATCTATGAATGTTGAAGATTTTTTGTTCTTTGCTCCAGAGGTCTTAGAAGGGGCTGCCCATGACACCCTGAGTGATTTCTGGAGTTTCGGAGTGTTTCTAACTTTGGTCTTGACTTCCAAGCTTCCTTTTGAAAATTCCAAGGATAGAGATATTCTAGAGAAAGACATCAAAGAAGGCAACATAGTTTTACCAGATGGCCTAGGACTTGTGGCATTGAATTTGATCAGTCGATTGCTGATGAAGAAAAGAGAGGAGAGAATTGGAAGAAATGGCATTGAAGAAGTGAAAAGACATGCATTTTTCGCTCAGGTTAAATGGGAAATGCTTCGTGGGTTGAAGTTGAGATCACCTTTTGTAATGAAAGGGAAGAATGTGACGAAAGAAGGAAGCAGGGAAAGCTTGAATGGTTGTAATAATGGAGTGGAGGATATGATGCATTCAGTGATGCATTTTTTGAAGTGATGATGGCTTTGCATATTTTTTTTAATGCGGATTTTTATGATGACTAATTAGTTTTTTGAAGCCAAAGAGTTTTAAGAATTTTGTTAATATTTTGTAGCGTTTTTTAAATAAAAAGTTCTCTTAAATTTGATTTTTCGAACACTCATTCAAAAAAATGTTTCACTCTTAATAAAAAAATTTAAAAGTTACTTTCTTTTTTTGCTAAAAAGTTTAAATTCCTTCTTTCTTTTCCTTTTCTGCAAATCCTTGCAAAAAAGTCTTCACTCCCAAATAAATATTGTTGATGGGTTCAGTCACAAGCTCATTTTCCAAGATGCCTATCCTCTATTCAAACTTATACTCCCCTTTAAAACTCAATAATATACCAACACTTCCCGTTGAAAATTCAGCTCATCAAGCGAATTCTCAATGAGGCTATTAACTTTTCTTTTGCAGTTTCGAAGAAATTCTAAAAATTCGTAAAAATTCGTAAAAACTCTGAGTTTACTAAAAATTTTACCGTTTTCTGGAGTAATTTTCTTAATTCCTTTGACAGGAATTTTAGGCACATCATTCCAATTCATCGGAATTTGTCGATTCTGATAAACTCCGAATTTTGTGAGAAATAGTTTTTCTTCCAAAGAGTTCAATTCATGGGTCATGGCTTCGGGTCTATCACTTGCAATTGATGTTTCAAATGAATCTAGTCTTTTTTCTTCATTTTTCAAGTTTTTCTTCTCCTGAGTGAGTTCGAAATATTTGGCGTTTGATTTTATGATTCTGGCAAACGGATTATAATAAAGTAATGAGGACTTTATATTCAAATGTGGCAATTGGTCTCCATTTGTGAGGTTCCTTCTGCATCTTTTCTGT
>Ga0302186_10003782_pt1 | contig 10901 bp, 15 predicted proteins | sample II_Bog_E1_2_FD_198782 | JGI IMG/M metagenome (GOLD analysis project Ga0302186, IMG submission 198782) | Peat permafrost microbial communities from Stordalen Mire near Abisko, Sweden - II_Bog_E1_1 | ecosystem: Environmental > Terrestrial > Soil > Wetlands > Peat | place: Sweden: Abisko...
TTGGCCAATCCTACAAGTGCACAGGATGCAGTTACAAAAATATATGTTGACACTAACATTGATATACAGGGTGTTCCCCCTGGAGGAACAGCTGGTCAGGTCCTTGCTAAAATTGATGATACAAATTACAATACTGAATGGACTACTTCTTCTAGCCAAAATGCTTCAAATCTTATTAGTTCCACTGGTCTTGTTAGTGTAAATACAACTACCCCCACTAGTGGTCAAATCTTGATGGCCGTAAATTCTACCGAAGCCACATGGCAAACACCTATAGGAGGTGATGTAAGTTCAGTATCTGGTACTTCTGGTCAAATTGTTGTAACACCAACCACAAGTAATTGTGTAGTTAGTATGGATCCAACCTACTTAGGACAAACTAGTATAACAACTATTGGTAATATATTAAAAAATTTATAGCCTTAAGTATTAAAAAGAAAATTACCATAGAATAATGTCATTAAAATTTGTTGATAAACTTGTTACATTCATTAATACATGTGGTCCTACTATAGGACATTGGAACACAGAAGGAAATCATTTCAAAATTGTCAATTCAAGTAAATTCAATCAATTTATAAAGCCAGTAATGTCTATAGCAACATTTCAACGCCAATTAACTTATTATGGCTTTACAAGATGTAGAGAATACAAAAATGGATGGATGTTTGAGCACAAGTACTTTCAAAGAGATAATCCAGAGCTTCTAGGTAAGATAGTAAGAATATGTGATAAACATTCAAAATTTAGAAAAAAAACAAAACGTTGTAAAGTATTAGGTAATTTAGAACAAAAAATCAATGAATTGTACTATAAAAGTAATGATTTAGAACAAAAATTAAATATACTACAATTCAGCATACAGAATTATTACAAACCAGCACCTAAAAACTCTCCCTGCACAAGTCCAATATTAAGTCCAAACTATTTTTATGATGAGCTAAATCTAGAAGACTTAAAACTTGAAAATATAAATGTTGATATAGAGAAAATTATAAGTGAAAATTTATGAGTATGGACGCTGGGGCTTTAATACATATTGCGAATATGGAGGGAGTGATTTATTAGGAGGAGGTAAAATTGGTAATATTCTTTCGGGAATTTTTAATTGTAATTCTTTATCTAGATTTTGTTTCATGCTTTGAAGAATTTGGTCACGATTATCAGGTATCATACTAACTAATCTATTTGGTTCTAATATCTGTTGTGGTTTTGGAACTTCATTTATTATATAAGCAGACATATCTCTAATTGGGAGAATAGGTAGTCCTACAAATTGATTCATTTAAAATTAAAAAAGAAAAGAACCTAAGATAAAAAACAAAGATAAAACAACGTTTTGGATGAATGATCATGATGAAGATTATGAAGAACCAAGTAATAATGTTAATTTTGATTTAACATTATTACCCTTATCTACTCCTATTGCAACCCCAAATGCCACCCCTATTGTCATTTCTAATATTTACTCCACTCCCTCGTCTCCCGTATCTTCTGCGTCTGTCAGATCTTTTACATCTTTTACATCTTTTGCACTTACACCTAATACACCTAATACAACCGCTACAACACCAACCGCTACAACACCAATTACCAACATACCAACCAACACACCAACATCTAACACACCTACAACATATTTATCTAGGCCAGGAACACCATTTTCTATTCCTTCTATTCCTTCTATTCCCTCATTTGTTCGATCTAGACCAAGACAAAGAGCCTCTAGTATTACAGATTTCCCAGATGCTTTATATCATCTTGCCCCGACAGATGAAGAACAAGATGAATTAAGACGAGAATTATATATAGCTTTGCGAGATGCAGGTCTAATAACAGAACCAAAAAAACAAAAAGTATTTCCAAATGAATAGGCAAATGATTTGTCGTTTGTTAAACAGATTAATTCTACTTTTGGTTTTTAAATGAATAACGACGTAGAAACCCTACCATATAGTTATCCATTAGCAGAACATAATGTTTTTTATTCTACATTATCTCATAAAAATATATACATAGAAAATTCTTGGATATTGATTCCTACACGATTGGTAAATTTAATTAATGATTTTATTCTTTTCAAGCAAAGTTATGGTACTAAAATTGAACAAAAATTTTATAAAGCCATAGATACTCCAAAAATGATAAAACGAATGTTTAAAAATAGACCACTTGGATTTATGAATTCAAGTGATTACTATGTATTACAAGATGGAACAGATGGTATGGGGCATTGGGAATCAATAGGTTCTAATAAAGAATCTGAACCATTACTTCTTACTAGATATATGAGTTATGATGAATTAGAATTAAGTTCTTTTTTGAGTATAAGTATTTTTACTCCTTTTATTAATAAGGGTTCTCGAAAGAATTGGGGTAAACGTGAAGAGAATTGTCAACCAAATGGAATATATATCGGTCAAGTAGGACCTAGATTTCAAAAACAATTTCGAATGGAATGGAGATTTATGATTGTGGAACCTGAACAAAATATTCCCGAAAATGGATATGGTCCACAACCAGTTCAAGGTAAAAATTCAACATATTTAAGTCTTTGGGCTAATTTTTATGACATTGATTATTTTCCATTGTATCTAGATGTAGAAAAAGATACTACAGGCAGATATTTTAAACTAAATAATGGTCCGTATTTAGATATACTAGTTTACAAAAAAAGAATTAGATATTCAGCAGAACTTTTTCTTAAGGAGGCTAATTATCGAGCTATGAAAATAGGTAAACAAGCATTCTGTCATGTAGTTGGATTAGGACTAGGTGTGTGGAAAATAGCAGAAATTCAAACGATTCTTACTATAGAGGTGTATCTTGAATTACTAGTTGCTTTCAAATTTCCTTTTATTTCTGATTTATATTTTGCATGGTTTAATATCACAGAAAAAGAAATACAATTTCCCACTGAGATTAATGGAGTTAATATTCATAAGGGAATTAGAGATCCTGCTGAACCGTTAAATGACTCTAACAAATTACTTGTAGCCAATTGGGCATGGGACTCTAATTCATACATAGGTAATGAATACTGGTGTGGAAATTTAGGGAGTTCTGGAGATCCTGCTGCAGCCAGTTGCAGTTTTATTGCGTACATTGGAAATCCAGATCTCAACGATATTAATGAAGTGCATCATTTTTAATCATACTTTTCAACCTTTTTTATTTAGTATCTTTAAATGAGTTGGTTGCACAGACCAAATGAACGAGATAAGCTTGAAGCAGAATTAATGAAATTACAAGAACTGGGAAGTAGACCCATTGATATGCCAAGAATTATAAAAATTCAAAGTATATTACAAGGTTTCGAAGACTTTAATAAATTAAGTCCGCCAAAAAGACGACTAATATTTCCACGAATGTCTAGAATTGAGAAAACTAGTTTTGGCAGACGCAGAAGATCACGCCGTAGATCGCGTAGATCGCGTAGATCGCGTAGATCGCGTAGATCACGCTATAGACGTAGAAGGTCTAGACACAGACGTTAATTTCCGTAATTTGAATTGTATGTTTATGTATAAAGAAAAATGAACAAGGTAGTTTACTTTTTGATGATTTTTTTTATATTAATTGGAGTATTAGTAAGTCTGAAAGTACTTATTTATCGGGTAGTACCTTTTGTTAATCAGTATGTTCTAATGCAAGAATTAGACTTAACAAAACGATATGGTCAAGATTCTTGGGTTTTGATAACAGGACCTAGTTCAGGTATGGGAGAACGTTTTGCATGGGAATTTGCACAGAGAGGATTTAATCTTATACTGATTGGTAGTAGACGCACAAAACGAGTAATTAGACAGATAAAGAACAAATATAAGATTCAAACTAAATTCGTTGAGGTAGATTTTGGGAATTCGTTTATGCCAGATTTTTTTGATCCTGTGCAAAAAGTAGTAGACGAAATAGGCACAAATTGGACCATACTTATAAATAATGTTGGCTATAGAACAGCAGCTTTAAAATATGAAGATATGTCAATAGAGGAGATGAAAAAAACTATCTCAGTAGGAACTCTAGTTCAAGCTAAACTTACTCAAATGGCTTTGCAAAAATTTAAATCTAGACAAGCTCATACAGCTATAGTAAATATTACGGCTTTAAATTCGTATACGACTGATTTTCTAGCAGTAGATAACGAAATTAGTGTGCCATATTTATCGTGTTATGAAGCCACTAATAGTTTTGGATATTTTCACGCAAAATCAGTTTACGAAGAAATTAAAGATAAATATCCACTGATTGATTTTTTAATTATTACACCTGGAGCTGTTGTCACAAAACATACTGATTCTGTTTTACGAGACACAATATTTGCTGTAGATGTACAAACTTTTGTTAAAAATATTATACTTTTAATGGGAAATGAAAATGGGACTAGGTGTGCATATTTTGGACATTCACTGTTATCTGCCCTAGTAAATCTTTTTCCATGGGTAGATACAAAATCAATAACCCACAAAGTAGGCTATGATTTTGCTAAATTTCAGGAAACCATTAAAAGTAAAAGTAAAACTCTTTAAGATTTCATAAATAAAGAGATTAAGGTATAATGAACAGTGACGAAGAAAATAATTATGACGCAGAAAATGCCGATGTACTAGAAAAAAATGAAAGATATACAAACAAAACTATGCATTCTGCATTAGCTGGTTTTCCAATAGAAACACTAGATGAAATTTTACAAGATGGACAAGTATTTGCTCCAGATGATTTTGAAGAAAATTATTTAAAATGGCCAGAAGCTATAAGAAATAAATGGACATACAAACCCATAGTATGGGAAGTAAATGATATTCAGGAAGTTGTAGGATTTATACTAGAATACAAAACACTTTCACTTGAGTCTTCTCAACCATCAATATCTCAACCATCAATATCTCAACCATCAATATCTCAACCATCGGTATCTCCTGTAGTAATTCCTCAAATAGAAATGGAGAAAGAACTTGAGAAAGAAGAACCACCTCCACTTATTCCTCAAATAGAAGCAGTTAAAGAAGAACCATTATCACTTACACCCCATATAGAGGCAGAAGAAGAAGAAGAAGAACAGCCACCTCCTCTTATTCCACTAATAGAGGAAGAAACATTGTTGGATTCTCCAGAAGATAAAGTTATATCCACAATAGCTGATACTTTTTCAAGAACAAATATACTAGAATATGTTAAGTCTACGTTTTTTTAAATATAAATCAACTTAAGGAAACATATTAATACTAATTACAGCCCCTGTGGCGCAATGGATAGCGCACCCGACTTCTAAAGTGAAATCGGGAGGTTGTGGGTTCGAGTCCCACCTGGGGTTTAATCATATATAAATTCGTTTATATATGATTAAATTTTTGCTGTATTTGTGTTAATATTCTTTACATGTATAAAATGACTTACGTACATTATATTCAAATCTTTATTAGCTTAACATTTCTTATATCATTTATCTTAATAGGAAAATATTGGAATATTCCAATTTCTTAAACAATCATGTAGGTAAAAACTACATTACCAGCTAATGCATTTGCGCCATAATTACTTACAGTTACAACTGCAGTACCAGCTCCAGATACACTTACAGTTAATACTGGAACTCCATTTGTGAAGGGAACACCACCATATGTTACCAATTGTAACATAATTTGAGAAGTAGCTAAAATTACTGAACCAGTAAGATTAAACGATGTGCTACTGGCAGAAGCAGTAGTAAATGTACCAAACGTAACAACTTGTCCAGCAGAAGTAGTAATTGGGACTGTTGTTACATTGCTAGTTGCTTGGTTGTAAGTAGATTTGGTAGTGTAAGCTAATGAAAGTGCAGTTACGCTAGATGCGTTTATTGTTCCCTCAGTTGATAAGTTCTCTACGATGAGAGTACCTACTTCTAGTAGATCTACATAACCAGACTGAGCATTTGTGTTAGGGGGTATAAGAGGTGGTACGGCATAAGTTGCAGACATTTAATAATACAAAAGAAAAAAACTTGGAAGATTATTTTTTAAACGTACTTATAATTATTCTTTAAGCTACTTTAAGAAAAGTTACTCTTATCATATAAGATGAAGCATCTGTTCCTGCTGTCACAACTGCAGCAGTTCCAACAACAGAACTGATTCCAACAACTAATGTTGTTCCTACTACTTCAACTGCTCGTCCGTGAATCCATGTGGTGGCTGTTGAAGAACCAGCAACAGTGTTTGTATCTAAGGCTAAAGAACCTGAATTAGGTCCAGAATAAATAGCTATAGAACCTGCCGAAGCTAAACTTGTTTCAAAATCAATTACGTATGTACCAGCAGAAAGTGTCCAAACTGTACCACCAGCTCCAGCAGATGCAACAATTGCAGATGTTATAGAATTGTATACTTGTGTACTAACAGTAAATGCTGTTCCAGGAGGTATAGAATCATTTGGAGATTGTGTAGTATAATTAAATTCCGCATATCCCACAGATGATGGTACTCCGGTTAAAGCACTCTGAGGTTGCCACGTAGCTGTTGTAGGGCTTGTAGCAATTAGTACATCATTAGTAACTGGTACAGCAGAATTACTGACATTTACAGATGAAGTGGTTGTGTTCAATGAATTAGCTGCAACATTGTTAGATGAATCTGTAATAGTTGCACCAGTAATATTTCCAGAATTACTAAGTAGTACAGTAGAATTATTTAATTTAGTACCAGTAGTACCATTCCATGTTGGAATTGCTGTGTTTGTACTTACTCCAGGCCCAGAAACAGTAGATAATAATCCAACTAACATGACAAAGACAAGACTATTAAGTCCAACAATATCAAAACCTTCTTCATTAGTACAAATCCAAACAGAATTCGCGTTAAGAGTACCTTGATTTACAAGAATAGTAACTCCAGCAGCACTAGTGCCAAGTTCTAAATCATTTGTTCTTTGCCATTTATTAGCACTAGCTTTATAAATACCATTAGCTATACTACTTGTTTGGGCTGTCAGAAGAATCCTATCTCCTTCAACAAGTGTAACATTATCAATAGTTTGAAGTCCAGAAAGTGTAGTTATATTAGCAGTAGCTACTGCAATTGTTACTACTTTCCAAGTAGTATATGGTCCAAGAACTTGTTCTGGACTTAAAATTGAAACATGGCTTGATGCTAAATTATTATCACCTGGAATCAATGGAGGAACTGCAGTTGTCATTTATTACTTTAAAGAATTTAATTTTCAGACGCTAGTGAACATTCGTGATTTAGTTAATTGTCTTCCGTGTGGCTTAATCACTGGAGTTACAACAGGAGTTATCACAGGAGTTACCATGGGCTTAACCACTGGCTTAATCACTGGCTTAACCACTGGCTTAACCATAGGAGTTACTACTTGTTTTATATCTGATTTTATAACTGGCTTTATCTGTATTTTTGTAAGTTGTAGACTTTTTGGTGGTTGTTTTGGTGGTTGTTTTGGTGGTTGTTTTAGTGGTTGTTTTAGTGTAAGAGTAGGAACAGAAGTTTTGTTAGTAAAATTTTTAACTCTGAGAGTCCCTACAATCATTTGGTTTATTAGTGGTGAGGATTTTGTTTTTGTTTAAAAAGATTTTTTCCTTTAGATGGTAAGATGAATCTTTTTTAACTAAGTAACAAATCATGTCTAAACCTACAAAAATTGGAGTGATTAGATTGACAGAAGCTGATAAAGCAGCAGATACAATTAATTATGTCGTTAAATCAAAAAAACATGTATATAGTACTTCTCCTACTGGCGAAAATTTGGAAAAAAGTTCTAAAAATTCTAAAAATTTTACAGAGATCGAACGTCTTATTCTAATTATTGAAACACTACAAGAAGAAATTGATTTTTCTGATGAAGAAATTAAAAAAGCGTTAAGTAAGCTAGACGATAAGATTTTGCCTAAATCTTTTCCAACACGTTGGGGAGGAAAACACAAGATTTCAAAAGATCCAACGCGTCCTAAACCACCTAGTAATGCATATATTTACTTTACAATCGCAGTTCGTCCAAGTGTAGAAAAGGCTAATCCAGAATTGTCTAATACTGAAATTGTATCTTTAATGGCTAAAATGTGGAATGAAACTGCAGAAAATGATAGAGGAGAGTATAAAGCTAAGGCATTGGAAGATAAAAATCGATATGAAGCTCAAATGAAAGTGTATGAGACTAAAAATCCAGAAAAGGCTCGTGCTAGTACTAAAATCCATGACAAACAAACTAAAGCAACTGCTCATCGTATGTTTTGTGATGAAAATCGTCAACATTTGAAAGATGAAAATCCAGAACTAGATGGTCGTGATATTATTAAAATGTTAGGTGAACTATGGAATGAAATTAAAGAAGACTCTGAACAATTTGCTAAATATCAAGAACTTGCAGACGAAACAAACAAAGCTCAATTTGGTGATACAAGTCCATCTCCAGTTTCTAGTTCTAGTCCAAAGAAACTAAGTGCTTCTGAACAAGCTAAAGCAGATCAACCAGATAAATATGAATTCAATACCGAAACTAATCGTTATGTCCTAAAGAAAAATATTACTAAGACAAAAGAACCTGAGTCTGAGCCAGAAATTAAAGCCAATGCCAAAGCCAATGCCAAAGCCAAAGTAACGTCTAAAATTAAGACAAAAGAATCTGAGTCTAAACCAGAGATTAAAGCCAAAGAAGTTCCTAAACCAAAGATACAGGTACAAGTACAAGTAGATGATGACGATGATGATGACGATCTTTTATTTGAATTAGAATAATTATGATGGTATGAAGGTACTTTACTGCAAAAATCTCTTAGGAGATTACTTAATCTGATGCTATTTCGTCTCTAACTTCTGTAAGAATTTGTCCAAGTAAATTAAGGCCCCATTTATCAATATTATCCATCGCTTCTGAACTATCAAAACCTATTCCCCAAATTTTATCCCCATTGCGGCCTCCTGCAGCTTCTACTAGAAGTTTAGGACTAGTTTCTAAAAGGCGTTTCTGAATTCCTGGATTTTGTTTAAATTTAAGCATAATACCTTGTTTAACTATTTGTTTCTTATTTAGATCCCATATTTTCTGATTAAAATTTTTAACATTGCGACCCAAAATTTTAGTAGCATAAGGAGTATTTGCCAATAAAATTTCTTCTGCTGTATCTTCATCGTTCATTAATAAAGCTTTGTGATAGTGCATGTATTGTTCTACTGAGTGAAAAGTTTGATCGCGTTCAATAAACTTATGTTTAGAAAAATTAGATAAATATCCATTTGTCGCACTGGCCGAGTAAAAAAACAGATACTTATCCATTTGCTAGATTTCTGTTTCTAAGTTTAAGCCTTTAAATTTTTTTAAATTTCTAAAACACAATCATCGAGACTCGGAAAGTTTAATTTTGCGTGCGTTCCATATAGTTCTATCGCTTTTTTATCACGTACTTTAGCTGCTTCTTCTGCTGTTTCATATGTACCTAAGTAATAATCTACTAGTGTTGATTCATTGAAACCTTCCAGTACAGTGACAATTTTATCTAATGTAGTATCGAATTCTAAGTGCAAATCACTTATTAGGCGAAATTTCATTTTTTTAAATTTCTTCTTTCTATCTTAAAATGAATAAAAATTATAAAAATAAATGTTTAAAATGCTTAAAATTTTCAAGTTTTCTTCTATTATGTAAGTGTGGACATGATTACTGTACTAAACATATATTACCAGAAGTTCATGACTGTTCAAACATACAAGATTTTAGAGAGTTAGCATATGAAAGAAATAAGGAAACGCTTCTTAAAAACGCAACCGTAATTCAAAAACAACTAGAAAAAATTAATTAGATATTAGTAAATGGGAAATTCTATTTCGCCTAAATCTAAGAATGCTTTAATAATTATAGGCGTAGTTATATTGATATCTGCACTAGCAATAGGTCTGGGTCTTGGTCTTAGAAAGGGAATACCAAACTCCCCTACCAACCCAGCTACCAACCCAGCTACCAACCCAGCTACCAACCCAGCTACCAACCCAGCTACCAATCCAGCTACTAACCCAGCTACCAATCCAGCTACCAATACACCCACACTGTCACCATCTACGATTAATACACTAGTGACAAGTAATGGTGGCATATGGTCAAAAGCATTTGATTCAATGATAACTCAAGATAAATGTTTTTATGATTTTAGTACAGCTCAAACATTTTTAGCTTCAGCATATTATTTTAAAATTCAACAGTATTTAATTACTAATGGTTTATTACCTGTAGACGACCCAATTACAAATACTCTTGAAACTAGCATATTAGCAGCTACTGGATTTAATGTTCATATTACACTAACATTAGATCTAACCAAATTTAATGGATACATGCCATTTAATCAAGGAGATTTAATTTATATTTATGGAGCAGTAGGAAATTTAAATGGTGTAACATATACAGGAATAGAAAATGCAATAAATACAGCTAATACTGTATATAGTGTATATCCATCTGCTCCAAATAAAACTCCAAACCAAATAACAATAAGTTCAGGGCAGGTTTCACCGGCAGCTAATTTGTTATTTGGTAACTGTATTTGGACTTCTGGAGGTTCTATTAGAATTGCTACACTTAATACAGAAACAGTAGTATTTTCTGCATACATTAGGAATGTAGTACAACCTACTTCTATAACATCTCCAGAGTATCAAATGATGACATGGCCGCGATCAGCAATTACTTTGAAACAAGCATATAATGTGTATTCAGAATATTACATAGATTATATGAAATGGACTTTAATGTTTGAAACAACTAGCTGCAACAGTATATCAATAAGCGGGGGAACAAATTATACAAGTGGTTTAGCAACTGTATCAGGTGGAAGTGGCATAGGTATGCAACTTCAATTAACAGTAAATACATTTGGTTCAACTACACTTATTATTGCAAATATTACTAATATGGGA
>Ga0302186_10003784_pt1 | contig 10897 bp, 13 predicted proteins | sample II_Bog_E1_2_FD_198782 | JGI IMG/M metagenome (GOLD analysis project Ga0302186, IMG submission 198782) | Peat permafrost microbial communities from Stordalen Mire near Abisko, Sweden - II_Bog_E1_1 | ecosystem: Environmental > Terrestrial > Soil > Wetlands > Peat | place: Sweden: Abisko...
ATTTTTAAAATTGTATAAATTAAGCTATGAATTCATGATAAAGAATTTAATTTTATAGACGAGAATTTCTGGTCTATGTTAATAATTTCGGTTTTTGAGCTCCACAATTTTTTTTTTTCTCAAAGTCCTATTTTAAATTATAAATTTTCATTTCAAATTAAAAAAATAAATTATTCGAATGAAATCAAAATTTGGATATTTTTTGTTATTATTATTGACCTTAATCGATCTGACCATATGCTCGATCCAAGATTATTACTGCGGATATAAAAATTGTTATAAAGTTCTGAATGTTTCAAAGTAATTGAATTTGATTTTTATTTTAAAACTTGTTTCCCATTCTCAGAGATGCAACACCTCAAGACATTAAAAAGTCTTTTCGGGCTTTATCAAAAATATATCACCCTGACAAAAGCCGAGCCAAAGGACTAAATGACACCACTGAAATTTTCAAGTATTTTCTATTTATCTTTTTTTTTTGAAACTTTGTCTAATTTTTTCTTCAGAGAAATTAATCAGGCTTATGATGTTTTGAATAACCCTGAAGTTCGATCAAGTTATGATGAATACCTCAAAAATCCTGATAAGGGAGATGTTTATCATTATTATAATTGGTACAAGGCAGCCTATATGCCTACAATTGACCCCAGGATTGTCGTTTCTGCTATTTTATTGGCATTTTCGATTTTGCAATATGTGATCAGAAAAGGAATGTATGAACATGCAATTTCTTGTATAGAAAAAACATCAAAATTCAAAACTGCTTTGAACGCGAAACATGAGGAAGAAAAAAAAACAAGGGTGTGGATTTTTATTGGGATTATTTCATAATAGAGAAGTTTTAGACTAAGGAGGAAATAAGATTGGAAATGAGGAAAAATATAAAAATTGAAGGAGGATATTCTGACCCTAAAATTTTCGACCTATTAGTTTTCCAAGTGATCTATTTGCCAATAAGAATCTTGCTCTTTTTTTATTTTTACCTTAGGTATATTTTTCTTCTTTCTAATAAATAACATGATAAAAATGATAGATGGTTCTATAAATTTACAATTAAAGGACATCCTTATGGAGATTTTGAAAAAGAATATATGACATACAAAAATTTGGGAATCTCGAAAAAACAATGGGAAGTATGAACTTAATATTTTATAAGCAAAATTCTCAAAAATCAATTTTAGAATTATTTCACGGAAGAACAAAGAGAATACCACCTCAGTTTGAATTTATGGGATAAAGTGGAATTTCTCAAATATATGGAAGAACAAGAAAAAATTCGACAGGAAAAAATGGGATCTTCAGCTCGATATAAGCAATATAAAAGATTCATGAAAAATAAGAAGATGTAGTTTTAAACAGAAAAAAAAAAGCCACTTTAGATTTTATAATAAATTTAAATCGATTATATTTTAGCTCATAATATAAATTATCGAGCATAGAAAATTCCCATTCCATAAATAAAATAATAGACACAAAAACTTAATTTAATTTATATTTATTTACGCCTTAAAAAATAGATTTTTTGGTATTAAATGATCTGGAAATTTTCCATGGGCACCTTGGCCTTGGTTTCCATTGTCATATACATTTTTTTCACAATTTCACAAAACTTATCATCTTTTTTGTTTTTATTCATATTTCTGCTTCGGGCATTGGTAAACCAATTATGCACTTGATTAATAGTTAGTCCTGTTTCTTCAACTAATTTTACTTTTTCCTCATAGTTGGGATAAGGATTATTAAAATGGTCTGTGAGCCAATTTTTCAACACGATTGTCGACTTCGTTGGCCACGTTTTCCTGCCACTTTTCATGATTTTGTATCCTTTCCTTTTTTCTTTTATTTTATGGATTTTCTTCGTGCTGATTAAACTCTGACTTAGCTCTTCGGGTTTTTCTTTCGGAAGTTCCTCCTCTTTTTCGCATTTAGTGAGCGTCTTTAAACTTGTTTTCAGGTCATTTTTCTCCTTTATTTTCTTGGCATGTGCTTTGGAGACCATGATGATGTCTTGAATCACATCAGTGTAGTTGTATTTGATGATATTTTCAAGACGTTCGAAACGATAGTTAATTTCGGACAATGAAAGCAAAGGAAATAACGGGTATTCGTTAAGTTTCTGCCCATATTTCGATAAAATTTCGAAGGTTTCCCTTTTGAATTTTTCTTTGGCATAACAAACTTTTAAAATCAGTTTGGTGTTACGGAAATAATCAATTTCCTGATCTTTTTGCTCAATGAACACACAAATATGTTTTTGCAGATGAATCACACACTTTCTAATCAAGTCTTTCTTCTCCTGAAAGGTTTCTAAATAATTCTGTTATTAAATAGAACAGGATTTTAAAAAACTTGTTATCAATTGATCAATGTTATCTGCAACTTTCAAGCTTCGTTGCTGCATTTGAGCTGTTGGACTCACGAAAAAGATCTATAATTTAAAGAAAAGAAATTATTTTGGAAAAAATGGGTTTTACAGGTTGAATCAAGTTCTGAGAAAGCATGTGAAATATAATTTTTGAGGGTGAAATTTAGAAACAAAATCGACTATATATGGAAATATTTTGGAAAATTTCAAATTTATTAAACTTATTTAAAATTTCTCAAAAAAAATGAATTTTTCTTGAGCAATTAATAATTTTTTCTATATTAATTGTAAATTCCTTTTGATTGTTTCAATGCATTTTACAAAAATATAAATTTCCTTCTTTATTATAAGATGAATTAATTCTAGGATTCACACTTCAAAGGATCAAATAAGCTAGTTTTTAACATAAAGTTTCAATATTTAAATTCATTCTTTTTTTTTGTTGGAACTTTTTGGTTTTTGTGAATTATTATCTTTATTTCCTTGATTTTTATGTATTCCTTCTATAATTTTCAAATATTTTTCTTCTTCGTTCTTTTTAATGTCCTCTAAGTGTTCTAAATGATCTTTTAGATAATTTTCTTCGGTTTTCTTACATTTGCTTTCCGTATTTTCAAGTTTCTCATCACAATTTTTTCCTATTTTTTGTTCTTCGGATGGCTTTTCTAAACATTCTTGACGCACTTTCAAATGTTTTCTTCCTTGTTTCGCAATTTTTTTCTCCAGGCTTGCAAGTTTTTCATCATATTCTGCATCACGTACAGCCTGAAGGCGAGCTTCTTCTTGCAATTTTTGTGTTAATGAAAAGTTATCAGGGCTTTCTTTTTTTGTTGCATCACTTTCCATTGAAATAAATTGGTTTTTCAATATATTTTTTGTTAATCCTATATTTATTTTATTTTGTTATTGAAAAAAAATTAACAGACAAATAAAAAAACATTGAATTCCTTTTTTAAAATTAAATTTTTCATCAAAAGCTAAAATATGACAACTAACGAAGAAAAAATTTTTGAGCAGCCCATTCACACACAATTCACTGAAATTTCTTATGAAAAAAGTAAGCCTGATTATTGTTCTCGACATCCTGATAAAAAAGCGAGATATTCTCTTTGTTCAATTGGTGATAAAAAGGAAAAGCTTTGTTCTAAATGTGCTCTCAATGAGGCTCTCAAAGCAGGAAAAGTTGATTTTGAATTATCCACCAGAGGTTTTTAATTTTAAGGCAAGCCATTTAATTTTTTATTTAAAACAGAAAAATACAAAAGGGACAATCTTGAAATTTTGATAACAAATCTCGAAAGAAATAAATCCAAAACCATCCTTTTCACGACTAATTTAAAGGAAAAACTGAATTTTTTGGAGGCAACTCATAACCAACAAAGCGCGAACCTCAATAAGATTTTTTCGAAGATTCTAAAAACTGTCACAGAAGTTCAAAATGAGCTTCAAGGCCAACTCGATAACACGATCTTGCTTATGAAAACCAAAATCCAAAATTATTTGAACTCGATACACCAAAGTCAAATTGAAATCGATAGAATTTTAGGTGACATCTCAGGAAATTATCAGAATATAATCACTGAAATGAAGGTCGATTCATTTAAAGAAGTTTCCCAACTATATCAAGAGAAGATATCAGAAATCAATGAAAATATCATCAATATAACTAATGAAAATTATGAATATTTCATTGTGGAGGAAAACATCAAGCAAATGCAAAATTTGAAAACCATGGATCTGCAAAAATTTTACTCTATTTTCAAGAAATCAAGTTTTATCAGTCCAACTATACAAATTAATTTGAAAATCGGTGGAATTGTGCATGGAACAAATGATGAAAAAAATGAGAGTTCAACTGAATGCACATCCATCAAAAAGTCTCTTTTATCGAAAACTCATTCCATGCATGATGATACTAGTAGAACCCTATTTAGCAACCCCAGTTCCATTGGTTTCAAAGAGAATTCACTTTGCAAATCGAATCAATCAAGCAAGCAAAAATTAATTTCAACTGATGAGAAAACTCAGAAGAAAGCAAAAAACAACTCAAACATTAATACAAGGATGTTCGTGAACAGTTCACCAAAGGAACAGAATTCGAAGATGCAGACGGAGCAAAATAAAAAAAACTTTAAAACTGAAAGAGAACCAAAGATTAAGAGCAAATCATTGCTCTACAACTATTTTGTGAAAAAAAACTGATGTTGTTTTTATATAGACTTTTGAATGTTTTGAGTAAAATAAAAAAAACATTCAATTTATAATTATTTAGAATTTTTGAAAAAATGATATCAATACATGTAGTGCAATATTTTTTTTTGTCGTCTCGATATTATAATTTTTTTTTGATTATTCAAATTGACAAAAAAAAAAATTTAGCAGAATATTTTAAAATTAAAAAGTTTCAGAAGAAAAAAATCATACACTAAAAAAACAATAAATTTATTGATATGATTTTGCAAAATCAATACCTTCAAAAACATCTTCTTCTTTCTCATTTATCAAAGTTCTCAACTCTAAACAAAAAACCTCCAGTCCTTCAAGGAATACGTGTCCTGGATCTATCCAGAGTTTTAGTAGGTCCTTATTGTTCTCAAAATCTCTCAGATTTAGGAGCCGAAGTTCTAAAAGTTGAGAGTTTCGAAGGAGATGAGACTCGTAAATGGGGTCCACCTTTCAACAACCAATCCAGCACATATTACCTGGCGATAAACCGCAATAAAAAATCCATCGCGATCGACCTCAAAACTACTGAAGGCCTTCAAACCATTTATGATCTAGTTAAACTCAGCGATGTATTTCTTCAAAACTTTAGTTCACGAGTTCCCAAATCATTGAAAATTGATTATGAATCGATAAGAGCTCAAAATCCAAGAATTGTCTATGGCAGTGTGACTGGTTTCGGTGATATAGGACCTTTGTCTAAGAGTCCAGGCTTTGATGCGGTGATCCAAGCCTATAGTGGTTTGATGCATGTGACTGGCAAGCCAGATGGTGATCCAACAAGAATCGGGGTTCCCATAACAGATATTCTAGCAGGCCAGGTATTAACCAATGGGATTTTAGCTGGACTTTATCATAGAGAGAGAACTGGAGAAGGGATCATGGTGAAGACGAGTCTTTTGGAGAGTGCATTAAGTGCTTTAGTGAATGTGGGTTCAGCTTATTTGAATGGTGGAATTTCTCCGAAAAGAATAGGCAATCATCATTCTTCTATTACTCCATATGGAACTTATTATGCGAAAGATAACAAATTGATTAGCATAGCTTGTGGTAGTCAAAAGCAATTTGAAGGCTTAATGAAGATTCTTGGACTTGAAATAACTAAGGAATTCGCAACCAACAATGATAGAGTCATAAATAGGACGAAATTTGATGAAGTTGTCAATGGAGCACTCAAAAATTGGGATGTCACTGAACTTCTGAAAAGGCTTGGGGCAGAAAATATCCCTTGTCAACCTCTCAATGATATCCCAACTGTAATGGAATCTCCTCAAATAAAAGCCTTGGACATCGTCAAAAACGTAAAGGATGTCAAAAATCATAAGCCTTTAAGATTAGTTGGAAGTCCTCTGACATTTGAAGGCACTGAAAAGGTCAAAATGGAAGAACCTCCGATTTTGAATGAACATGCTATGTATATTCTGAAGGATGTGTTGAAGTATGATGATACCAAAATACAAGGTTTAATAAAGAAAAAAGCGATTTTGGATCCAAAAATTGGAGCTTCGGCCAAACTTTAATAAAAAAATGAATAAATTTCATGAAAAAACCTAAATTTTAAGAAAAATTGACTTAATTAGATTAATATCAAGTATCATTGTTAATAGTTTTCATAATAAAAACAAGCGATTCATAAAAAAAATTAATAGTCCAAATGAACCTAAATTATTTAAGTTGCAACTTATTAAGTAATTTAGTTTCTAACATTTGCAATTTCTCCATGCAAGTGCCATAATTATCCTTCATTTTATCTAAATCTTCGATTTTTTCAATCAACTCCTTATTCTTTTGATTGAGTTCTCCTGCGAAATGGTCGATTTGAAGCTTATAGTCTTTTGATGTATTGGTTAAAATCTCAATAGTTCTCTTATAATTGTTTTCTTCTTCTTTGAATTTATTGACAAATTTCTTCATTTCCTTATTTTCCTTCAACAAGTTATTGTTTTCTTTATGAATTCTTTCCATTTCCAGCCTTAAATTCTCAGACCCGTTGTTTTTCTGATTGTTAAGACTATATAATTGATCAATCTCTTCCTTATTGATCTGAATTATCTCTTTGAGCTCCTTGACTTGACCCTCATATTTCTTTTTCCCATTATCTAGCTTCAAAATCATTTCTTCTTTCTCAAACAACGCATTCTTCAACCTATCGACATAAACACTCAAATCCTTATTTCCTTGTTCAAGAGATTCTATTTGTTCGGAAGTTTCCTTTTGTAAATTTTCCCTCTCAGTATGGTTTTCGTTGTTGCGATTATGCAAATCTTCAGTTTTCTTCAATAAAGCGTTATAAGCGATTTCATATTCTGTGATCTTATTCTTCAATTGGAAGATTTCTGTTTCAAAGGTCGATTTCTCGGCTTGGAATTTGATTTGAAGGCTTTTATCATCGAACTTCAACGTTTTGAAGTCTTCAAATCTGATACTACATTCTTCCAATTCCTTTAAAATGTTGTGATATTTTCCTTTATAGCCTTCAAGTTCCCTATCGATTCGAACTCTATTATCTTCATAGAAATGAATAATCGCCTTTTTATCAGATTCCAATTGTTCTCTAATTCTTTGATTTTCATTGAACTTATTTTCTAATTCACCAAGTTTCTTTAAATTCTCTGCATTTGAACTTAAAGTGACTTTAAAGTCTTTATCAGAATTTTCATAGATTCTTTGCAAATTAGCAAATTTCGACTTTAAGCCATGATATTCCTCTTGGAGATTCTCAATATCCTGATCTTTTTCTCTGATAACTCCTGATAATCTCTCAGTTTCTGAAATGACCATATTGATCTTATTTTCCCAGGTTTCATTGAGATTAATCAGTTCATGAATTTCCTCTTTTTGGGTCATTATTTCATTTTCAAGCGATTTCTTGATCTTTTCTGATTGCTCATGATTATCCTTATAAAAATCAAGCTCATTCTTCAATTCCTCGCTTTGTTTCTTATATTCATCCAATTCTGAACTCATGTTTTTCAGTTCATTTTGCTTATAAAATAGCTCTTTTTCATATAAATCCTTATCCTTTTTCATATGAGAGACCAAATCTGTCAATTTCTCATTATCTTGCTTAATTAGAAGGACTTTCCCTTCGATTTCTTGGAAATTAGCGAGATCATTTTGATTTTCTTTGAATTTATACTCTAAAATCTGGTTTTTCTCTTTTTCATTGTTCATTTCCACATGAAGTTTCATCATATTTTCATTTGTTTCATTGAATTTCTCATTCAGAGTTTTGAATTCTTCCTCCAGATTCTGAATCTTCAATTTCAGGCTTTTCTCGCTTTGTTGATGAAGATTTTTCTCAAGAACGAAACTTTGTTGTAATTCAGAATATTTGATACTCCAGGAATTTATGAGGCATTCTTGATCTTTATTGAGTTTCGCAATGGTTTCTTCATATTTTTGCAATTGAATTGAGTCTTGTTTGACTTTATTCTGGAAATTAGTCAATTTCAATGAGATTTCCTCATTGTTTTTCCTCAGGTTGAAGTTTTCGAATGTCAGGGTCTTGGTGGCTGATTTTCCGTTTTCCATCAATTTTAGATAATTCACCATTTTATCTTCTGTTTCTTGTAAAAGTTTAATATTTGACTCGTTTTGGCGTTTGAAACCATCTAATTGGTTCTGTAGGCCAATGTTTTCTTGTTTATATTCATGGAGTTGAGATTCGAGATCTGAGATTTGTCTTAAGGCTATTTGTTGGTTCATGACGTTTTCTTCTTCGTATTTGTTTTTCTGGATCAATGAGCATTTCAACTTCTCGTTTTCCTCCAATAATTTCTTGAATTTCACCTGCATTTCCTTCATCACATTTATATCAAAACCAGCAATTCGTCCTCTATCTTTCATAGATAAGCCATTAAAACCGTTGATATTCGTTTCTGTCTTGATGTCGCTGGAGGTCACTGAGGAATTGGTCTTATAATTGTTTGAGGTGATGTTTTCATTGGTGTTTTTCTCGGGGGTTTGGGTGCTTTTCTTGGCTTGTCTTTGAGCTACCATAATGGGATAAGTACCATGATTCTCTATTTCTTTCGGTTTATAAAAATAGGATTTGGGCAGGTTCTGGTTTTGAGCCAAAGGGAGATTTATACAATTTTCCAAAGGAGAAAAATGCAAGGACGAAGATGATCGATGAATGACTTTTTGTGGGGTCACCGACATATTTCTGGGTGCTGATTGTTGTAATTTATTCATTTTCAAGCAAACGAAAATTTCGTTGATTTATTTATTATTTATCTGTTAGAAAGTAGAAAGCAGACCTTTTAAAAAATTTGTTTTTTCGGAAGAAATAAAAACTAATTTATTTAATTAATTAGGTCATTAGTTCTTAAACTCTTCATCGTCGTTGCCTTCGAGCACAACGCTTGGATTTATCTAAAATAATTAAAAAGGCTGATTTTTTAAGAAAACGCTAAATTTTAGACTTGGACTTGTATGGAACTGTTGTTTTTTAGTCCTTTGATATCACTAAATGACAATATATCGATCATTACTTCATTGTTAAAGAAAAAAGTCTTAAAGAAAAAATCGAGATTTCAACTTTCAATAATAAAAGTACTAAGTCTTTCATTTTACAGCCTAATTTCTGAGAAAGCACACTTTTCGACCATTCGACATCTTGTCCCATTTTGAACTAAAAAGCTTAAATTTAAATAAAAATCCTAACTTTTACTGTATTTTGTATTATTTTCCCATTGGGCAACTCGAAAGAAAGCTAAATAATAGAATTTTTTAGGAAATTAGGGTTTTTTGGGACTGAGATGGCTTCTCCTGCGATCATTTCATCCTCTTGTTCAAAGGTCGGGAGGTTGTGGGCTTTGAAATTGATATTGAAAGCTTTTGACATTTGTAAATATTGTTTTTTAAATAAAAAAATAGAGAAAAATTAAGGAAATATTCAAATTTTTAAAACTTAACAAACTAACTAACAGAATCAATATTTTTGAATGATAGTCCCAAAAAGTGTTGTTTTTTTGTTAATTTTCTTCACAATTTTTCTATTTTCTAGTGGATTATTCAAGTATGGCTGAGAAATATGAGTCATTGGAAAGGAAATGCAAGCAAAACGCTGGTTTTTCATTAATTTTGTTTATTTTTAGTTGAAACTTTCCTCATTTAGAACAAATTAAAGAAAAAGAGAATATGATATTTAGTTTGCACCAGAAAATCGAACGAGTTATATTAAATGCGGATGCTTTTAGGCAGGAAACTCAAAGCAATTCTGATTTTGTGAAATCCAGCAAAATGACGATTTTAACTCAGATAAATTCAGTTATCATAGACATTTGCATGACTAAAATGAATGAAAAACTGAGTATATTTTCTGAGAATTTTTCGCAAAAAATCGAGAAAATCGAAGATCAATTGAAAGATCTGCAATTTTCCCTGCTTTGCAGGGGGAGATACACGCGTTCTAATTCAATAGATGACCAAATTTGCAAGATTTCGAATCAAAAGATATATGAACAGCTGGAAAATGGGATTTTAATTAAGGTTCAAACCTTGAATGAGGAATTAGAATGCAGATTTAATGAGAAAATCCTCAATGACATCACCAAAGAAATCGACGATTTAAAGAAAGAGATACAAATACAAAACAATAATGAAAATAACCTCAAAGCGAACATCAATACGACTAATAAAAAACATGAAAGAAAACCGTCAGCGAGCAACATTTTCTCAGATATTTTCTCATGGAAAAAAAGCAATAGTGTTAATCTTAATTCGCTCATTCATGATGAAAATAACAGCCATCCGCATAAATTTCAAGAGGTTTTCGGGAATGATCTCCAAGAAATAAGCAAAGTAAATTTAATATCATTAGTTTTTTTTTGATAATGATAATATATATTAGAAATTTGATACTATGATTGATGAGATGAAGGCTTATTTCAAAAACAACGATTTAAAGGTGAAGAAATTGCAGGAAAATTCAGAAATTTATTCAGAAGATGTCAAGAAAATGAAGCTTGTCTTGCAAGAAAATGAAAAATACAATTTTCAAACAGGAGAAAAAGTGATCAAAATCAAAAACGACTGTGAAAGTAATTACTGAATAAAATCTAAGTAAAAAAAATTGATTATTTTTTCAGGAGTCATTAAGGATCTCTGGGATGAAGTCATAACTATCAATAATAAAATATGAATTAATTATTTAGTATATATTTTTTACAATGGAACCATTTTATTATTAGACTAATCATCATGTTCTAATAAATTAAAAAACCTTTTTGGTAAGTGTCATTGAGACTATAAAAAAAAAGGTATAAAATATATTTTTTTAATAATTGGAATTTATTTAATTAT
>Ga0302186_10003786_pt1 | contig 10896 bp, 11 predicted proteins | sample II_Bog_E1_2_FD_198782 | JGI IMG/M metagenome (GOLD analysis project Ga0302186, IMG submission 198782) | Peat permafrost microbial communities from Stordalen Mire near Abisko, Sweden - II_Bog_E1_1 | ecosystem: Environmental > Terrestrial > Soil > Wetlands > Peat | place: Sweden: Abisko...
TTTGAAGAGTGTTGCAAAAGCGCAGAATCTCGCGGTATGCGGGTAACCGGCAGCGAGTTAGTTGGATTGATACCCCTTAAAGCCCTACTGGATGCGGGAAAATATTTTTTGGCAAAACAAAAACGGTCGTTGGGCGTTAGTGAAAGTGAGTTGATAAAAATTGCTGTAAAATCCCTCGGCCTTGACGATATTGCACCCTTTGATGCCAATAAAAAAATAATAGAATACCTGTTGCGCGACGATAAACAAAATAAGCTGGTTAAAATGACGCTTGGTGCTTTTGCTGATGAAACGGCATCAGAATCACCGGCGCCGGGCGGCGGCTCAATTGCTGCCTATGTGGGCGCCCTGGGCGCATCTCTTGGCACGATGGTTGCGAATTTATCTTCACAGAAAAAAGGATGGGAAGAGCGCTGGAAAGAATTTAGTGATTGGGCAGAATTGGGGCAAAAACTAAAACAGGAACTGCTGGCCCTGGTGGATGAGGATACTAATGCATTTAACAAAATAATGGCAGGCTTTGCATTACCGAAAAATACAGATGAAGAAAAAAAATTACGCACCGCAGCTATACAGGATGCCACCAAATACGCCATTGAAGTGCCATTAAAGGTTATGAAAACAGCACATGAATCATTGCATGTTATTAAAGCCATGGCCGATAATGGCAATCCTAATTCTGTGAGTGATGCAGGCGTTGGCGCTTTGTGCGCGCGTACTGCTGTGCACGGCGCTTACTTAAATGTGCAGATAAACACAGCAGGATTAAAAGATGAATTATTTAAAACCAGTAAATTAGCGGAAGCAAAAAAAATACTGGACGATAGCATGGCGCTTGAAAAAGAAATATTAGAAACCGTTACATCAAAAATAAAATAATCGTGATCTTAAAAAATACCTTTATGAAAAAAACCACTCTCCTGCTTGCAGTAATAGTTGCTGTATGTTTTATGTCGTGTAACAATGGCGAAGAAAACAGTGAGAACATAAAATTATTTCCGGTAAAGTCGGGCGAAAAGTGGGGCTACATTGACCGTAGCGGCAAAGAAGTAATAGCACCACAATTTGCAAAAGCAGAGTGTTTTCATGAAGGGTTAGCCGTGGTTACTGATGACAGCGGTAAAAGTGGTTTTATTGATGAGTCGGGCAACTATAAAATTAAACCTCAATATAAATCGGCAGGTTATTTTTCTGAAGGCATGGCTTGCGTGGTGCCAGTTGATGGTAAACCCGAGTACATCAATAAAAGCAACGATGTAAAAATTACCATAGACTGCAACGAGGCAGGCGCTTTTGTGGATGGCCGCGCGCCGGTGATGTTCAATAAAAAATGGGTGTTTATTGATAAATCGGGTAACATGGTAGGCAAAGATTCTTTTGATTATGTATTTCCATTTAATGAGGGCATGGCAGCTGTAATGAATATTGGCGCTGATGGACGCTCGCAGCAATGGGGGTATGTTGATAAAACGGGAGCTGTGGTAGTACAATTAAAATATGCATTTGCCCGTGGGTTTTATGAACACAAAGCTTATGTAAGCGATAGTTCACATAGTTTTTTCATTAACGAAAAAGGCGAAAAACAATTTGATATACCCTATGATGAAAGCGGCTTTTTTAAAAACGGCGCCTGCATTGTTAAAAAAGGAACCGACTTTGGATTTATTGATGGCAGCGGGAAAACAATTATAACACCTTTATATAAAGATGCCGGATTTTTTGCCGCAAACGGATTGACCAATGTAAAAGACAGCAGCGGCAAATGGGGCTTTATTGATAAGACCGGCAAATATGTAATTCAACCTGCTTATGACGGCGCCACCAGCTTTTATGGCAATGTGGCTTTTATTGTAAAAGATGATAAGTTTGGCTTAGTGGATGATAAAGGCAACATAGTATTAGCGCCAAAATATGATGATGAAAATGCTGTTGGCATTCACGCTTATACTCACCGGTTGGTTGAAACAGATTACTTTGAAACAAAATTATTAGAACGCAACTGGAAATTGATGAAAGTAGTTGGCGCTGATGGTACAGAGAGCCCTGATTCATTACATGTACAATACCGTTTCAATTCAAACAACTTTTTCATTGCTAATGATAATGGAACCGGTTACGGCACCTACGATATCAATAAAGCTTATCGTATTATAAGCATGTCTGATACCTCTCAACAAACAGAATCATTTGTGATAGAAAAATTAACTCCTAAAGAGTTAGTGCTGCACGATATAGAATCGCAGGACAAATATGTTTTTCAACCTGTGGGTGAAGCTGGAAACAGTAATTAAGCATTACTTTTTCAGCGTCCACTTCTCTCTACATTCCTTAAACGCATAGGATAACTTGCATCTTATGCGTTTTGCTTTTTAGTAATAATATTATTATGTTTGAATATCTTTTACAATGGGTTACGTTGTAAAGCATTATTTTTTCACTAAATCAAAACCCACTATGAATCAATTTGACACTGGTATTACCGGCTTTATGCTGTTAGCTACAAGCCTTGTTATGTTAATGACACCCGGACTGGCATTTTTCTATGGCGGACTGGCCGGCAAAAGAAACATACTTGGTATTATGATACAGAGTTTTGTTTCTATGGGCATTACAACTATACTTTGGTTTTTTGTCGGGTATTCACTTTGTTTTAGTGGTGGTGAGGGTGGTATTATTGGCAATTTAGATAAAGCTATGATGAGCGGTGTAACTCTTAACTCTGCCTATTCAGGTAATCCTAAATTACCCGAGTTTGTTTTTATGGCCTATCAAATGATGTTTGCCATTATTACTCCTGCACTTATTACCGGCGCATTTATGAATCGCGTAACATTTAAAGCTTATTTAATTTTTTTAGTGCTATGGCAGTTGCTGGTATATTATCCGTTTGTGCATATGGTTTGGGGTGGTGGCTTAATGGCTCATTATGGCGTACTTGATTTTGCAGGTGGTATTGTGGTACATGCTATTGCAGGTTTTGCCGCATTAGCCTCTGTTATTTATGTAGGTAAACGGCGTAATACTGAGGGCAGGCCCAATAGCATTCCATTAATTGCATTGGGCACCGGTTTGCTTTGGTTTGGCTGGTATGGGTTTAATGCAGGCAGTGCTTTAAATGTAAATGCCATTACAGGGTTAGCTTTTTTAAATACAGATGTGGCTGCATCATTTGCTGCTATAGTATGGTTGATAATTGAATGGAGTTTGGTTAAGAAACCAAAATTCGTAGGCTTGTTAACAGGTGCTGTTGCAGGGTTGGCTACCATTACTCCGGCAGCCGGTTATGTATCATTACCTGCCGCTGTAATGATTGGTACTGCATCAGGCATAGTGTGCTATATAGCTGTACATTTTAAAAATAAAATGGGATGGGATGATGCCCTTGATGTTTGGGGCGTGCATGGCATGGGTGGTGTGCTAGGCATTATTTTACTAGGGGTGTTTGCAACTAAGGCAGTAAATCCGGATGGTGCAAATGGCTTAATTACAGGTGAAACCCACTTCTTTATGGTACAACTTATTGCTGTGATTGCGTCTGCTATATATGCATTTGTTTTTACTTATGTTATGCTGGCTCTTATCAATATGGTAACAAAAGTTAGAGTTGACGAACAAGTTGAAGATACCGGCCTTGACCAGGCTATACATGGCGAAATGGCGTATGATGAAGGGGTATTATAACATAAAATAGGTACTACCAATTTATTAGCTTACCTTTGACGCTTTAATAACAAAAATCAATTAACACAATGAAAAAAGGAAAAGTAAAATTCTTTAATAACTCCAAAGGTTTTGGTTTTATTAATGATGAAGAAACAGGAAAGGACGTATTTGTTCATTCCACAGGATTGAAAGATGACATTCGCGAAGGCGATTCAGTTACTTTTGATGTTGAAGAAGGTAAGAAAGGTTTAAATGCAGTTGACGTAAAGCTTGCTTAAATAATATTTTTATTCTTCAAAGATCCGTTTTGCAGCGATGTAAAACGGATTTTTTTTGCCCCAAATTTTATTTTCCTGCCGCCAACCGGTTACTTATTTCAATAAAATCTTGCACGCTTAATTGCTCGGCACGTTTGTTTTTAAATTCTTCGGGCATGGCCGCTTCAATTCCCTCAAAACCTTTTAATGCATTTGAGAGCATTTTTCTCCGCTGAGAGAATGCTTTTTTAACTAATTGGCGGAAAATATTTTCATTAATAATACTTAATGGCGGCTGTTTTCTTACAAGCCTGATAACACCCGAAGTTACTTTAGGCGGCGGGCTAAAACTTTCAGGCATTACATCAAATAAATAATCCGCATCATAAAACGCCTGTGTAATTATGCTGGTAATCCCATAGTCTTTATTATTATATGGGGCACAAATTCGTTTTGCCACTTCTTTTTGGAACATGCCCACTACCACATTCACTTTATCTTTATTATCCAGTATTTTAAAAACGATCTCTGTTGAAATATTGTAAGGAAAATTGCCAATAACAGCCACAGGTGTTTTTAATAGCATACTCCAGTCGAACTCTAAAAAATCTTTCTCTAAAATTCTTTCTTTTAATTCAGGGAACATACGGTGTAAATGCTCTACCATCCGCTCATCAAACTCAACAGCAATTAGTTTATCACCAAACGTTTTTCTCAAATACTTTGTCAATACGCCTTTACCGGGGCCCACTTCAATTAAATCAGAAAAATCAAACCCATCCAGTTGATGAACAATGTTTTCAGCAACATGCTCATCAATTAAAAAATGCTGACCGAGTGATTTTTTAGGAGTTAAGCTCATTAAGATACTGTGTTTAAAAGGTAAAGATAATTTTAACTAATTTTGCCTTTCTTTTAACGAATTCATCGCTTTAACCCTCTATGATTTCCATTCAATTATCACGCAAAGTTACTGGTTCCGATTGTCATATTTTTTTGATTGAAAAACACACCAATCTCTCTAAGATAAATCTTTCAAAAGAGGAGACCACTTACGTTAAAAAAAGTATCGACAAGAATATTGATACTATTTCCACTGATGGTAAGCTCATTGTGGTATTGAGCAAAAAATCAAGTGCTGATGCCACTAATGAAGACTTGCGCCGTAAAGGGTCGGGCATTGTTTCTTATTTAAATGAACAGAAGTGTGCAGCAGTTGCCATTATTAACGAAACCGGCACAAAAGAAGCCGGGTTAAGCTTTGCAGAAGGGTTAGCTCTAGGCGCCTATCAATTCATAAAATACAAAAAAGAAAAAGATAAAGAGGCTACCAAACTTAAAACCGTTACAATTATTGATGAGACCATTAGTAAAGAAACCATTGATGAGTTGAATGTGGTAATTGATGCCGTTTACAAGGTACGTAACTTGGTAAATGAACCTGTTAATCATTTAAACGCTCCCAAGCTTGCTAAGGAGTTCGAGAAAATGGGCAAGGAGGCAGGTTTTAGAACTGAAATATTTGACCGAAAAAAAATTGAATCGTTAAGAATGGGTGGGTTGTTATCAGTAAACCAGGGAAGTATTGACCCTCCCCGTTTCACCATAATGGAGTGGAAGCCCAAAAATGCAAAAAATAAAAAGCCTATCATATTAGTTGGCAAAGGTGTGGTATATGATACCGGTGGTTTAAGTTTAAAACCTACCCAGTTATCTATGGATTATATGAAGACGGATATGGCAGGCGCTGCCACCGTAGCGGGTATTATGTATGTGGCTGCTAAAACAAAGTTGCCTTTGCATTTGGTGGCTCTTGCACCAAGTACTGACAACCGGTTGAGCGGAAATGCCTTTGCTCCCGGCGATATTATTACTATGTATGATGGTACCACGGTAGAAATGCTGAACTCTGATGCTGAAGGTCGTATGATATTAGCCGATGCATTAAGCTATGCAAAAAAATATGACCCTCAATTGGTAATAGATATGGCTACACTTACCGGCGCAGCGGCAGCAGCTATTGGCAAAGAAGGTATTGTTTATATGAGCACAGCACCAAAAAATGTGACTAATGAATTAGAAGAATCGGGAGAAGAGAAACATGAACGATTGGTACGTTTTCCCTTGTGGGATGAGTATGGCGATTACATAAAATCTGATATTGCTGATATGAAAAATGTGGGTGGCAAAAATGCGGGCGCTATTACTGCCGGCAAATTTTTAGAAAAATTTACCAGCTACCCATGGATACATTTAGATATTGCGGGCGTGGCTTTCCTACATGGTGCCGATGGATATAAAGGTAAAAATGCAACAGCATTCGGGTTAAGGTTAATTTATAATTTTTTGCAAAAACAAGTAAAAAATGCCGGTAAACAATAGACTACCTATAATAGGTATTTCAATGGGCGACCTTAACGGGATAGGCATTGAAGTTATTTTAAAAACATTTTCGGAACCTGCAATTTTAGAATTGTGTGTGCCTGTAATTTATGGCTCAACAAAGGCATTATCTTTTCATCGCAAAGCGCTAAACCTGCCCAACATTAATTTTAATGCTATTAAGGCGCTAGACCGCATTTCTCCAAAAACCGTTAATGTTATTAATGTGTGGGAAGATGAGGTGCCTATTGTATTCGGTGAAGCGACAGCAACTTCAGGCATGTATGCCATAAAATCATTTATTGCAGCCATGGATGCTTTGGTAAAAAATGAGATTGATGCCTTAGTTACGGCTCCTATAAATAAAAGCAATATAAAATCCGGGGCTTATCCATTTACAGGACACACAGAATATATCAGTTCATTATTCCAAGGCAAAGAAAGCCTTATGATGATGGTGGGCGAGCAAATTAGAGTAGCCTTAACAACCGTACATATTCCACTTAAAGAAGTATCTGCTAAAATTAATGCCGATCTTATTAACCGCCAGTTAGAAGTATTGAACCGGACACTTATTCGTGATTTTGGCATATCAAAACCAACCATTGGCGTATTAGGTTTAAACCCCCATGCAGGTGATAACAATGTGATAGGTAAAGAGGAAGAAGAAACAATTAAGCCCGCTATAAAAGCAGCCAAAGCAAAAGGTATTTTGGCCTTTGGCCCCTATCCGGCTGACGGGCTTTTTGGTAATGGTAGCTTTAAAAAGTTCGATGCCGTTTTAGCTATGTACCATGACCAAGGACTTATTCCTTTTAAATATATGTCCTTTGATTCAGGTGTAAATTATACGGCAGGATTGCCTGTTATACGCACCTCGCCGGACCATGGCACAGCTTACGATATCGCCGGCAAGGGTGTTGCCAATGAATCTTCTTTCAGAAGTGCGGTGTTTACTGCTATAGATATCATCAAATTCAGGAGAGATTATGATGAAATGACCAAAAATCCCTTAAAAAAGACGGTTTTGCAGGGCGAATCCAACTAAAACGCCTATTATAATATCACTATTTTTCTTATCTTTGGCGCCAGATTATCAAAAGTCTGTTCGTTGTGAATCCGTTGCGTGCATTTGATATCCCCTTTGTTGGGCTGAAAAGTGGTGTTCATCATTTCAAATATGAGATAGATAACCTCTTTTTTCAGAACTTTAAAGAGTCGCCCATAACGGAAGGCAAGGTAAATGTGGAGTTGAATTTTGATAAATCTGAAACGTTCTTTTTACTTGATTTTCAATTGGATGGAACCGTAAATGTAATTTGCGACAGATGTGGCGATCCGTTCGATAAATCCATTGAAAACGAACAACGGATAATTGTAAAATTTGGCGACAATGAAGAAGCAACCGATGACGATGATGAGGTGGTTTATATTTCGCGAAATGAAACGCATTTAAATGTGGCACAGTTAATTTATGAATTCATAATTTTAAGTGTTCCCATACATAAAGTGCACCCTATTAAAAAAGGAAAAAGCACTTGTAACAAAGAAGTATTAAAAAGGTTAGACCAACTATCGCCCGAACACAGAGAAGCAGAGTTGAATTCAACCTGGAGTAAGTTAAAACAAATTAAAATAAAATAAGTTATGCCAAATCCCAAAAGACGACATTCTTCCACCCGACGTGATAAAAGACGTACCCATGATAAGGCTAAGGTTCCAACAGTTGTAAGCTGCCCTAATTGTGGTGCACCCATTCAATACCACCGTGTGTGTGCTGAATGCGGTCACTATCGTGGTAAAGCGGTGGTTAAGAAAGAAACAATCAGTTAACATTGTAATGTATTCACATTTAGTAGCTTTAATGCCACTAATTAAACGATGATGCGGATTGGAATTGATGCTATGGGGGGCGATTATGCGCCACTCGAATGCCTTAGAGGTGTACTGCTTTGCAAAAAAGAGTTTGGCAAAGAGGTGCAGTTGGTTTTAATTGGTGATAAGGCCAAAATAACGCCACTATTAAAGCAAGAGGGCGCTAAAGAGGATGATTTTGAGATCATCCATACCACCGAAGTAATAGAAATGGGCGAATCTCCTACCCGTTCAGTGGTTTCTAAAACCGATTCAAGTATTGTAGTAGGCTTTAATCTTTTAAAAGAAAAAAAGATTGATGCATTTGCCAGTGCCGGTAATACAGGTGCTATGTTGGTAGGCGCCATGCTATCAGTAAAAACAGTGCCTGGTGTTATTCGTCCTACAATTTCTACCATTGTTCCCAGGGAAAATGGCAAAATAGGTATACTGCTGGATGTAGGCGCTAATGCCGATTGTAAACCTGAATTTTTATTACAGTTCGGTATTCTTGGTTCATTATATTCTAAACACATATTCAATATTGAAAACCCTAAAGTGGGTTTATTAAGTATTGGCGAAGAAGAAGGCAAAGGCAATATTTTAACGCAAGCAGCTTTTGACTTATTGAAAGAAAGTGATAAAATTAATTTTATTGGTAACGTAGAGGGCCGCGATATTTTTGCTGATACTGCCGATGTAATTGTTTGTGACGGATTTACCGGAAATATTGTTCTTAAATTCGGTGAATCGTTTTACGACCTGATCAAAAAAAGAAAAATAGCCGACCATTATTTTGATTCATTTAATTATGAGAACTATGGCGGTACACCAATTTTAGGAGCCAATGCACCAATAGTAATTGCTCATGGCATTTCTAATGCTTTAGCTTTCCGCAATATGATTACCTTAGCGAAAAACCTGATTGAAACAAACCTGGTTTCTATTTTTGAAAACGCATTTCAATAACTGATAACGAATGTCTGATATACATGCCGCCATCACAGCAGTAGCCGGTTATACTCCCGACTATATCCTTACCAATAAGGAGCTGGAGACCATGGTGGAAACAACAGACGAATGGATAGTATCGCGCACAGGCATAAAAGAACGCCATATACAAAAAGGTATTGGGCTAGGCACATCAGATATGGCCGTTGAAGCCGTTAACCTGCTCTTAAAAAAGAGAGGTATTGATGCGGGTGAAATTGATTTCCTGGTTTGTGCCACAGTTACCCCCGACATGACTTTCCCGGCCACCGCCAATATTATTTGCGATAAGGTGGGAATAAAAAATGCATTTAGTTACGATATTAATGCCGCTTGCTGCGGCTTTCTATATTCTTTATTCACTGCCTCTAAATTAATTGAGAGCGGTGCGGTAAAAAAAGCAATTGTTGTTGGCGCAGATAAAATGTCATCAATTGTTGATTATACCGATAGGGCAACCTGCGTATTATTTGGTGATGCCGCAGGCGCCGTTTTACTTGAAGCAAATACTGAAGGTTATGGGCTTCTGGATGCCATACTTCAATCTGATGGTTCAGGAAGAGTATATTTACATCAAAAGGCAGGTGGCTCGGTAAAACCACCAACTCATGAAACAATTGATGCACGCGAACATTTTGTATTTCAGGATGGACAACCCGTTTTTAAATTTGCAGTGGTAAAAATGGCTGATGCCGCGGAAGAAATAATGGCACGCAACAACCTTACCGGTGATGATGTAGCCTATCTTGTACCTCACCAGGCTAATAAAAGAATTATTGATGCTACTGCAAAACGCATGGGCGTTTCAGAAGATAAGGTTACCATTAACATTCAAAAATATGGTAACACCACTAATGCAACCATCCCCTTATGTTTATGGGAATGGGAAAATAAATTACACAAAGGCGACAATATTATACTTGCAGCATTTGGCGGGGGATTTACATGGGGCTCCATTTATATTAAATGGGCTATAGGATAATTATTAAATAACTATTTATTTTACATACAATGGCAACCACACAAGAAATTAAGAAAGGACTAACTATTGATTACAACAATGATCTGTACACCATTATTGATTTTCAACACGTAAAACCGGGTAAAGGCGGCGCTTTTATCCGCACCAAACTAAAGAGCATTAATTCAGGAAAGATAATTGAACAAACCTTCAATTCAGGCGCAACCATTCTTCCGGTTCGTGTTGAACGCCGCCCCTATCAGTTCTTATACAAAGATGAGAGCGGTTATTCATTTATGGATAAAAATACATTTGAGCAGGTAACTTTAAATGATGATATGATAGATAATCCTGAATTTTTAAAAGAAGGACAGGAAGTTGAAATTACATTTCATGCCGAAAATGATCTGCCATTGAGTTGCGAATTACCCGATTTTGTAAATTTAACTATTACCTATGCAGAGCCCGGTTTGAAAGGCGATACTGCAAATTCACCATTAAAGCCCGCTACCCTTGAAACGGGTGCGATAATTAAAGTGCCTTTATTTGTAAACGAAGGTGAATTGGTGAAAGTGGATACCAGGAACAAGTCTTATGTTGAACGCGTAAAATAATTTAACTATGACCTTAAAAGAAATTAAAGAACTGATCAGAATTGTACAAAGCGCTAAGATTAGCGAGCTAAGTATAGAGCGTGATAAATTTAAAATACAAATTAAAACAGGCAATGGTGTTTCGCCCGCACAAGTGGTTGCGCAGGCACCTGTAGTGATAGCAGCACCACCTGTT
>Ga0302186_10003789_pt1 | contig 10894 bp, 3 predicted proteins | sample II_Bog_E1_2_FD_198782 | JGI IMG/M metagenome (GOLD analysis project Ga0302186, IMG submission 198782) | Peat permafrost microbial communities from Stordalen Mire near Abisko, Sweden - II_Bog_E1_1 | ecosystem: Environmental > Terrestrial > Soil > Wetlands > Peat | place: Sweden: Abisko, Stordalen...
CATAAGCCACACCCGTGTTATTGTAACATGAAGCATATTTAGGAGAATACTGAACACACCTTTTGTACCAGTTTATGGCTTATTCGCAGTTGTTTAATCCTGATCTGTAAGCAATTCCAATATCATTTGCAATCCTGGTGTAGATGGGAAACCTATCAGCGAGTACATTTAATTTTTCTATTTTGACTTTGATTTATTTTTAATTTCTAGCGATAATATACAAACCATATTGGTTATTAGGATTGATTGCTAAAGCTTTATTCGCCCAAGAAATTGATTTTTTTTTCTAAATTCTTCGATACTCATAAATAAATGCTGTATCAATATAAGGGTTAACAAAGTTGGGCTTAAACTTTATAGTCTTGGCATAAGCCACCAATGCTTCTTCAAATCTATCTTAATTGTAAAGTAGATTGCCTAATCCATAATGTAACTGATAATTTTAAGGCTTCTTTTATATCAGCTATTCATACCATCTTTTCCATTGTCTAAATGAGTCCTTATTTTCTCTATTTCTTTGTGAGAGGCACAGAGATAATGCATCATATGGAGTTCCCTTAATTCTCAATTCCTTCTTTTCGTTTTTATACCAAATATCCACATCCCATTCATAGGAGCTTATTTGCTCTTCTTTACACCCAATTCCATCTATTTAGTAATCAAAATCAGGCCGATGCTCGATAATTCTTCGGTAAATTTCAGCTGCGTCATCCCATTGTCGTTTTTCTAAAAGTGAATCTCCGATCTTCATTTCGTCTTCCCAATTTTCTGACTCACTCTCCTTTTGTGTATTCTACTGAGATTATGGAATGTTTGATGCTTTGAATGAATGTGGCATTAGCGGTAAATCACTATCTTAACTTTCCATGGCTGATTTGTTTTATCTTTTAATAAAAGTATTAAAGTATGATTGAATAAATGCAAAAATTACAATGTATAGGTAAGTGGCAAGTGGGAGATTTATGTTATTGAATGGTGAATATAATTTTAACCTATCCTCAGTGGCTTTTTAAAGCTTGGAAGGAAATTAAATTTTTATAATATTGATAGCCTCATATGCAATCATTGATCTATTAAGTTAAAATAAAATGTTTTAAAAATATTATAAACAAACATATGAACGTACAATTGGGATAGTCTTCATGATTTACAAATATCCCGCTAAAAAATTTCAATAAAATTTAATTCTTTGTCAACATTGAAATGAATGTCCGTGTTGGCCCCAACAAATATAAAGAAAAGGGAAAATTAAATGTTCGAATGTCGGCATCAATCAATTTATAATTGGTGAAATAAATCTGATTTCGAAATTGCCTCTATTTAACAAGAAAATCCTGCCAATACTGGTTGACTTACATGTAAACCTATCTCATAGGAGGATTATTGGTTTAATTTAAGCTAATACTCCGTAGCTATGTAACCTTGCTCATTGTAATTCTGAAATTAATAAAATTCTTATGATAAGATGATATCAGGATGGCAATATCAAGATTATTACTATATTTTTCCGTTAAATTATAAATATTCTAATGTTCAAAATAGAAACTTAAATTTAACCATCAATCCTTCAGAATTATTAATGTACGTTTGGACATTCTTTTGCTAAAATGAACGAATTTTCCAAATCACTATTTTTGAAGCAAAAAAATATCATTGCGGAGTTAGAAGAAAATAAATTGCCTCCTCCTTAGGAAGAAAAGATGAATATTATGCATAGAATCATTTCACCCAATCAAAAGATACAAGAACTCAAGCAAATTTTTGCTGAATTCGGGGAAGAGTGCAAGTCTGAGTGGGTAGCCATCAATCAGGAGTTACTAGCCATCATCAAGCAAATTGTAACAATATATCAGCTTAAAGTATAATCGCTATAATCACAAATACTGGAAGAGAAATCAAATAATTAATCCCAAAAGGCTGAGAACGAATCTCTTCAAGAAAAACTTACAAAATATTAAAAGAATCAATACTACGAACAAGCATAAAAGTAATTTATTTATTAGTGCAGAGGGAAGATGTACAATATCAATCAAGACACGATTTCATATCATAAAAATAAGATACAGACAGAAGAAGAAGGAAATGGCGATAATATTGTTGAGTACGATGGCAAAATAACATAGCTGTTTTCTGAGGAGTTCACTGATCTGTTTAGTCCAAATGACTCGGTATGTGAAATATAAACTGGAAATAAATCAAAATACGAAAATAATGCCCTTGCATAGAAGAAAAACACTCTTTCAATGAAGGAAAACCACCAAGAAAACAAAAGTAAATCTCTAAATTCTTCATCATTTTTACTTAAGGCTTTGAAGAATCAACTAATAAATGAACACTTGAATTAGACTTACCGCTAAGACGATCACGCTTTGGAGAATCAAATATAAAGGAAAAAAGTGTAAAAATCGAAAACATCTATCCTAAGCAGTTGCAAAAGGAGTGTAAACCGAGATACGTACGAATGTTCAATTTCTTCCAAATTGAATCAGCTGCGTCGTAATTTATTTACTCGTAAAACATATAACCAATGAGCTGAGGCAACTCCTAAATGATAAATATAATTTTTAAATTTATTTATTTTTGCATAAAGTCTATTTCTTATCTGAAATATATGTTGCAATTTTACATTATTTCATAACATTAAACTCTAACCTTATATTAAAATAGACATAATTTAAGTGTAATCGATAAATTAGTTATTAATAAGAATTAGAGAAATACTCAATTATTTTTCTTTCAACTATTTCACGATATATTCAGCAGCCTTTACAGTCATCTGATCATCTTCATTTGTGCTGCTTTACAACTTATTAATCATGTCCCTGCAATTGGCCATCAACGGGTATTTGACTCTCTTCGACATGAAGAGATAGCTCCCGAAAATGCAACCCAGCGGTGACCTCTCAATTTAGTAGATAGAGTGGATGACGTGGTACCTGCTTTCATCCTGCTTTATCGCCAACTAGAACTCGCAAACTGCCTCTTTGATCTTTAACTTCAATAACACGTCCATGGTCTCTTTCTTCGACAGTCGATTGTCCAGCTCTATAATTTCGTAACCCCTTTCTTTGCAAATTCTATCCGCTGCAGTCACCGCCAAGGCTATGTCTTCAACTCTGTTGAACATGCACTTCCCCCTTACTAAGTCGCTGATGTTGCACTCAGTGACAATCTTATTTTTTTGTCTATCCACCAGAATTTAGGAGATTTAATTGGTCCCCGTTTACATGATTTAGTGAACCACTGTCACCAAAGTGACTTTGCTGGATTGTTTTAGCCTCTAATCTATTTTTTGAATAATTATTTGTATCCTATCGCTATTCATCTCTTTTTTAAGCATTTTCTGTATTATACTGAGGATTACTTTAAACTGTTTCTGTATTTTTTAAAGTATTTTCATGCAGGTTCCAACTGGAATGCCATTAGACTCCTTTCTGACTTATTCGGCCAAAGTTGTAAACTATTTCAAGGATAATTTTGCAGCTGCATTGACCTTATCAATTTTGCTATAAAGCTGTTCGTAGTTTGTGAAAAAAGAAGATTCATTAAAGAGATTAACTTTAAAGTCATTACTTGGGTTAAAGTTACTACATTTAATAACAATCTGATTATCGATTGGAGTCCTCTAATTTAATTCATTTTAAGAGGCAAATGCAACTGATTGAGAATGAATTATGCTTTTTAGGGTTTACTCTACCTTTTGAGTAGATTTTTTTTTTTCATAGCTATGATGCCAAAAGTATTGGATAAATAGCTGAGGGATAATGTGGAAATATTACTAGTCTTCATGGAAAGCCCCTTCACCAAATTAAAAATTTAATCAATGGTTGTCAGTTCGAATTTGCCGCCATACACCATCTTAACAATGGTATGATTTCCTTTTTAAGAATTTTACTGCTATTGATCGAAGGAGTCAATGAAATGCCAGAATACAGTGATTTAAACTTTTCCTCAAACTGTCTAATAAGTTCATTGAGACGTTACTTCATTTACTGATTTATTGAGCCAGTTAGTTTCCAATTGTCTCCTTATCTTTTAAATTTATCTATATTCTCCTTCAAAAATCCTCTATTTTCTAAACTAAGAAAATTATTATCAGTCGACAGAATTTATTGGGCCCTATTAAAGCAGTTGATCCTCTTTATAGTTTTACATCCTCAAATAGCAGACAGCCATATTGACGTAGGCCAGTGTGTATGTTGAGTTGTGTTATACTGCTATAGAGTAGCATTTAATTGCCTCTTCATTTTGGTTTCTGTCTTTATAAATATTGCCCAGATTATTGAAAGCATAACTGTACCTAGGATTAACTTCAGTCGCTTTGATATACCATTCGATTGCTGCATCCACTTCTTTCTTGTTTTTATAGCAAATTGCCATATTGTAGTAAGCTGCATGATAAATAGGTTTCAATTAAATGCATTTGGCGTAATTTTAGATGGCCAAGTCATAATCTTAATTTTAATCATAAGCGATTGCCAAAGAATTGTAAATTCTATAATTGTCCTTGCTCAACTACAAAGCCTTCTCATACCAATTGATAGATTTATCGACTTTCTTCTTGTCATAGTAGGCTAGACCCATATAATAACAAAAATAATCTTATTTCAGCTTGTATTTTCTGCTTTCCAGTAGGATATCTTCATCACTCGTGCCCAATGTGTCAAAAACATCACTTAGATTTGCATGGGGAGCCTTATAATCGTATTTAGCTTCACACTCTTTAAAGTACCATATCTTTGCCTACTCATAATTTTTCATTAGTTCATAATTGACACCAATGTTGTTGTAGCACGAAAAATACTTAGGAGAATACTGAATGCATCTTTTGTACCAATTTATAGCCTAATTATAATTTTTCAGTCCGGTGTATTTAGGGAACATATCAGTGATGGGTTTTAATTTTTATATTTTATCTTTAATGTCTTTTTAATTCCTCGCAATAATAAATAAAGTATATTAATTGTTGGGCTCAATAGCTAGTACTTTGCTTGCCCAAATAACCGATTTTTTCTTTTCAATTCTTTGATATTCGTAAACAAGAGCGATGTCAATGTAGGATTTCACGAAATTGGGTTTAATTTAGATCACTTTGGAGTCAGCTACGACTGCCTCTTTATATATTGCTTGATTATAAAGTAAATTGGAAAGTCCAAAGTGAAGCTGATAATTCTGGGGGTGCTTTTGGATGAGTTGTTCGTACCATTTTTTCCATAATTGGAAATAATCTTTGTTATTAATATCATTTTTGGAAAGGATAAAGAGAGAGAGAGCGTCATAGGGTGTTCCTTTTATCTTTTTCTCTTGTATTTGTTTTTTGTACCATGTTCCAATAATATATTAATAATAGCCGATCTGTTCTTCTTTGCAACCCAGTCCGGCAATTTAGTAATCCAACTCAATATTTTATTCTATGATCTTTCTATAAATTTCAGCTGCCTCATCCCACTTTTCGGATTTTATAAGAGTGGCAGCAATTTCATTAACTTGATTAATGTTACCTGATTTGATGAGTTCATTTGTATTTTATCTAACTTATTGTATTCTTTAAGTTGTTAACTGTTTTGTTGAAATATTTTAGATTTAACTGGTTTCGCAACCCATTTTCTATTTGATGTTTTAAAACAATTCTAAGTGAATTTAAAATATAAAGCTATATGTTATATTAATAAATTTAAGGCATGGATTATTGTTATACTACTATAATTTAGAAGATAAATTAATTTCTATAAATGTAATAAAAAATTCAATTACTTGTAAGTATATTTGAACTAGAGTGATGCTTTTAGAAAATATTATAAATAAAATTTATTTTCTTGGTTCAAATTGTATTTGTGATAATAATTATGAAGATTTGCGATATTATTAGAAAGGAGTTAACTTTAAGGCATTTATATGCAATCTATGTAATTAATGATATTGTTTACCACCAACCAACCAATTTAACAATGTTAATATTGTTTTAGGAGCAAAGAACTGAGCCAATTATGATGGAAGTATTATCAAAGTTTTATATTTTAAGATTATACTAAATTTCTGTGTTCGATTGCAAAAATGTAAATGATTATTGTTCATTAGAGAATAATCATTAAATGTCGTAATTAATTCATTTAAAGCATTTATGTTTTATTTTACATAATAAATAGTCTTTAAATGTGATCAAGCAATTATTCATTCAATAGATTTTTGTAAATTATCAATTAGTAAATCTAAAATGATTTTCAATATTTCTTATTCCAGATAATAGGATGATAACTAAATGGCTTTAAATAATCAACTTCTCCACTTCAACACTGTTCATTACTTTCTTAAAAATTGATCATCTTCTCTGGAGGATTTTCCCTCACTTTTGTTTCTCCTTTTTTGGTTGAAATAGAAGGAAGAGGTGCTAAAGAATGATGTGCTATTGATAACGACAAGACTCGCCTATTATTTGTCATTGTTTTTTTAATCCGCTCATATTGCTCGATACTGCGCTGCATATATTTGTGATCAAGATGTGATGATTTATTTAGCATTCGCTCTGCCATTTGTTCATTCATATCCGTAATTAATTTTTGTCTTCTAAGTAAAGAAGGACTTACTTTTTGCGGGCAGGGTTATTAAAAGTGGAAATCTTTTGAGGTACACTAACTTGGGAGTATTCTGATTTTCTTCTTTTGGAAATACTCAATAACTTTTGCAGTAGCTGCTCGTTTTGTTGGTTAATGGAGTTCTCGTGCTCCTGCTGGTAATAGGTTTGACTACGCAACCTGTGCATTTCTTCCAAGTTTAAGGAGGAGCGCAACTGCTGAGGCTTTTCTTGCTCGATGGTCGCGAGTTTATCTCGATGACGAGAATAGCGGAGTTGATTGAAATATTCATACACTGGTTTGGTCTTTGATATCATTGCTGCAGTTTATTACTTGATAAATATATGTCATATGAAATTATTAATATCACTCAAGGGTTGCCTGATCGATGAATGGGAGGCAAATATGTGGATTTAGCTTTAAAAAAAGTCATATCTAGATATTGGTCTTGGGGTGTTTCTGATGTGGCTACTTTAGTTATTCGAATTGAGTTTGCACTCTACTTACGAAAGGGTATTTGATTGCAATTGCTCCTCTATGTAGTGATGCTTTCTGCAGTCAATGGTTAGTTATCAATTGGAAATTGGGGATGTTTTGTCTTTTGAGGAGAGAAGGTGATATTACAAATATTCTAGCCACCCAAGAAATCACTAACCTCTTGCAAAGGTGGGAGTTGTTCTACAAATTATCTATCAGGTCTAGTTGCTGTTGTAAGTTTACGGGCTGACTCTATTAAGTAAATATCTTGTTTGGACTCTTTTTTTCTTTAAATATTCCTGGCCGTGTACTTTCCCCTGATATATTGCGAGTGAAGGTCTTCATCTTAGATACATCCGAAGAATGATGTTTTTTACGGCGAATTGCATACTCTTTCTGATTCTGCTTTTTGAGAGGGGAGAAAGGGCTCTGATGCTCTTTAGTTTATGATGGGTTTAAGCTGAGATATCCTTCGTCGTGGACTTTATTTTCTAGAAAAGAAATCGGGTGGTAGTTTGTTTTTATTAATTTTGACTAAATTCACTCCGGTTTTCGGTTCGCTTAATCTATACTGATGATCTAGTTTGCGTGAATATCTCTTTTCCTTTTCTTCAGAGTCTGAAACCAGCTTGCTCATTACAATATTTTTATATATATCAAGCGGTCTCAATTGATCAATAATTATTAATATGATGTTCACCACATTTTTTACTCGAGAATTTATTCCGTTTTTTGATTTGAGATAGAAAGAAACAAGCCAAACATTAATTATTAAAAAAGACAATTAGAACTAATGGAGAATATATGAAAATATAGAAACAGGGAGGCAAAAAGTTTTCATATGGCAATATATGATGATGATTGATTTAACGCCAACACCATCATTCATTATAACCGATGATATTTTGATTGAATTCAAATATGTCTTGTACTTTGTTGAAATATTCTTCAGCAAGTAATTATGGGCAAAGAAGAAAGGCTTTATTGTTTTATACAGTATTTGCCATCATATTCGATTAACTGATTTACAACTATAATTAATCCCGCCTGAAATAATATGTATATAATCGTTAAATGACTTAAATTACCAGCAATGCTATTCAGACCATGCTTGCTCAATCTAAAGGCACTCGTTCAAAATTTATTGTTGAGGCCTACAATTTGAAAGTTAAAAATGAATTCATCAAAGCAGATATCAGCGATGGAACTAATACATTACGGGCTGTTATACATGTGGAGAACTAAAGACTCAATTTATGCAAAGTAGGTAAACCCTATGGGAGTGAGCCTAGATATCTGATTCGAATCACTGACTTCACTAAATTTGAGCAGTAAAACCTCGTGGTCTTAGAGATCAATAACTTTATCTCTCTTGACCCTCCAATAGTAAAAAGCCAACTGGATTTAAAAAGTAGCTCTAAAGATATGTTAAAATTGTAGGATAACAGAGAAATTAGAACCTAAAAGAAGGGAACTGCCAGAAAAGATTTTCAATCTGAACGTTTTAGAGATTCTTAGTTTACTTTTTAACAGTCAAAAGAAGAACAAAAATTATAACATCTAAGTGCTGAACAATTGAGGAATTATTAAAAAATTGGAGATTTATATGTTGACTTTTCAGGATGGGAGATAGTGGTCAGAGTGGTTTAAAAATCTTATCGATAATTTATAAATAAGGCTGGTAGGCTTACTAAGATCTTCTAGATGATTCTTATTGACAGAACAAATACTAAAATTGATGGAGTGATGTTCGGCGATGACGCAAAAGAGCACTATTAAACAATTAAATAGAAATGTGTTTACCGCATGTCTCGAGGGCAGATTAGAATGAATACCTTCCCCAAAAACCGAGAAGATAATTTCTCTCAGCTAAATATAATTTTTTCTAGAAGCAGTCGTTTTATTCAAGTCGCCAATATTGGAAGTATCCCCGGAGGCAATAGTGAGTTCACAAGTCTTGAAGAGGTTATTACTTAGATGGATAAGGAGAAATTGTACAATATCCCAGGAATTTTACTGAGCATTGGATAATAAAGGACTTTTGAGAAAGAAGACCGGACGATAATAAAAAAAAGCATCATTGTCGGAGACCCTTAATCAAAAAAATGTATAGAAGTTACTCTTTGGAATAGGGGGGATAATGAAATCAATCCTGATAATTTAATTGGGCAAGCAATTTTACTGAAAAAGTTTAAACTTCATTAATACAAAGACTCTCTGTCTATCAGCTCTACTTTTAAATCTGAAATAATTCCTCTTCCTTAACATGGTTTTAATTAACAAAAAGATAAGCTTAAGTAATCAGACTATTACAACATAACTAGCAAATATGAAAATCAATCTTCCAATCCCTCCAATGAGGAATTAAAAACAATAAAAAAATTGTCAGATGATATTAATTATCACAATTTCAGCAATGGAGATTTATTCTCTTAGTTATAAGTCTATCTTATTCACATTAATCTCAGAGGAAAAAATTATTATGATGCTTGCTGTAATCCTAAATGCAATAAAATAGCAGATGCTGGTGCAAAATGTCTCAACTGTGGTTATTATAATAATAGCACGAAGCGCAGGTTCAATCTACGAGTTTAAGTTGCTGATTGCACAGGGTCGCTATGGCTCACTGCATTTGACGAATTTGCTCTTCAAATTTTTAAGGGAATAAGTGTGGATGAATTTAGTAAGATGTAAGAAAATCAGCAAGTTGAATAGGTCTAAAAAATATTGTATCAACAGTTCTATATAAGAATTTCAACAAAAAAAGATTTTGACGGAGGAATTAAGAACAATATTGTTGGAAAAGTACCCGATATCCAAACAGAGCAAACTTCCATTAAAAATATAGGCAGAATTAAACAGCTTTTAGATTGATTCATACCCCTATCATATTTTAATATGCTAGTTAATAATGAGATATCAATTTTGTTAAATAATTTTATTAGAGAAATTCTTTATTCAATATTGTTTACACTGATCAATGTGTTGAGGGCTTTTCATAGCCACATTCAGTACAGAAGAATTTGCGCCACAGAATATTATTAGAAGCCAGCATTCGAATTGTGAATGCCAAGAAACAGGGACCGATTAATATCATGAAAATTGTTGACCAGAACTATCTCAATTGACCGTATTTAAAAATTTATAATGTTTGAGTCATTCCTCCACACCTGTCGCATTGTTTTATTGTTAAATAGTCCAAATGACTCGTTTCAGGCTATATTTCTCGCCCATATATAAATGCAGGCAGGTTTCGTATCACTTCTTCAAATTCATAGCATTAACGACTTTTAATTTTTTCTCCTTCCACAAGGCAGTACGGACTGGTCTCAAAAATTAGATGAGGATGCCTCTCTCCGAATTTTTAGCGATGACTATTAACTTCAACTCGATACGTTCTCCTGATGCATAATCTTAGTCCAAACACAAGGAGGAAGACTAAGAAATTGAATCCTAGTAAAACTGCAATACCAATAAAGATGGGAGTGGAGAAGAAAGATTAATCCTAAGATTAATAACTGATATCGCTATTGATATTTTCTTAATGAGATAGGTTGATGCTCTACTGACTATGAATTGTATTGACCATTATGGCCAAAACAAGGAGGGTGCTGATATGGATCTGCATAGTATTATAATCTATCAATCAAAAATCTAATATATTTCTGTATGATTTAATCTGATTGGAATAAAAACGAATATATTAATAATAAATACTATTTCTTTACGCAAAGAATGTTATTAAAGCCAAATAGAGAAGGAATAGATATCAAAATACAAATATTCATTCATATCTGCAAATGAAATATAGGGGTTGGGGTTGGGGTTGGGGTTGGGGTTGGGGT
>Ga0302186_10003791_pt1 | contig 10889 bp, 8 predicted proteins | sample II_Bog_E1_2_FD_198782 | JGI IMG/M metagenome (GOLD analysis project Ga0302186, IMG submission 198782) | Peat permafrost microbial communities from Stordalen Mire near Abisko, Sweden - II_Bog_E1_1 | ecosystem: Environmental > Terrestrial > Soil > Wetlands > Peat | place: Sweden: Abisko, Stordalen...
TAAAACATAAACAAGTCGGTATAGACGCTATTGTAAAATTATGTGATAGTGATTTTGCATGATTTACATACCCTATCTGACAATTGAATTGCAATAATATATATAATTCAGAATTTTTTGACAACTATAGTATAATTTATCCTGTGCTCTTGTTGTAATAAGGTGTAAGAATCACACAGATTAATGAATTTTCAGCTAAATTTTAAGGATTGGTAATATTTTCACTAACAAATGAAATTTCTTATTAAAACTAAAGCAAAAATGCTGACTCATTGCGCTAAATGTGGAAAAAAAATATAAGTTAATCATGGAAATGCATATGGACGACCGAGTTGTTCACAAAAATGTATAAATTTTATCAAGCGTACATTAAAGTAGAACAAAATCTTTGATTTCTAACTAAATTGATATGTTAATCAGCTTGTTCCATTGTCTTTACTACAAAATTGTTGACTGGTATGTAATTAAGTCTTCCATTGTTAAAAGAATTCTTTAAATCGAAAATTCTTTCTATCAAACATAATGAGGTGTTTGTCTTCGACTCTCCAGCTTTACTCATAACTATAACTTTACTCTGTAGCCACTGTAAATTTTCAATTATTCAAGCAAATTTTAATGGAAGGGTTTATATAAAATTTCTTTAATATTTCCCCTTTGGTAGGTTAGGTTATCTCCAGTTAATGTACAAACTCTCAAGAATGCTGTATATCCTTAAATTGAATTAATCTTAGTAATAAAATAAAATAAACCAAATAAATCTTTTCAAGACTTTTAATACAAAATTATACAATCTAGTTTATAATCTACGCCAAAAGAAGTTTCCTTTGCACGTCAAGATACCCTAATCTTTTAATGCTAAAAGCTTAATTAACGAAAATTTGGGAGTTTTAGTTTTTAATGAGGCTATCTCATCATTTGATATTATCAGCAAATTTATGATAAAAAACAATTATGAAAGGGTCTTATATATTTGCAAGACTTTAAATACAAAAAAATTGTTTTTTAGATATAATTATGATCAGCAAGTAGAGCACGACCAGCAAGCGTGAGCAAATTAGAGAGTTTGAAGAGCTGTTAAAAAAGGCTATTTTTGGAAACTATGATGAAAGAAAATATCTTGATGTTTCTGAAATAGTTCGCTTTATGCAAAGTGATACTAAGGCTTTAAAACCAGAACTCCTCAAACTAGTTGTTTTTATAGTGGGTTCCAGTGGAGCAGGCAAAAGTACCTTGATGAATGATATGTACAAAGAAAACAATTTGATCATTGCAGAAAATGCTAGTGGTGAGTTGATGTTGAAAGCACGCGATAGTGTTACTGCAATAGGTTTAGGAGAAGGCTCAACTACTTTGTTTCCTACTGCTTGGTCTCCTTCACATATGACCGGGATTTTTTTAGATTGTGCTGGAGAAGCAGATACTGGAGGATGGCTTGCCAGAGCCATAAATGCTCTTATCAAATCTACTATCGCATCAAATGTAGAATAAGCTAAATTACTGTTTGTGACTCCTCAGCCAAGTTTGGGTGCAAAAGGTTCTTATGGAGATAGTTTTAAGAAATCTTTAGATGCAAATGCACAATTTCTTAATGACATTAATTATTTTAAAGACAGTATAGCCTTTGTTGTTTCTCATGCTGGATTACGTCCAAACACTCACGATACAGTTAAAAATTTAATACAAATTATACTTGAAAAACATGCTAATCTTGATAACTATAAGGACGCTGTAAACAATGTCCTTCAGCGTGAAGAAGAGAATGCATTTTCTGCAATATCAACTTTTTCTGAACCAGATCTTCAAGCTGTTCCAGGAGAACTGTATACTTCACCTGTTTGGAGAGGACATCCAGCTCAGAGAGATAAAATCATTAATATGATAGAAAAATTGCCTTTTACAAAGATACCAAGCAAAAATTTCTTCAAAGTGTCTTTCGACAGCGATGTCCAAAGGCAAATGCAAGCAGCATTAGAAATTGTTAAGATGAAAGCTGGTGATTTATTAGCAAATGCAATTAATTCTAAAGTCAGCATATATGCAGTAGAACTAAAACCTTTTGCAAATTATTTAAAATAATTAAAGAGTGGTAAGCTTGTCACAAATCTAAAACATTATGTAAAAGTTTTAAAATGGAATGAGTACTACAAGGTAGCTGATATTTCCAAAGAAGTTGATAAAATTGATGAGGAAATGATCTTCTTATCCCAATTTACAAAAAAAGCCTAATCAGATTCTGAAAATTAAAAAGAACACCCTGTCAAAGAAGATTGGTTGATGATTGCAAAAAAGATAAATGAAAAAATTGGTTCTAATTTAGATAAAATGTATGATGAGACTCAAGAAATTATTAATTCAGTGGGCAACAACTTTACTAAATTTTAATCAAAAAGCACTATAACAACTAAAAGTGCTTCTGCACATTCAGCAAAAGTGTCAACGGATTTGAGTAAGCTTTATGATAAATATAAGGAAAAAGCAAATACGGAGTAGTTGAAAGACAATATGAATTCTAAATACTTTAAAGATGTTACTTCTTCAAAACCTTGTGGAACAGAAAAAGAGGAGTATACAGAGAAAGAATCTTACACAGATAAAGAATCTTATACAGTGCAAGAACCCTATACAGAATCTACAAGCTACATTGATAAGGAGCCATACTCCAAACAAGAATCAGTTACAAAAAAAGTACCTCGTACTAGGCTTGTATCTTATGTTGAGCCAGAAAAATACACAGATAAAGAACCTTATACAGACAAGGAATAGTATACAGATTCATAGCCTTATACGACAAGTGAATCGTATACCACACAAGAGAGTTATCCCACTACAGAAGTTTATTATTACTAAAAGCCGCGAAGTGGATTGGGAGGTTTCTTAACAGCGGGTTTTGGCACTCAATCGACTAGAGGAGAAAGATCTGTTACGAAATAGAGAACTGTTACAAAGTATAAAGATGTTGTGAAATACAGAAATGTTACAAAATCTCGAAATGTTACAAAGTGGAGAGACGTTACAAAATGGAAAGACGTTACAAAGTACAAAGAAGTGACAGAAAATGAAGATGTTACGGAGATTATAAACACTATAGACTATAAAGATGTTACCAAATGGCGAGATGTTATTAAGTACAAAGATGCTGCCAAAGAAAGAGATGTTGTCAAAGAAAGAGACGTCAAAAAAGAAAGAGATATCATAAAATATGAAGATGTTACTGAACAAATATTTGATGAGCAGATGTATAATTTAGATGTCGAAAAGTTGAACAACGATATTGCAGCATTAAGAAAGTTAGTTAATGAAGATATATCTAAATTTCAAAAAGCTGAAGGTAATTGCACGAAAGATGCTATATTTTCTAAAGATGAATTTGAGAAGGAGTATGAAGATTTGGTGGAAAAATACCAAGATGCTGAGTATGGAGCATATTTTGCAGAAAACCCAAACAAGACGCTTGACTTAGTAGGTATAGACACTATCGCAAAATTATGTGCTAGTGATTTTGCATGATTTACATCCCCAATCTGACAATTAAATTACAATAATCTATATAAATCATAATTTTCTGACAACTATAATATAATTTATCCTGTTGTAATAAGGTGTGAGAATCACACAACTTAATCAATTTTCCTTATTATCATTTAAAAACAGTAAACCTTTATTTGAAAGCATTCTTATACTTGCTGCCTTTTTATTTGATTTTGAAAAAACCATCCTAATAAAAATTTGCTTTTTTATATTATTTGTGCTGGATATCTATTTGGAAGGGGCTTCATCAACAAAAATTAATTTTATTAACATAATTGAGTCTCATTTTAGGATGAATATTTTAATAGCTCATGAGATTTTATCTGCCTTTTAAGATCTCCATATTCCTTCTTCAATTCTGCAATCTAAATTCTTTCAAATCAACAAAAATATCTAAATTATTCAATTTTTTATAAATTTTCTTTGTTAATTAATAGCTTTTAAAAAATTGCATGATTCTTTTGAGTAGTTTTAAAATTATTTACCTCCATGAGAATCTGTTATTGTCTTTGTGGGTTTATATTAATCAGGAATTCAATTAGTGTTGCTATAAAATTTTTACATCAAATATTTTTGTTAAGTTAAACTTTTTTTAACTGCTCACTTTGAGGTTGCTTCTGTTTATAAAGCAAAGCTGGCAGCCTCAGAAAAGGCTTATCCCAGTAGTTAACTTGCTCTATTAATGTGGTTCTGTCAGATATCAAATATGAAGCCTCCAAAGTACTAATTTCCTCTAAATTAGGAACGCTGTACATCCGCTCACCGATTACTGGTTTGGTTTTAGGATTTTGCCCTGTGGTCCATTTTGGTGACTATATCAAAACTGCATTGTTGCGGGGCAGATACAACGGAGATGTGTTCGAGAGACGGGCGACACTCCATTACTGACCGAACTGAAATGGATTTCCTTATGATTTACTGCACAAGAATTAATTAAGTTATAATTATTACCAGTGAAAATCAGTAGAATGCAAAAGTTGGCAGCCCTTTTCTTCTTTACTCTTCTTGTCTCTAGTGCAGTAGCAACATCCCCTTGGCTTATTCAAGAATCAGGTGCAATCTTCTTATTGATTGGTGGAACCAAAAAGAGAGGTTTCCCTTAATTAGCAACTTTCAACAATGTGTGCTTGGCTTCTCAAGTTACCCATATTTCCTCGGCTTTAAGCGCAACCTACTCAACTGGGCCTAATCTTGATACTCTGGCAATTCTCGTACAACCGACGATGGGATTGCCATAGGTTTACCTTTTAGAGGGTGGGATTAGGTATCATGTTGCCAACCCATCAACATTCAACAATTACGGATTCAATTCAAATATGATTCAATGGATCCACCCGTTTGAATTGCAAAAATTCCCTCTTTCCTCTCAGCAGATTTGATTGATTGATTTAGTTGATTGTTTCATTTAAAATAAACCAGTTAACAATTGTTTATGAATGTAAGATATTTTGATGAGTTCGAGGCATCAACATATCGATATTTTAGATGAGATGCATTGATGCCAGGAAGAAGCTGTCGTGGTGATTATCAGAAAACTGAAATATATTCATTCTTTCTATTGACCTTCATCTCATCGATGTATCAACCGTAAATTCCATGAACAATTTGCCTATTATTTAAGGAAACTGATTGAATAGCAGTATCTACTGCATAAGCTTAGCAGGACCAATTGTTTACGAAGATTTGATCTAAGAAGAAACATCATAATTATAGGGAGAATAGACAACTTAAAAATCATAATTTAAAAGAGGGAAAAAGAAATAATTTCGTTAAGGAAGGATGAGTTATCATCAACATTGCAACATCAAAAAGCAACAAATGAAAGATTGAAGAATAGCTGCTTGCCAGGAAACAGGAGGCAAAATCTTTTTAAACTTTATCCATATGCTTCTGGATAACAGAATTTTAAAAGCTGCAGTTGTCTGGAACTAAGAGTCTAAGAGTTCTTATCCAGTGAGATCCTATAATACCATTATATTTTTTCGTCATCATACTGTTTAAAGTCCTCCCTTATTTCAAATTAAATTGAATTCTTTCGTTAACTATTATTTCAGTTTATCTTTCGTAAATATTTGCAATTATTTTTTTTTGAAAGATTACAAAATCATTTTACTCTTCACTTTAATACTGCATAATTATCAGTTTTTCTGAATTTTTAATATATATAAACTGCTTGCCTCTTGATTGAAATAATTATGAATCGAATTAATCGTTTGATTTTTAGTTTAATTTTATCATTTTTTAATTTATGTCATTAAATGAAGGTCATTTTGTTTCCGTTTTCTATTGAACATCTATCTCCGGAAATAGCTCTACACTAAAATTTTTCATTTATTACAAATGAGAAAAGTAAGAATTTGGTCAATAAAAAGGCAAGGTTCTTTTTTATACTACATTTTTGAACCTTCTAATCGTCTTCAATTTTGGTTATCCTATGTTTCTCTCTCGATATTTTACATTTATAACATATGTATTCACAGAATACAATGAACTTCATTTATTATCTGATGATGAGTAACTGCTAGTTCGAGAAATCTACTATATATTTGGGAAGATTACGATTATTTGTACTAAATTCCGCTAATTATTTCCAGTTTCGTTTTATCAAATAATTTAATTTAATAATACTAATTTTTCAATCATATATTGAAAATTTATGGGTTTAAATTATTCTCTTGATTAGCAATATGGAAATCCAAAGGTCTATAAATAATTCATGAGGTAAAATAATAATCTTATCTATTGAACTCTTATGATCAAGAAATAACTTCGAATATAATCTTTAAGGAAATTTATAATTTTTAACGATTTTATAATATCCTTTTTATCCTTTATGACTGTTAAGCCAAATCAACAATTTTTAATAATCAATAGATTAATAATTTATCTCATAAAGTCATAGGTTTATCAAATTTATACAATTTGAATCACCAATATATAACTGGAGTGATTGCAAAAATTATAAAAAAGATTAATTGCATTTTTTAAACGTTTCTATGGTTTGCATTGATTTAACTCAAGAGAACAAAAATGATCGATAATCTAAAGAAAATTAATAAATTATTGCTTTTTATAGAACTTTAGGTGATTTGCCATTTTGATATTTTATGATTTTTTATTGTTTAGAGATATCCATATCATTGAGTAGAAACTAATACCTGTACAAATGCTATTCTAATCGATATAATACCGATTTGTACAGTTTGAAATTGTTTGATAATTGCTTCCGAAGATTTAATTGCGAAGAAGAGAATAATCAGAATTAGATAGAATAAATATATATAAATTAAATAATAGCAAGAGGAAAGGTATATTTTTTTTATCATTTCTCATGATTCCTCAAGCATTAGAATTATTAAAAACAGTTGTAGACAAGAAGTATTTGAGCACGGGTCACTATTAGACAGGTCATGGAATTGCCGAATGGGGAAATTAGGTATTTTATTATGAAGATGGAATAGTCATCAACGTAGCATCAATGAAGCCACAACATGGAAATGATTGGAAGATAGTTGCTTATCATGGGACTGAATGGCAAAACCTTGAAAGCATACTAAAATTAGGCCTGCTTCCAGGAACACCATCGGGCTGTTAAACTTTTAATGGAGATGCTTACGGTAAAGGAATCTATTCATCTCCTATCAATCATACGCAAAGACTTACAATCGAGGATCAGTGAAATACGTCAAAGGGAGAAAAGTTCGGCTTGTCTTAGGGCTAAGAATTAGAAATAAACATTCAATCACTAAGACAACAGATCCCAAAATATGGGTGATTAAAAACGAAAAAAATGTCTCAATCCAAGACATTAACTTAACTTTCGACAGCTGATCATTTATAAGTTCAATTTAAAAATTATGCTTTACTTTTTTAAAAAATTGTTTCCATCGTTCTTTATTCATTTAAGGGGTTCTTTATATCCCTATAAATTTATTTAAAGTTGAATCGTGATGACTTCAAATGCAGCCTCTCAAGATATTTTTTTTAATTTTTCCTTATTGGAGAGAGTTATTTTTATGGTGTGATGTATATTGAATTTAGTTGTCAGATTAAATTAAACATCAAATAAGAAAGAAGAAGAATATTTATCAAATGGAATTATTATTATTTTTGAGATAACAAATTTAGGAATCACCTCTTTTCTAAAGATAAAATTATTATTTTTAATCATTAAGTTTAATATGAGCAGCAATAAATAATGAGAATCAATATTTACTTGTCTACAACGAAGTATACAGTTTGAATATCCAAAATTTAACTCCATATACCATAATTAGAAGAATAAAGTCAAAAAGAATAATTTTTAGTATTTTATATTAACTTATGAATATGTTTAATTTAAAAACTATCAGCTAAGGTCTTCTCAATTAATCTTGGTAACATTAAGAAAGTATTGACCTTATAATATGATTAAGGAAAGCAATCGAAGATCAATCTTCAGATGTCTAATCCCAAGAGTCGTTTTTTATTAGTTTGATGCAGTCAATGATTTAATGCGAAATTCTATTTTTTAAAAAAAATAATCCAAAGTATTGAGAAATATTGATGAGAACTGCAAAATAAAAATTCAGTTTTTTTTTAAATTTAAATTTAATACAATTGAATAGCTTCGAATATGGAATTCCAAATTAGTAATTTTCCACAACATTTTGTTTTTAAAAATAAATTACCTTTATATGATAATCATTACCTTATAATTATCATTCTGAGGTCATTTTAAAAGATCTTTTCTTTTTAGAAGTAACGATCTTTTGTTTTCTATAAATGGTTTAAATTAATTAGATCATTTATAATAGAAAATCATGAACAAACATCAATTAGCGGATTCAATCAATCATTAAGACTCAATCTCCGATATCAGGATGGGTGTTGGTCTCGTTAGACACGATCAGTAAATGATTGCCGTTGAGAAAACAAAAATTAATACAAAAACTATTGTGTTAATTTTTTTGTCTTCCTTTTTTTTAGTCAATATTATCGTTGTGTATGTCTATTGGGAAAATCACCATCAAAAGATCAGTAATTCATATGAAATTTCACAACAGGAGCAGCAAATTTTTAGTATTGCCAAGAATAAAGCTATCGAAGCAGAATTAACACTAACAAAATAAAACATTCATAAATTTGAGGCCAAACTTTAAATCTTCTCAGAAAACTTGAGGAAATCAGAAATGGAAAAAGAAAAAGAATCTTTGATTATAGATATACTTCAATAGAAGATCACTGAGACAGAATCAACAATTAAATCTTTGGCAAAAAAGACCATTTCACTGCCATTAAAATTGCCTTTTATTAATGAAAAAAATTAAAGAATTGAAGATGTTCTTTACACTAACTAATCGCTCAAAGATGCCAGAGTGAAATTTCACTAAGAGAGAATAGCCTTTGTTAACTAGCATAGTAACCTTTCCAGTCTCCATTTGGCAAAACACAACTTAGTTCTCGACGAGACAGCTGCCAAGTTGGCTAAGACTGATTTTAATATTGAATGGGAAAGGCTATAAAAGAAGTTTTAGCTCTCAAAAATCACCACTGAGCTACCCATGTGCATAGTGTCGACTGGCTACAACAATAACGATAAATTTAGAATTGAGTACAGTTTGAACTCTATATTTACTCAAAACTACACCAACTACAAAGCGGTGATCATCAATGATGCCTCTACTGATGGTAGCGATGAAGTCTACCGCAAATATTTTGAGTTTTACCAAATCGACAAAGCCCACTATACTTATATAAAAAACAAAGAAAGGATCACATCATTAGAAAACCTTTACCTTGCCACTATCAACCACTGCAGCAAGGACTCAATTGTAGTCACTCTTGACGCGGATGACGAGTTCAATGGCCGAAATGTTCTCAAAGTTTTTAATTGGGGCTACACAACAAAGAAATCTGGTGTTCTTTACTCAAATTATTATTTCTATCAGCCACCCACTAAAGTAAAGGGTGGCTTTACCAAAGAATACTCTGAGAATGAAAAGAAGAACAATCTCTACCGCGACGTGCCTATGAGATTTAGTCAATTGCGTTCGTTCAGAGCAGAGATTATTTTCAAGATTAATACTGACGATTGGAAAGATGATTAAGGCAAATATTTCACAATAACCGCTGACCTTGCATTGTTCATGCCTTTGATGGAGTTGTCCTGCGGTCGTGTAAACAAAATTGAAGGATAATATCACTATATCTATAACACCAACACTGGATTAAATGACTTTTTCGAACGTCCTCGCCAAGCCGAAGTCGAAAAAAGGATTAGAGCTACTAAAAAATACAAATGCGATTAAGATTTTGAGAACAGAATGAAAAGCTTGCCTTGAAACATGATTTCGAATATTCTTTAATTGGCAATAGCTCGGTTTAAATAATTATTTAAGTACTCTTTACTTTTATGATCCATTGATGCTCTGAAGGCATGAAATATCTATAATAACCAGTAAATATTCATATTGATGACAAAAATCAAACAAATTTGAAGTTTAAATTCAGGAAATGATTTTTTATATTTATTGTATACTCAGTTAGAACAAAACTAGGAGACCACCAAATATCAGTCAATTTGCCATGTAAATATCATTAAATTCAAATTATATGCAAATCATTTCATAGATTTCCTAGGATTGAAATTTTTGCATGGTATACATAGCTCAAACACCCAGATTATATATTTTCTTTGAATTATAAGTGGATCGTCACTCTAGCAAATTTTTAAATCTTAAAAATTCCTGGGAGAAAAACATTTTTATTAGCTAATCTCTTAACACTACAGGCAAATAGCATATTTACATTTGAGGCATGCCTTTCCAAATCGTCCAATTCTATGGCATTGGTTGCATATTTATTCTTTATGAGATTGAAAACCTAATCTATGACGGAAGTCTGGGCGATTACTTCCTAATAGTGAGGGATCATAATGTTTAGATTAATATATGCTTCTATGTGAACGAGTTATAGGTGTGATCATTAATAATGGTTGATTAATAAGATGGTTTGAGTCAAATGCCCGTACTCCTAAGAGATTAGTTCTATTCTCTACAAAAAGATGTTCTTTCTCAAAACTATTAACCGATCCTCTATTTATAATTGAATCTTATTCTTATTGCTTTTGTGGTTATAGCTCATGAGATTATCCTTTAAAGGTAAAAGCCTCTTATTGTATTTTTATCATCCGATCTGCCTTCATTTGTTTTATTTCGTCCGTTTACACTCCGTCAAACATTACAAAGTTTTTTTTGATACTTATAAACTTATTTCAGCAATCATGCATTTAAACATATTATTCTTATAAATTTGAGCGGTAATTTTTAATATCTATTTTTCAAGTATTTAAAATAGAAGAATGATATTTTTAGATGAAT
>Ga0302186_10003792_pt1 | contig 10883 bp, 9 predicted proteins | sample II_Bog_E1_2_FD_198782 | JGI IMG/M metagenome (GOLD analysis project Ga0302186, IMG submission 198782) | Peat permafrost microbial communities from Stordalen Mire near Abisko, Sweden - II_Bog_E1_1 | ecosystem: Environmental > Terrestrial > Soil > Wetlands > Peat | place: Sweden: Abisko, Stordalen...
CATTTTAATTTTTTTTAAATTATTCAATTCTTTCAAAAAATATTAAAGTAGATAGCTTTAAAAAAAAATTTTTTTTTTAAAAAGAATAAAAGAATTTGTTAGGCTATTGAGAATTCATAAGCCAAATAATAAAAAACAACATTTTTTCTTAAATTTCCTCCAGATGTACAAATCGCAAGCTTCAGACACAACAGTTTATAACTTAATAGTCAGCCAAAGGTATTTACTTCAAATTCCAATATCCAAATCAGAAGAAGACTTTACGAAAATCTCTGATTTTTTAAAAATCGCCCAAGAATCTCTCAAGAAGCTCATTAAACCCAAAAATCGTTTTACATTGGAATATTTCTCTTCATGGTACTACGAAAACCAAGAGAGCGATCTTCCTAACAACGCAATTTCTTATTACAAAGACACTCAGCCATTTTATTGTGATATCAATTATTTCGATGATATTTCTCGTTCAATGCAGATATTCGTGAAAACTTTGACCGGAAAAACAGTCACTTTAAACTCCGCAACAAATGATCTAATAATTGATACCAAAGCCAAGATCCAAGCAAAAGAGGGGATACCACCAGATCAACAAAGACTCATTTTTGCTGGTGCTCAATTAAGAGAAAATTTCACATTGTTTAATTATAATATTCAAAAAGAGTCAACTCTTCATTTGGTTCTAAGATTAAGGGGAGGAGGTGAAGGTGAATTATTTACCGATGTTTCAAATGATAAGGGCATCAAACAAGTTGAATGGAGCACATCAGCACCTAATTGGAGAATAGCTCAGAAAGGTCTCTGCATAGAGGGACAATGCACCAATGAAATTTGCGCGGCATATCAGAAAATGGTGATAATGTCGATGTCTTATGGAAGTTTTGATTTAATTCTTGATCAAGACAAATGTAAATGTCCAATGTGCCACAAATATGTGGCTCCCAAAACATGCGGATTTAACAATTGCAGTTATAGATTCACAGGAATCAAACTAATTAATGGGGAGACTCAAAGGTTTGTTTCTGATAAATGGATTGAGGTTGATGATAAGTATCAATATTATGACCCCAAAACAAGCGGTGAGGTAACTTGGATACAGTTAAAAATTCATTGTAAGGGATATACACCAAATGAAAAAAATTGCATTATTTGCAGAAGAACATATATTGGATTGGACAATGAAAATCCTAAATGTGGACATTGGACACATGATGAATGTAGGACAAGACTGGAAATTAAGGGTTGCTTAGTTTGCGAAATATAGAAAAAAAAACAATAAAGTTAAAATTTTTTTAGAACAAAAATTCAAATTACAAAAAAATAAATTATTGAATTTTTTTTAATTGTTTCTGAAAAATTAAGAATTAATATGATCTCATCCTTTTTATTTTTTTTATTTTTTAATAATATTTTTTGTGAGGACTTTATTTCTCAGCCAAAAACATGTGAGCCAATTGAGAATCCATTCTATTTTATTTTTAGAATCCAAAAACCCCAAAAAACCAATTTCTCCAGAAAATTATTTAATAGATCCCATTTCCATAAACTCGTCCCCTCTCGCCCAGCCATCAACTTATTACCAGCTAGAACCATTTAATTGGCTTTTAAAAATGCCGAATTAATTATTTGGAAATTGTTTTATAGTTATATTTGAATGACTAACATTTTTGATTTTTTTTTTTGAAATTTCATTTTTTACAGAAAAGATTATAAAAAATGGGAGTTCATAATATGAAATTTTTTAATTAAAAATCTCATAAAATTTCAAATTCTCATTGATTTCTTATTTCATGATTTTTCTTTAAATTTCCCGCCGCGAAACTTTTATTAATTAACTAAAAAAAAACTCACCAAAAATCAAAAATGGCCCAAAGAAAACCTCGTGGAGACGTAACTCAAGACTTTTTTGATTCTCAGTAGCTTTAAAATTTTCTTCCCCTCATCAAAATTGCTATTTTTATAAATTAAAGGATTGGCATTGACATAGTTCGTGACGGTCCTGCAAAAATCGCTTATCTATCTAATATCAAGACCTCAAAAATCATCGATGATGACCTCGTGGAACGAAACGTGCTTCTTCTTTATTTCATCGAACAAAACGGGGAATGGTTCAAGGCATATATCAAATATGACCCTTATTTTTACATCAGTTGTCCTTTGAACTTAATAAAGTAAATTATATACTTTTACACATTTTTAAGGTTTTTTGTTAGGGAAATCATTCCTTATCTTGAGAAGAAATTCGAAGGGAAAATTTCTTCCATCGACATTATAGATCGGGTGGACATCGAGATGCTTAACCATTTATCAGGCAAAATGAATAAATTCCTAAAATTGAACTTCAGAACCATCAATGTGAATTTTAATTTTTTTCATTTTAACTTTTTGACATTAAATATTTTGTTAAATGTAGGATCTAATTTTGGTTAGAAACACCATAAAACCTTTTGTGGAGCGTAAAAAAACCAAAGAAAAAGAAATGTCCCTTAATGTTCTTTTCCCATTTTTCATTTAATCATTAAACAAAATTTTTTAGGAAACTCTTTTTTCTGCAAACGAGAACAAAAAATACGCGGATTATCTCGATGCAATCACAGATATTCGAGAATATGATATCCCTTATCATACAAGAGTTTGTATTGATCTGGATATCAGAATCAGTTTTTGGTATCAAATAAAATTTTCCAATTCCTTCATTTCGTCCATCACATGCCAAAAACAAATGGTCGAACGACCGGATTTCCGTATCATGGCCTTTGATATCGAAACTACCAAATTGCCTCTCAAATTCCCAGATAGCAAAATTGATAATATCATGATGATCTCAATAAATATCGATGGATCTTCATTTTTAATTACCAATCGAAGCGTAATTTTTCTCTCTTTTTCATGTAAAAACTATGGATTTCCTTTTAGATTATAAGTAAAGATGTGATGGATTTCGAGTTTTCCCCAAAGAAAGAATACGAATCCCAAATCAAAGTTTATAATGAGCCCACTGAAAAATCTCTCCTGATAAAATTCTTCACCCTCATCAAATCTGCCAAACCTTTTATCCTCACCAGTTATAACGGTGATATGTTTGATTGGCCGTTTATCGATGCACGTTGTGTTGCAAACAATTTATCAGTTGAGGAAGAAATTAGCGTCCGTTCTGAAGATGGCGAATATTATGGACGTTTTTTAACCCATCTAGATTGTTATTATTGGGTTGATCGGGATTCATATTTGCCTCAAGGTAGTCATGGTCTTAAGGCAGTTTGCAAGGCAAAATTAGGCTACGATCCAATTGAAGTCGACCCTGAAATAATGGTGCCGATGGCCAGAAATGATCCACAAGCTTTAGCCGAATATTCAGTTTCAGATGCTGTAGCAACTTATCATTTATATAAGAAACATATCCATGATTTTATTTTCGCTCTGGGGACAATCATTCCGATGAATGCGGATGAGGTGTTGAGAAAAGGATCTGGGACATTATGTGAAAATGTAAAACATTTAGATTTTTAGATGATTTAATTAAGATTTAAATGAATTTAAAGTTGTTGATGGCTGAAGCATTCAAGAGAAATATCATCTTTCCTAATAAAAAAAAGGAAAATTTCGAGAAGTTTCATCAAGGACATTTGTTAGATAATGAAACCTATATAGGAGGTCGAGTCGAGGGGTTGACTTCCGGAATATATAGAAATGATCTACCTACGACGTTTAGTCTAGATCCTAATGCTTATAAAGATTTGATGGGAAAATTGGATCATGTAAGAAAAAAATGAAATTTTTATGATTTTTTTTTTGTCAGTTGCTTGAATTTGTCTGCCAAATTGAAAATGGAATCTCAATAGAAGAGATTGAAAATATAAATGAAGTGAAAGAGCAAATCTCAACTAAACTTCAGGTCTTTGCGGAATTAAAAACGCAACAAACTCATGAATATAAGCCTTTGGTTTATCATTTGGATGTAGCTGCCATGTACCCAAATATCATCCTCACAAATAGACTTCAACCAGTTTCAGTCGTTGATGATAAAATGTTCATTCTAACACAAAAATCTCAAATTTTGATTAAATTTCTTTTAATTTTAGATGTTCAGGATGTCTATTTAATCTCCCGGAAAACAATTGTAAAAAAGTGCTTGAATGGCAATGGAAAGGAGATTATTTCCCATTAAGTCGCTCAGAATATGAAATGGTGAAATATCAATTGGAATATGAATTTAATAGCAAACGTATCATTTTTCCTTTAAAATAATCTTTATAATAGTCGTTTTAGCAAATTTGGATAATAGAAATTTCTATGATATGCCCACAGATGTCCAAGTTAATGAGATTAAAAAGAGAGTCAAGCTCTACTCTCAAAAAACCTACAAAAAAGTCCATGAATCCAAGGTGGAACTCAAAGAGAACACAATTTGTATGCGTGAAAATTCATTTTATGTTGACACCGTCCGTTCTTTTCGCGACCGAAGGTTTTTCTTTATAATTTCTTTCTAATTTTTCTAAAACCAATGTCCAACAAATAGATACGAATTCAAAAATCTCGTCAAAGTCCATAAAATCCAAGCCGATGAACATGCAGAGAAAAAAGATCATGCGAAATCTCAAGTAGCCAAGGATCTAGTATGTCTTTATGAATCCCTCCAATTAGCCCATAAGGTCATTTTGAATTCCTTCTATGGTTATGTTATGCGTCGTGGTGCCCGTTGGTATTCCATGGAAATGGCTGCTATGGTCACTGATATGGGTTCCAACATCATCAAAGATGCCAAATCTTTAGTAGATCTTATAGGCAAGACTTTAGAACTTGATACAGATGGCATTTGGTGTCTTTTGCCTTCAGGATTTCCTGAGAATTTCGTCCTCAAGTTGAAATCAGGGAAAACATTGAAATTCTCTTATCCTTGCTCTATACTGAATATCCTAATTTATGAAAAATACCTGAATGATCAATATCAGGTGTTAGTTGATCAAAATCTCTTGAAATATGAAACACATCGTGAAATGTCCATTTTCTTTGAAATTGATGGTCCTTATAAAGCAATGTTTTTGCCAGCGGCTCGTGAAGAGGGTAAACAACTTAAAAAACGTTACGCTGTTTATCATCAAAATGGCACAATCGCTGAAATCAAAGGTTTTGAATTAAAACGTAGAGGTGAATTGAAATTGATCAAGATTTTCCAAACCCAGATTTTCTCTGAATTTTTATCAGGAACTTCTTTAACTGAATGTTATGAATCTTGTGGTCTAGTGGCTCAAAGATGGATGGACATTTTATTGAATCAAGGACATGGGCTTGAAGATGAAGAGCTCATCGATTATATTTGTGAATCACGGGTCCTGAGTAAAAGTTTAGTTGAATATGATGTTAAAAAGGGTGTGGCGTTGACTGCAGCCAAAAGATTATCCGAATTCTTGGGTGACGAAATCGTCCAAGGAAAAGGCCTCAATTGTCAATATATCATATCAAGGAAACCAGTGGGCACTCCTGTGAATGAAAGAGCCATACCTACTTCTATATTTTCAACTGAAGATGGGGTCAGGAGAAGATTTTTGAAGAAATGGCTGAAGGAAGGTGAGCTCCTGAATGATGATATCAGAGAGATAATCGATTGGGAATATTATAAGGAAAGGTTGGGGAATAGCATACAGAAAATAGTGGTCATTCCCGCTGCCTTGCAAAAAGTAAAGAACCCAATCCCTTGTGTGCCTTATCCTGAATGGCTCAATAAAATCGTGAGGGATTTAGACAGTAATTTCCAACAGAAAAGACTTGAAAATTATTTCTCTAAGACTCTGATTAAACCAGATAACATAAAAATTAGACAGGAAAACGGTAAAAATACTGCAACCAACAAGAATTTGAAAACTCCGATTAAGAAAACCCAACAAATGAATGGAAATTCTGAGAATAATCATAAGCCTCGTGAAAATGATCTGAATAAAAAGGATATAGAGGGGAATTTCAAGGATTGGATCAAAGATCAAAAGAAAATCTGGTTGGATCAAAGGAAAAATAAAGAACTTTTAGGAACAACTCCAATTTCAGGAGTTCGAGGCTTTTTATTTTCTAATGAACAACTCCTTTTGAATTCAGTTTGGCACATCCTTCAAATCCAACCAACTGATAGAAAAGGCTTCTTTAAGCTCTGGTTTTATACAGAAAGCAAATCAATAACTCATGTGACATTAAAAATCCCAAGAATCATTTATATCAATAGCAAAGAAACCCAAAAAGGCTCAGAAATGTTCCATATGATAAAGAAAAAATTGCCTCGCGAACGGAAAAACTTTAATTTATATGAAATGAGACTCGATGAAGATGAATTCCTGAGGAAATATAACACTTTCGATTATTTCCTCACGAACCCTGAAATTGAAGGAGTCTATGAATCCAAAATCCCGCTCATTTTCAGCTTCATCAGCCAATATGGTTGTCTCATAAAGCTCCAAAAGGCCTCAAAATCCAAATCCTTAGGCACTATTTTCACTCCGGAAGAATTCCAATCCCTCTTCAATTATGATAAGACTTATTTAGCTGATTTTGAATGTAATAAAGCCTTCATTTCACAAATCACTTTGAAAGATAAGACAATTTGGGCACTTTTCAACCCGATTCAAGGCCTTTTTGAATTTATTCTGGTGCATAAGAACATTGATGTAACGAATTATAGCTCCATAATCAAAGAAATCCTCAGAACTGATCCTTTGTTTCAAAATATCAGCACTCCCAAAATCAAAGTTCATAATTTGGAAACCAATGAACTTGCGATCGTTTTCCTCGAGAAATCTCTACAAAATCTTAAGGAAAACGTGAGAAATCCGGTTTTGCTCGTGATTCAATCAGGTTTTTCAGCCAATAAATTGCAATCTTTAGGACTTAGACATCTTCTCAATGAATTCCCTTATATAATTTTACCTGAAATAGGCTCAGAATCTTTGAATTTCTCAGTGCTAGATTGGCAAAAGAAAGGACTAAAAGCTTTATGTGAAAATTATATGATAATGCCTGAATTGCTTCAAAGTCTTTTGGAATTTTGTAGATATTCACATATTCCTTATTGTAATCTCGAAGGCGATAAGCTCTTATTTGTGATAGATGTCTTTTATTCTCGGATTCTCAAAGCTGCGAATTGTATTTCATGGTATTCAGATTCGCATAAGCCAGATATAGGCGGAGCTCGTGAAGATGACCTTCGAAATCAAATTCCCACAGATTATATCTATTCAGAAATTGTGAAGCCTAGTCTTTATAATCATTATTGTGTGGAAGTAGATATTGAATTATTAGCCTTGAATACGATTTGTGTAAGCGATGAATTGAAAAATATCGATAAAGAAGCTTCCAAATTAGTGGAAACCAAAAACAACAATCAAAATAACTATTATAGTGAAACTGTAGATGAAGTCATGATGACCAAAACTGCTTTCAAATATGTGAAAATCATGGTCATGGGATGGTTGGATGATGTTGTGAAGGCTAATAGTTCATTCGCCGATATTTTGATTCAAAATATCCATCGATGGGTATGTCAAGAGAGCTCGAAATTATATGACCCTTTTTTGAGAAAAATGTTAGCCAAACTTATGAAGAAAGTCTTTGGATATTTGTTGAATCGATTGAAAAGTTTGGGAGCACAAATCGTTTTTGCGAATACCAATAAAATCATCATCAGCACTGGGAAAATGAATTTCGCAGAGGCGGAAAATTACGCGAATTTTGTGTTGAAAACGATCGTATCTTATCCTTTGTTTTCATATTTGAATTTGAAAACGACCAAATATTGGAAAGTGTTATTATTCAAAGATCTATATAATTATGGAGGAATGATTGAAGCAGAGGTAAATTTTCTAAATATTTATTGATTTTTAAAGAAAAATAGTCGAAAATCGTTTTAAATTTCAACATCAGCGAATTTCTCCCATCCAAAATCGAGCATTATTTCTCAGTGGTTATAGGAGAATATATTTATAAGATCTTCTCCTATAGGCAAAAACTTATCAATAAGGAAGATCTCCCTGAAACAATGTTATATCTATATATCTTTTATATAAATTATAATGATTTTCTATTTAGAATCCATCAAGCTGATCTTGAAGAAAAGGTCATCCTTTATTGTAAAAAGTATATCCAGGAAGCCTGCACCATCAAATTCTATAATTTGATACCTGAGATCCTGAAATTATATAGAAATTATAGAGTAAATCATATGAATTTCCTAATTTTCTCATAAAATTAAAAGGTCGAGAAAGAGAAAACCAAGGAATTAGAAGCTTTGGAGGAAAATGAAATGGCAGATTCTGCAGAAGTGGATTCAGTTGTCAGCAGATTAGATGAAGAAGAAGATGAGAAGAAGAATAAAAAACAGAAGATTTTAGAGAAACGAAATGAAATGCTTGAAGAATGGGAATTTCCTCAAATAATTGGTCGAATCCAGAAATGTGAAGATTTGATTTTGGAATTTATCAATGTAAAATTTGAAATTTCTCTTATTATTGATTTTTTAATAGTTCGTGTTTAATGTCTTGGGTCTTGATGAGAATATCTATGAGGATTTGATTCTTTTGAAGCGAAATTGTTTGAAATTCCTTCAAATTTGTACAAAAAAACTCTCTTTTTTTCTGTTTTTAATGAATAATTCAAAGCGGATTTCTCTCAGGAGGCTGTATATAAGGAGCCAGTGAAGAAAATCACTTTAGAGGAAGTAATATGTGATGTTTGTTATTCAGTTGGAGATATAGATCTTTTCCGTAGTAAAAACACACAAACTGCCAAAAGATGGTATTGTGTGAATTGTGAACATCCTTATGATATGGTAAATTTAATAGATCTTCTAGAGGGGTTTTGAATAATTTTGATTTAGAATTATATAGAAAACAAACTCGTTCAATTCATTAAGATAAATTTGGCTTTATATCAAGTAAAATCTCTAAAAAATCAGAATATTAAACATTTTTTAGATTCAGGATCTTTATTGCTCAAAATGCAAATTAGTTAGTGAGGATTTATTGTCGAAAATGTGCCGATGTTCAGGGAAATTCACGCTTTCTATCAATGAATTTTCGAACCCGTTAGCTTATAATTATACAGAAACTATTCAAAATATCAAGGAACTCGCTGTGAAACATGATTTCAATATCCTATTGGTAAGTCTTTGAATTTTCGAACAGTTTTTATTAAAGTATATTAATTTCTTAGGCTATTTTGGAAACTTTGCAGACAAAATAACTAATATATTCCTTTCATTTTTATTGTTTTTAATTAGTTTATTTCTTTATAAACAGAAGAAAAAAGAAATCAGATTATATTTAAAAATAATTCAAAAGTTCGAAATTCAAAATTTCAACGAAAAAAAACGAAAAATTCTCAAAAGCACATAAAATAACTTAACATTTAATTTGAAACTCCATGAAAAACCATCCAATTTCTTCATTTCATCAAATCAAACACGTTCCATCCCATTCCTCCACCATATTTCGCTCTCATAACTAGAAATTTCCTCTCATTCCTCACCATCTTCACAAATAACAACACCATCAAATTCGAACAACTCTTCAATTCCTCAACATCATATCCAACCCTTTCCTTCATCATTTTCTCATCCGTTCCTCCTTTCATCATTTTCATCGCCACCAAAATAGCCGCTCCTGCAATTTCACTCATCTTGAATCTTAATGAGGTATATTCTAATAACATCAAATCCATGAGACATTTGCATAACACCTTCATTTTTTCATCAAGATCACAAATTTCCGCAAATCTGTTGAAAAAACGATTGGCACTCGGCCCAATCAACTTGAAATCAAGTATTTTGAGGATTTTTCCTTCCAAAGCTAATACTTCTTCAAGACTTACTGCATCTTCACTGAGATAGATCAATCTTTGTAGTGATGGTGGGTAGATTTCTTCGAATTTGCTGGCTATTAATAAAGAAGTCACTCCAAGCAATTGGATTTCATCTCGTTCGAAATCCTTAATATTCGAAAGAAATCGATCTATGATGTTCACGCAAAGATATAAGACTTCTGGGTTCATGCGATATTTATAATGAGATTCAATGAGCCATTCAATGATGATTCTTCTGATTTTGGGATTAAGATCCGGATGATAGTCCATATAAAAAGGATCTAGCTTATATGCTGGGTCTTGTTCTAGACTTAGCATATGGGCAGTGATTGATGCAGCATAAATACCTACTTGTTGAGGGTCTGAAATCCGAGATCTATCCCATAATGGCACATCCTTGAGAGGGTCTTCTTTCAAACGGAGTTTAGGACGATTTAGCTTTTTACAGGTGGAACTAAATGCAGGGATTGGAATGAGGTCTTGTTTCATAGCATCTTTGACTGTTCTCTATTTAAGATTATTAAAAATTATGAATAGATCGAGAGTACTTTGCCAGCTTGATATTGGAATTTGGCTGGAATGAAGGGCTTTTCTGGGATTTTATTAGAGATATTTGATATATCGTTGCCGAAATTCCGAGCTAAAGCTTTGAAGTAAAGAAAAAATGAAAAATGATGAAGATACTATTTGCCAAAGCTTTGTTGTTTTCTTTATCTTTGTCTTCAGGAGGATTAAAGGAGGAACTACGGGGATGATCCGTTGATGTGGAAGGAAGCTTCTTGAATAAAAGTTTAGAGGAAAAAAGAAGAAAGAAGGTACTTTCATACGACGAAGGTTGACCATTTAAGGTTTGCTTTCAAAATTGGAAAAGACACGAATTTTAATTTTTGGAGAAAATTTGAATTTGTAACGATAATAAAAAAAGAATAGACCCGACATTCTTTTAATTAAAGGATTTTGCGTTGTTTGGAATTCGGGCTTCCAGAAAAAAATAATCTTTTTAATGAAAAAAAAAATTTTTAAATTTTTATAAATTTTTTGTCTTTTAA
>Ga0302186_10003796_pt1 | contig 10880 bp, 13 predicted proteins | sample II_Bog_E1_2_FD_198782 | JGI IMG/M metagenome (GOLD analysis project Ga0302186, IMG submission 198782) | Peat permafrost microbial communities from Stordalen Mire near Abisko, Sweden - II_Bog_E1_1 | ecosystem: Environmental > Terrestrial > Soil > Wetlands > Peat | place: Sweden: Abisko...
ATGTTGAATTTCTATGAGAACAAAATAAAGAAGGTGATGATTTATTTGGAAATTTTATTTTATATTTTTTTTAACAGAATTCGAAAATTATTCCACAAGACTAAGATGAAGAAAACAGTAATATCAAGGAAAAAAGGACCGGATCCTATATTGTTGAAACTCTCCAAAAAACATGATTTTTTAAAAAATATAAAAGTCTGTTTTATACTTTTGATTTTTAACAAATTTAAAATATTTTATGTCTTTTCTCTCTCATCAAGATCCATAAGCCTATATTTAAAATCAAAGAAGCTTTTTTTCTGCCTTTGGTATAATTTCGAAATCCATAATGTATCATCTTTCCCATCCATCATATTTCTTTCTTCGAAGAGAATGAAACAACTTACGAACGTTAAAACGAGAATACAAGGCCTCATACTGTTGAGCAAGCGTGAGGTTGAGTCGTGATGCTCAATATCCCGGTATAGAAGTTTGAAATTTTGGAAGCGCATGAATTAAATTTTTGTTTTTGGAAATTATTTCTTTTTTAACTTTTTTGGTTTTTTAATCTAATAAATATTTAGGAATTTGTATTTTTTTTTCTTTGTTTTTCAGCATTGACACAAGCTTTTTTAACAAATTGCTAAGTAAGACTATCATGTTCTCCAGACTTTGAGCTCTGAGATGAAGGTTCTTGAGCTTATTGTGAAAATCATTGATTTTGAGTTTTATATTTTCCATCTAATAGAGGTCATATTTATGTTAATAGAGCTAAAATAATTACTTCCTTAATAAATTCAAGAGTTTGAATGCATTTGACTTCAAGTTTGGAAATTTGATCATTTTTTAAAGTACTTTGAAAAAACTAAAATGAAGCAAAAGAAAAATTAAATTCCACTTTTTTTCAATATATTTTTTGCTGAAAAATAAGTGATTTCTAAATTTCATGCTCGACTTTGGAACAGCATATAAAACAAATCCGACTTCCGAAAAGCAATTAAGACATTCTAATTTTTTACAATTGCTTGAGTTTTTCAATTGAGTTATATTTTTTCAAAAAATTAACCATTGCGCCAAAAATTTGTAGCTGCTTTCTTTATCCTGAATTACTTTGAAATCTTCTGTGATTTTTATATTCTGCATATTATAATCGATTTCTTTTTGTCCAAAAAATCATGAATAATAGTTAAATTCTTATTTTTCTTTACGTCGGCATATTTCAAACTCTGGAAATTGTTTTGAAAAGGGTATTTGAGATTCAGAGTACAAAAGATGCTTCTGACATGTTTTACAAATTATCTCATATAAAACACTTTCTTCTGAAACAAATGTTTGATCCATTTTTTATTAATTTTTGCTTTAAATTTTGAATTTTTAGGGAAATTAAAAAAATCAAATCAAAAATCAATATTATCAAAATAAAATGAATAATTATTATGGATTAGACACAAATAACTTGAATTTGCTTATTGATACTCTTCTTTATATATTTGAAAAAATATATTCCATTTTAAATAAAAAATTCTTGATCATTGAAAGTAATAATCCTTTAAACCCTTCGAAAATAACAAATAGACTTGAAGACATTATCAAAATGCTAAATATTGAGAACACATTTTATCAGACTTTCATAAAAAACTATGTTGCAGACCATTTGAAACATTATTCGTATTATTCAACATTTTCTTTGCTCTTATTTTTACATCTCTTAAAAAAAGCCTCAATATTGATAGAAAAATGGAAAAACAAAAAAGAAATAGCAAAATATTTTGAAAAAGTTAAGAAAGAAATTTTGAAAATAACCAAAGAAATGAAAATAATTGTGAGCCAAAAACAGATCTTGAAGAATGCAAAAAAATGTCTCCTTGAGTTTGAAGATTACCAGAATCAAAAGATTATATTTGAGAACATTTTGAAAGAGATTGAGGAAAATGAAAATGGGAAGAATTTCAAAATTAAAGTCACTTATATTTACAATTTTCAAGAAAATCATTTTTCAACAGGTTTAGAAAAAGCCTTTCGCTTAAAATATGATGAAAATCATGCAAATACGAGACTTATTGAGGATTTTTTCGATTCAATAAAAAATAGCTTAATTTTTCAAAATGAGAATATTTTATTGATTGAAACAGATAATTTAAACATCGAATCAGCTCTCCGTTTTGGCTCAAATCCTTTAGATCTGATAACCAAATTATTAAAAAAAAAGATAGGGATTGTTATTACAAATGGAATTCTATCAGATTTTATCACATTCTCATTTTTTGGAAATCAAATTGTTATTTTGGGGAATGTTAAATTGAAAAGTTTAAGAAGTTTGAGCATATTTTTGGAAACGAAAGTCAAGTCATTAAGCGAATTAGACAATGATGAAACACTTATTAAAGAGAAGAAAAATGATTGTGAGGTCAAAATATTAAAAGGTTGGGAAAATAAAAACTATTTGATTTTCAAAAATCCAAATTCAAAATCACCTTATTTTAATGTAATTCTTCCTTATTTTTCAGAGCCAAGCGCTCGACGAATGAAATATCTTCTCAAGACAACAATTCAAAAGTTTAGAATTTTGACAAAATTTAAAAAATGTTTAATTGGAGAAGGAGTTTTTGAATTGAAAATAGCAGAGTTTTTGAAAGTTATCAAAAAAAATAAAAAAAACGAATTATCATTTATTCAGCAAGATGTTAGAGAAGCAGTTTCAGATGTTTTTGAAGGGATTGTGATAAAGCTCTTGGAGAATGAAGGATATGATTTCAAAAAGATCAAAAAATATATGGAAGAGAAAAAAGAACTTAATTTTAATTTTTTGGATGAATATAAATGCAAAAAGCATTGTATAAAAAGTGCATTTTATTATGTGCAAATATTTATGAAAAGCATTTTTTTTCAAAAAAATTGATGAAAAGGTCATAAATAAAAATCAGAGAAAAACTATAATTCCTTTAAAAATTAATTCTTTTTAAGAATTTTTTAAATTTTCTAATTCGTTAACTACTTTTTTCAAACCTAAAAATTGATTTCAAAATTCTCATTAACAGAGTTAAACATTTTTCAATAATTTTTCAATTTTCTAAAATAATTGTTTCTAAAAAGGTTTCGAATGAGACTATCCTCATATTTAATTATATGCAAAAAGATCTCAAAAAAAAATGCAGTTAATTTATTAATATCCTGTGGTAGCTGTTTTTTTCAAGTTTATCACTTCCCCAAGAACATAACCAACACAAGCTCCAACGATAATTGAGATAATCAGCCATCCATTAAAGGTCATTAATAAAAGCATATTAACGCAAGTCATGAAAAATGTAATGAAAAAGAACACCATCCCACTAAAAACATCCCCCAAACGTTTTGATCTCTTCAATTTTTCTTCTTTTTCACCAGCTTCCAATAACTGTGTATTATGGCATCTGTTTTTAAAATATTAAAGGAAATTTGTTTTAAATTACGTGTCCCCATTGCTCAATCCCACACTTGAAGGGAAAACCTTCCTTTGGATTGCAGGAATAACAAACATAACGATGTTAAATAAAAAGGACAAGACACATCCAAGGCCAAAAAGCCCGTGATCGTCTTCAGTTGTGTGCCATCTTTGCAGGATTATTTTAAATGAAAGAAAAATATTTTTTACGTTTCAAACAAAAACCAACAATCAGATGTCCAATAGACGAACATAGGCATTGGCATCATTGGACCCATACCACCCATGTCCATTGTATCATTACTCATGTTCATTGACATATTCATTTTTTTGGAAATTTTGTTTTTAATTAAATATCTAATTTTTTTCTAAATTATAGCTTTATTCATTGTGTTCTCTTTAAATAATTATATGAACTAGAATAATATATTCAATAAATAAATAAAAAATATGAAAAATTTGAGATATCTTTCAGTCTATTTCTTGTTCTTGGTTCAAATCAAGATACTCCTCCTTCTTAAGTTCAATATTGACTATAGCCATCTGCATTAAATAATTTATATTTTAATATTTGAATACAGAAAAATATTTTACATTTGTATTTTTTCCAATAAATAAAGCAACCCTTATAAAATAACCTGCAGTTGCACCGATTATTATCGATATCACCAGCCATCCATTAAAGCTCATGAGTAAAAGCATATTGACAATAGACATTATATATTTTAGTGTAAAGAATAATAACCCACATAAAATGTCTCTTATTTTTATGAGAGTAGTGTCTTTATCATTTTCTTTAATTTTATCATTTTTGAACATCTTTGTTTTAACAAGTTGATCACTGAAATTTGTATTAACATTTAACTTTTTAAAATAGTTGTACGCCTCATTCAAGCTTGAGCCCATTGTCCAAGAAGAATATTTTTTTTTAATAATTGGAAGGACAAACATAATTATGTTGCAGAAAAATACGAGAACACATCCAAAAATGAATAATCCAAAATCATCTTCAGTTGTATGCCAACTTTATCTGTGTTTTTATAAAATTGGAAAGCAAATTCATACGTGCCGAACAAAAGCCAACAATCTGATGACCAATAGATGGTGATTGGCATAGGTATTCTTTGATAAATGCTCAAATGCATGGTTGACTTGTTTACCATTTCAATATCCATATAAAAAATATCAAATTTTAAAAATTCTTAAAAATTAAAATTGATGAATTTTTATATAATTTTGGGATTTTCTCATAAATAATTAAGAAAACCTATGTTCATTTAAAGAAATCAAACATTTATAAAAAAATATTGTTTTAATATATTCTTTTTTAAATGACTATTTTTTATTAATAATTTCATCAAATTTAATTGGTTCCCAAAGGTTTCTTATTTGAAGTGACCATGGTATAAATATGTCCACCTAAAATTAAAGGTTAAATTAAAAAATAAAATATTTTGTTGAACCTTTTCGTTTGAAAAGACTAATTTCAGTTTTTAAATCTTCTATCTCCTTGCTCAAAAAATTCTTCAATTCTTCTAAATTCTCTTTTTCTCTATCCAAATCATTTCTTTTGTCATCATTTTCCTCTTTCTAATAGAAATAATGAAATGATTTTTAAAAATATAATTCTCAATTACAAATAATTGCTTATTTGTCGAATCAAGTTTCTTGTTAAGTTTCATTTGTAACTCTCCAAAATTTGTAATTCTTGAAATAATTTTGGTGTTTTCTTTTTTTGCTTCAAATAACTTCTTTTTAGTTTCTGTCAAACCATTTTTAGCACCTTCCACCTAAAACTTCTTTAATTTAACCCTTTTTAATAGATGACTTTTTTGATGGATTCCTTTTCTTCTGCTTTGAATTTTTCCCTCATTTCTAAAACTTGTTTCGTTGGTTCAAGAGCATCAATTTGTTTTAAATCAATAACTTCTCCAAATTTAAGAAGATGTTTTTCATTATGTTTAGCATTCAATTCTTTGATTTTGGCGTCCTTTTCATCGGCTTCTTTTTTATATTGGCCAAGCTTTTTATCAAGGATATTTTTTCTAACAAAATAAATTTCTTATAATTTTCCTTTTTAAGGAAATTTATTTACTGTTTTTGGTTCTTTTTTTCTTCCACCTCTAATTCTTTGCTTCGGCTCACCAATTTTTTCAATTCATCGCTTGTAAACAATATGCTACCAGATAAATCTTCTGGACAAACCCAATTTGATCCGATTTGAATTAGGTTTTGGATTTGAGAGAGTTTCAAAAAAGTTGAAACATCCAATTTATTGATTTTTTGTAATTTTTCTCTTTGATAATCTCTAATTTTTCCTTCGGTCTATTTGGTACTTGTAAAAAAAAATAAAGTAATTTTAAGAATTTACTGTTTTTAAATTTGAAGCAGAAATGTCTTTCTTTGAAACAATGTTGCTTTTTTGTCTTTCCAAATCTTGTCTAGTCTTCTTATTTTTTTCCTGTTCATCCTCCAACTCAACAATAGTTTGGATGATTTCCTTGTTTCGAGTATCATTTTCAATTGGCTGAATATCTGGTTTTTCATCTTCATCATCATCCATGAAATCTTCATCAGATTCTTCTCCTCTTTAATTATAATTTTTTTTTTAAATAAACTAGGATTTTGCTTTTTTTTTACTCGGCTGGCTCTTCGCCTTCCTCCTCATCTTCATTCCTTTTGAGGAACTTATTAGTTTTCGTTTTTTTATGTTTTTTCCTATAATATTCATGAATCTTATTTCTTTTGTTCTCATCCTCAGGAAACACCGCCTCCTTAAATTGTTTCAAGAAATCCATTAATTTTTTATCAGTTTCGGCTTCTGATTCTCTAATCTGCACAAGCTGAACGTCTATTTGAGCTCTTTGCTCTTCAAAATTGTCTTTTTCCTTCCTGAATTTAAAGAGCTCTTCAATCAACTCACGATCTCTGGCCTCCATATCATTCAAAATTAGCAATTCTTGATAATATGTGATTAATTTCATCTCAGCTATCTTCATTTCTGATTCTATCATATTCCTATCCAATTGGCAATTCATCAGATCTCTATCAAAAGATTCAATGTCTTCTTGCATTTCTTCCTTTAATCTCTTCTTTTCAGCATTTAAAATCATTTCTTGTACGATTTTAGCTTCATTTTCCAATTGAGTCGCTTGAACCTTCATTCCTTTTCTTTGTTTAACACCAGGTGAACTTCCAAAAGCATTGCTTGGTTCTACCTTTTTTACATTCTGACCTTCTTGGGGTTTTGAAGGATCATACTTTTTTTCTTCTTCTGCGTTTTCATTCCCACCAGTTCCATAATTGCCACCTTTTTTCGAACCTTTATCCTTAGTTTTGCTGAAGTCATCAATATCCTGATCATCTATAATCATAAAGTTGTCAGGCATTTCTTTGTCTAAATCGAGTTTTGGGTTGAATAGGTTCTCTTCTAGGCCTAATTGTTTGTTGATTTGCATGATTCTTTGGTTAAAATCATTGATTTTAGTCATAATGTTTTGTTTTCTATCCTTTAGATCATTGATTTTATGATTGAGCTTCAGTTTCGTGTCATAGATGAATTCTTCCAAGAGAAACATATGTTTTCTTTTTTTGCTGACGTTCATCCTTTTATCCTCTGGCACTATATAATCATTTGAACTTTTCAATTTATAATCTCCTAATTTCTCAATTGCCTCATTAATTTCTCTCAAATGATCAGGATCAAATGAATCTTGACTTGGTTTCGTCTTCTTTAATTCTTCCATCATCCTCCTCAATTCTTCTTCCTCTTTCTTATTTTTCTCTCTTTCATATTTGGCTCCTTTTTTCACAGGTTCTTCCTCCTGTGCTTCCTCTTCTTTTGGTTTTTGTTCCTGTTGTTGTTTCAAAGTTTCAGCTTTAGGATCTTTTGAAGCGACTCCTGTTGTTGTGATTTTTAAATCAATTTGCTTTTTGAGAGGAGAAGTTGCCTTATCAGGACTTTGAGTGTTCATTTTCTTCAAGGGAGATGAGGATTCAACGATAGGTTCATCTTTATCCTTTTGGGCTCGGTTTTCTTCATCGATTAATTTATGGATTTCATCGAGATTGGACCAAACGTATTCACTTAACTTTTTCAATTTGAAGGTCTTGACATAAATGTTAGAGTTGGTTAAACCGCAAACAGCGAATTTATCGTAGATTAATTCATCTTTCATATAATTCTTTAATTTACGAGTCAAAAGGTTCGCATTTTCTATATCCCAGGCTAATTCTTTTCTTGTTTCTTCCAATTCTTCTTCAATTCTTTTCTTGATCATTTCATTGTATTCGGGATCCACCGACATTTCCTCATACTTCAGTTTGGTATATTCATCTCGATCAGAATTCTTTCGCTTGAGTTCCTCATATGCTTCTCGCAAATTGCTGACTTGTTCCAAAATTTTGGCTTTCTTCTGCTCTGCCAGAGATTTCTTATTATCTTCTTCAGCTAGAAGTTTTGCTTGTTGAATACTGTATATTTTTTCATTTAAAATGTCTTCAAGTTCATCACTTTTGACTTCTAACTCATCTTGAAATGAAGATTCTGATATTCCGGGCATGAGAACTGGATATGTGGGCTATTAAATTGTAATTTTAAAAATATTGTTTTCGAATTCAAAATTTTAATTAAATTGAAACCTTGAATGGTCCACCTTTCAAACCATTTCTGAATGATTCCATATCACATTTATAACAGAAAATCGTTCCATCATCTGATGTTGAAAGAATTGCTGTTTTGTCCTTATTGAAAACCACTCCACGTGTCCTTCCATAATCTCTATCATGACAATTAATTTTGATTCCAAGTTCTAGATCTGATTTAGCCCTCACCTAAATAAAATGTAAATTTTAATCTTTGAATTTTCTTCTTAGTGACTTCAAAAGTTCCATCAACAAATCCCAACAAAAGCAAATCATAATGGTCTTTATATTCTAAAAAACGGCATTGAGTTCCTTTGGGAATTCGAAAAATTTTGAGAGGTCTTTCCTGGTTGAAGTCGATTAAATACAGGTTGCTTTTGTTAAAAATCAAAAAAAAAAATTATTATAAGTCAAGAGATACCCTAGAAATTTTCCATCAACTGCAGCTAATACGTATTTATTATCAGTGTCGTGATATGTTGCACATAATATGGGTGCAGATTCCCATTCATTATCCTCTTTTCTATCTTCTTGATTTTTTCTTTTCAGGAGAAATTCCTATCCAGACAAAAATAATAAAGAAAAACTCTTATTTTAAAATTATTTACCAAATCCATTTCATCTCTTTTCGGTTTTTGTGATTCCATCATTTTTATTGAATATTTTATCGCATTAAAAGTCTTGAGATAGGTTTGGCTTATGTCACATTGTTCCTTGAAATAAGATTAAAAATTGTTATGAAAATTAAGAATTTTATTTTTTTTACCTTTTTTGGCACTTTTAGTTCATAAATACATCCATCTCTGCAGGCCAAGAGGATTTTATCATCGAATTTATTCCAGACAATGCTATTTACTCTATATTTTGTTTCAAAAAGACAAAATGGTTCATAATTGTGAAGATTGTTTGGGTCAGTTTCCAAGAAAAAAATGTCTCCAATTTCAGAAACTATCACAATTTTCTTTCCATCTCCGCTGAAACGCAAATACAAAATTCCATTTGGATGCACTTTCAAAGATCTTAAAAGGAAGAACCCCTTTTCTTTCAAAAGCAAAAACCTTACAATTCCATTTGCAAACCCGACAGCAACAACTCTCCCTATTAATTTAATTTCCATTTTTTTTTAATTTTATTGATTCAACCTTTATTTTTATTGGAATACGGCATCCAATCAAGACAAGTCGCTTTAGAATAAAACTTTCGATTGTAATATTCTCTTTTATTTGCGAAATCCCACAATCTCACACAGGAGTCCTCTCCAATGGAAACAGCTGCATTCATTGTTTCTGAGGCCGAAATCCCACTAAATTTACCAGAATTTGTTTGATGGATCAATTGAATGGCGAAATCTTTGGTGTTCAATTTGAATAACTTGCCTTTTGCGTCACATAAAATCCAAAATTCGTTGTTTTTAGATTTTGTTATCCAAATAATATGGGCAGGGGTCTTAGAGAAAAAGCTTAATAATAAATTAGTTATAATTTGTTTTACATTTTCATCATGTTGAAAGTATTCTTCTCTGACTGGAACCAAAAAGAAATTGAATTGATCGTCACTTTCAGCATTATCTAACACATCGAAATCCCAAAATCTTATATAACCATCCTCTCCAGCCGACAAAATATATTTGTCATCTCGAAAAACCACCTTTGAAATTTAAATTCTGGTCAAAAACCAAATAAAAAAAAATTACTTCAATTGATCCTTTATGACATGGTGTGTTTTCGTTTATACCAATAACACATTTGATAAGATTTCCCTCCCATAACAAAAGTTTGCCATATTCCGTTCCTGACAAGACCTTTCCATCAGGAAATTCAATATATGCTGTGATATCTGAAATTTCATTTTGGCCAAATTTCCCAATTTCTCCTTTCAGCTTTAAACCAGTGAATGTCTCAGCAATCTTCCAAAATTTAATATGTCCCATTCCTGAAGTTGTAAGCACATCATCTTGATACTCGGAGAAAGTCACCCTATAAACTTCCTGACTGAAGGCTTTGGATTTGAGGATGATGCTTTCTTGAAGCCAATCCCACACACATAACAGATAATCTGGTCCTGAACCCACCTAAAGCAATAAAAAATTAAGAGAAAAAATTAGGGTTTTTACGCTGGCCAAGTATGCTCCATTTGCACTGAAGGTGACGTTGGAATATGATTTTTCTGTTCCTTTTCGAAGGATTCTGTATAGTTTTAGTGAAGGGTACTCATAAACATAAATGTTAGGGGAAGTTCCTTTTTCGGAAACAGCGAAAAATTTTTTGGTATGGTGGACCTGCGAAAAAATTGAATTTAAAGCAAGAATTGAAATATTACCGCTATTGACCCGATACCTCCTCCATCTTTGCTGAAGAAAATCTCTCTCTGTTTTGTTTCGTAGTTAAATATCTGATAAGTGACACCAGCGATGTAAACCAAAGTCTCATCATCAAGCAAATGCATGTTGTATCTTTTAAAACTGTCAATACCGAAGCATTCACTAAAAAAGAAGAAATTAGTCGTCTAGTGGAAAAAAATTAAAAGAAAAAATGAAACTGAAATTCAAAGCAGGCTTTGGAAATGGAACTATCAGGAAGAGAAGTTTCAATGTAGTTCTCAGGGTAATAAAAATCAGCAGGAAGGATTCGTTTTTCTTCTTTTTGGGCTGCTTGATCCTTTGGATCGGGTTCAGGTGCCTTTTTTTTAATGTCAACCGTTGCCATAATTTGAAATTTTTTTTTAATAAGTTTAAGTTATAATTTAAAAAAAGGGATTTCTGGATAAATAAAAAAAAATATTGAAAGTAAAAATCATGGAAATTATTCAAATTTGGTTTAACAAAGTTTTAAAAAAA
>Ga0302186_10003799_pt1 | contig 10878 bp, 11 predicted proteins | sample II_Bog_E1_2_FD_198782 | JGI IMG/M metagenome (GOLD analysis project Ga0302186, IMG submission 198782) | Peat permafrost microbial communities from Stordalen Mire near Abisko, Sweden - II_Bog_E1_1 | ecosystem: Environmental > Terrestrial > Soil > Wetlands > Peat | place: Sweden: Abisko...
TGAGGCACCACTTCAATCTCAACTTCTCCATTGAGATATTGTTTGTAAAGCTCGGCACTTTCACCAAAAAAAGAAGCCGTAACTTTGTTGACTTGCTTGGACTGAACCCATAACCCAATTCCAAAATTAGGCAACCCAATGTTGTTTGACACGGTTTTTAACTCACGTAAGCCCATTTTATGAATGGCATTCACGGAGTTTTCAGGATAACCTGTTAAACCCCAGCCTCCTACTAAAATAGAGCTCCCTGATTTGATGTCTTTGCAGGCTTCCGCAGCGGAACTAAACACTTTTGAGGAGAAGAAATGTTTGGGGGAAGAAAAGAGAGATTTTAAAGAAGCAGTTAGCATAGCACACACAAAATAATTTTTATTTATTAATAAATTTATTTAATTCATATCAAATTAAATATATTTTGGATTGATTTTGTGACGAATTTTGAACATAAAAAATCGCAACTAATTTATTAATTAAATTTTTTATTGCTTTTTTAAATGATCATACACAAAATATAAATTTCATTTCAGCAGCGGAAGTAAACACTTTTGAGGAGAAGAAATGTCTGAGGGAAGAAAAGAGAGATTTTAAAGAAGCAGTTAGCATAGCAGAAACAAAATAATTTTTATTTATTAATAAATTTATTTATATTCATATCAAATTAAATATATTTTGGATTGATTTTGTGACGAATTTTGAACATAAACAATCGCAACTAATTTATTAATTAATTTTTTATTGCTTTTTTAAATGATCATACACAAAATATAAATTTATTTTTTTAACACAATTTAAATCAATTTTTTATAAAATAAAATATAGGGCTGGTTTGTTGTTATGGAGGAGATATGGACCTCTTTAAAATGGCTATCACTTATCCAAAACCATTGTTCTTTTTTACTAAAAAATTATTAAATTTTTTTTTATTTGAAATAATTTTATTATAAATAACCCTTGTTTCAGCTTAACATAAGAGACATAATGCCCTCCATTCATTGTGCCTGAATGAACGACCATCGCAAACAAATCATATTGATAGTGGGCTTGATTTTCAAGATGGAATCCATCAACATTATTATTTTTTTTCTCATCTTTTTAATGGTGATTAATATTTGTTTTTTGAAATAAATATAACATTTGTGAATTGTGAGAGGATCGATATTTAATTTGAGAGGAATCTCAATGAAATCTGTGATTTTTTCATATTTAAATCTCGTTCGTCTGACAAATCGTTTCATGATTAAGGTTAAAACGTTAGGAGGGTCATAAAGAAAAAATTTCCTAAAAACATCTGAAATTTTTTTTGATCATGATTTTTCCTTTAATTTATTAAAAAACTTGATGGGATTCCCAAATTAGAACATATTTCACAATCATAATGATTTTTTCTATCGTTAAGAAATTCGACATTAAAAAAGTGGTCCAGACATTCTTCAAGTTTAATGGATTTGAATTTCTAATCATAATGTATGAAAATTAGAAAATTCAAGAAAATACTTTTTCAGGAGATGATTTTAAATTATCCAGATTAATGCCTGGTTCATATAGATCATTGTTGTCTTTATCAAAGTTGGGAAAATTTAAGCCATTCAGTTCCTCTATGGTGATAAGGGAAAATTTTTTCTCTTTGAAATTATTAATGAATCCATCATTATTTTCATTAAAAATTTGCTCATTTTCCTTTTGGTCTTTGTTATTAATAAATCCCGTGTATTGGGGTTTAGATTTTGTCTTTGATCTGACGAGGGAAGAAACCTTTTGAATCGGGATGTCTAAAGGTAGATCTAGAAAATAATCTAAATTTCTGCTAATTTTTCCACAATTCAAACATTTTACTAAAAATTTGAAATAAAATTTATTATTAAGTACATATTTTATTTTTTTACAATAATTGCATAGATATCCCCCAAAGATAGTCTCCACACAGTTTTTTTTTTTTTCCTCGGAATAAATGTTCATATTTTTTGCTTCGCCTCTCGATAAAGCATCTAGAAAAAACCTTAAGAATTCTTGAGCATCTTGTTGGGAATGGCCTCTGAATTGTGAAAATATTGAAGCTACTTTGTTATATAGTTCAGAAGGATCATATAATCTAGGATTTGCTTCTCTTGAGTCTTTTAGAAACCTTTTGAAAGCTTCGTTTATGTTCATCAATGGTTTTTTAAATAGCAATGGTTTCCTCAAGGATAAATTGTCGATTTTTATCTTTTTGTTTGGGGGATTTTTCGAATCATTTTTTAATTTTTGAGGGTCCGAATTTTTTAACGGTTCTTTTTCTGAAATTTCCACTTTTTTATAATTGTCATCGTTTAAATAAAAAGATGTCAATTCAGTCGTTGCATTCAAGCATTGCATAACTGAATTAAAGAAACCTGTTAAAAATAAATAAAATTAGAAACTTTTTTAATGAATTTTTACAAGAATTTCCAACATTTTTTAAGCCGAAAATGTGATCGTTTGTTTCGAGTATTTGAATTTTTTGCTCAAATTGCTTGCTTTTGAAAGTAAATGAGCTCGATCGTTCTATTTTCAACAGTTCTAATGATTCCTTTTTTTCATTTTGATCCTTCACATCATCATTTTCGTTATTTTCTTTTTTATTATAGGTTTCAAAAATTTTGAATTTCTCCTTTTCCTTTTCATTTTCCTTTTCATTAATTATTGTTAAATTTTCTTTTTTTTCTTCTTCCTCCTGTTGTTTTTCACCATTCATTATTTTGAAGTCAACAATTTTATTCTTTTTTCCGGATTCCTTGGCTTTTTGGAAAGTTTTTTGATGATTTTTAAGATATTTGTCAATTGTTGAAGTTATTTGAACATACTTCTTATTAACAACATTCTTCAAAATTTCAATTTTTTTTATTTGCTTATTATTGCATTTCAAACAACTAAACTAATTTTTTGTCAAAACAATTTTTATAAGTTTCTACATTATTTGTCTTGACTTCAAATTAAAATAGATATTATGGTTGAATTGTAAGCCGTGACTATAGGAACATTTGGTCTCTATGGTCTCATCACAACTGACAAGAAAACATTCCAAACATAAATTCATATTTTCATGTATTAAATGACATATCTCACATTTTTCAAAAGTCTGTTTTTCAGTCACATTTGACTCAAAAATTTCTGGTTTTATCTATTATGGATTAGGTGAATGGTTTTATTTATTTTTGTGATTGTTACCTTGAGAAAATGAGGACAAAGATTCATTTTTGTTTTTGATAATGAAATAAATTCATAAACTATTATTCAAAAAGTCATTTTTTAGAAGCTAATCAAAAAGTTGACAGATTTTTTATCTAAAATTAAGAAAGAAAAAAATTATAAAAAATTATGGCTTTAAATAAAAAAAAATCATTATGAGCACCAAGACAATTCTTCCAAATTCGTTAAAAACAGCTGCGCCTCAATCGCCGATAATTTTTCCTAAACTTGTTTCCATCGTTTTAATAACATTCTTTTGTGTTATTTGGGTTTATTATACAACTTTTGGGACTAAATGCAGAACACTCATAATATCTGCCTCATTCAGTCTCATAGAATTCACATTTTATGGAACAACAATAGAAATGCCAAATGGTGACATTTTTTTCAAGCCTTTTGATCCTAAGTGTAGAAAACCACATACAGTATTTCATCTAAATAAATAAAAAATGGTCTAATTTTTTGAAATAGACTTTCGCTCAATTTTTCGCAAATATCCTTTTATTACCAATTGCTTTTGATTTCTTCTATGGACATTTCACCCCTTGGAGTTTAAGAATAATTTTATATCCTTTGTTTATTTGGGCGATTGAAATTGTTGAAGGGTAATCTAAATATATTTAAAACATTCATTTTTATTTATTTTATTCAATAGTTATGCGATTATGCTTGTTTGCGGCAAAAATATCGCTTGGCATTATTATAGTTCTGATGCCCTTTTTCATGGAAACATTAGGCTAAAATATTGGATTTATTGGCTATTGTTGGGAATTTTATCTGAAATGCTTTATTTCAATTTGCTATTAATAATTTTGCCATGAATTTTTTCATTTAAGTTTAACTATTGGAAATTCTTATCATTTTTAAATTTGCCTTTATTTAAATTATTTTTTTTTAGATAATGAAATTTGTTAGCTTGAAATTTTTGAATGAATTTCTTGTCATTTTCTTTTCGAAAAAATAAAAAATGGCCAAAACATTTTTGATTATTATATTTATTTTTTGCAAATAAAACACTCTTTGAAATTTCCTATGCGTTGACATTCCCGACAACAAATTTTATGCCCACATTTGAACACGATCTCCGGTGTTTTGTCATAACAAATCATGCATTCTTTTTCTTGAAATATGCGCATTTCTTTCTTTTTATGAAATTCTTCTCGAGCTTTTAGAACAGCCTTCCCAATTCGAATAAAAGAAGAAAATTGTCCAAAAACTAATCCTAATACTGTTAAATCATCTAAAAATCCAATTATTGGGATGAAATCTGGAATAAGATCGATAGGAGAGATGACATAGAGAGAAGCCAAAGCAAAGATTAGATAAGTTGATTTGGAAACCGTTATAATTCCATGTTTTATGAAAGTGAAAAGGTTAAAGAATAGGACAAATTTTTCATAAGATGAGGATACTCTGCTTTTTATTTCATTTAGAAATGAAATAAATTGTTCATCCATTATTATTTATTATATTTTTCAAGAACACAATAAATATTTTTATAAAATTATAAATTTATCTATTGATTTAGAAATATATTGAATTCCAATTCTGAATTTAATAAATTTTTTTTTTGTTTGGAAAAATCTATTTTTGTAATATTTTCATTTCTTCAAATTTTTATTTTTTTTCTTAGTCAAACTTCTTAATTCAAACTCCCCTCTTTCTTATTTTAAAGTGTCCCTTAGCTTTTCCTTAAAAAAAAACATTAAAAATATTCAAAATGTCATCCAAGCTAAAACTCACCCAAAATCGTTTCTACAAGTCCTGTGAGACCTTCGTCACCAAATTGTACAAATCCCACCCTCCTATTTATCGTTCACTTCACTCCATCATCCTGCGTTACAAAAAAAAACCCTCAGATATGTTGGACAACTTCCAAAAGCTGATCGAGGTGATTCGCAACGACAAGACTCTCATCAACGATATGAACAAGTTGCTTCATAGTAATTTGAAGATTCCCTACCTATCCAGTGTATCTGATGCGGAAAAGGCTCGTAAAATGCAATTCGAAAGCAAGATCCAGGATTGCTTCAACATCTTGCGCAACAAGAACCCGTTGAAACTCGACCGGATCATCGATTTTTTGAAGGAGAATGGGAAACAGAATCAAGATCCGTTGGATCTCGCTGAGAAAGTCCTGAAGCAATTGAAAGACATCCTATCAGATGAACATGAGCTCTACAACGAAATGAGCAAAATCCTCAATGAATTCGTGATATCCGAAAAACAGAAGAAACAAAACGATTTGATGGAAATCGAACAGGATGAATATATCGACGACACAATCAATGAATCGATCGCTTCCAAGCCTATGAAATCCAATAAAACGATCAGACCCGCCAAAAAGCCCGGCAATTTGGGTTCTTATGGGTACGCACAGGGGACCATTCATAACAATGGGCTGGAGAATCAAGAGATAGGTGAGAACTCCAACAATTTCAACAATAATGTTGGAGGATATGGCAATACCATGAGCATTCCGGTGGCCATGAAGAACGAATGGCAATTTTTCGAAAACGTGAAGATGAAATTGAACCATATCCATTATGAAGACCTGATAAAATGTGTATATTTATACTCGGAATGCCTCATTTCAAGCTATGAACTGTTCACACTCACCAAGGAACTGTTCAAGGATTATGAGATGTTCTACATTTTCAGAGATATAATGTTGTCCAGGGAAAATTCCAGAAGAAAAATGACGCCTTTCTTTAAACCATCTGGAGAAATCGACCTTACAAGTAAGTGGAGGGATGGTTTTTACATTTTTTCATTAATTAACTAAGAAATTTGTTAATAATTTTATTTGAATTTATCGTTTGTTTTATCAATTTTCTTTTTTTATAACTAGATAATTTCTTAATATTATACTTTTTTTAGAATGTGACAAAAAAACCACACATAGTTATATAAAATTGCCAGACAATTTTCCCAAAAGAAAACTAAAAAACCCGGATGAGATAGGTTCCGCCAATGTGAATAATCTTTGGGTTTCTATCGCAGTGGGTTCTGAACATTATACCTTCACAAATATGCGCAAAAACGCATATGAGGAAGCTCTCTTCAAATGTGAAGACGAAAGGTTCGAGTTCGATATAAACATCAATATATATAAGCGAGGCATTCTATTATTGGAGAAAATCGCAAAAAACGAAAACAATGAAGAACAAAAAAAAAAAGATTTCGACGCGTTATTAAAATTAAAGATTTTACAAGGATTATATGGAGGAAAATTAAATGAATTCATCGAAGAATTCAATAAAGCAGAAAATTCACAGACTCAAACCTTGATTGAGATTTTTCTTGATAGATTGAAAGCTAAGGTTGTAATTAGTTTTTGTCATTTCTTTGATTTTCATATAAAAATTTTATAACTTTTAACTTTTTTTTCAGTTATCTGAAATGATTCAAATCAAACATTCTTCAGCGAAAAAAAATTGGAGCGAAACTGCTGAGAAAAATTTCCATAAATCTCTTGATCATCGTTCGTTTTATTTCAAAAAACAGGAAAAGAAGCTGACCGCACAAAACCGCTTCATTTCAGAGGCAGAGTATAGATATAATATTGTTAATGGCAATACAATGATTGAAACCTTGGACAATAATAAAGAAGTTTGTAATGGGTGGGTTTTCTGAATTAATAGATTTTTTTATCAGAATATGGAGAAAAATCCAGAAAAATATCTTGAAGTTTTGAACACCTTTGATGGGATCACTTTGGGGTATAAATGCACACATGGTGAGGATGATGAAATGATCAAAATGCAAGAAATGTAAAAAAAATTTATAAATTTTTCACTAAATTTTGGAATAAATTTTTAATTCAATTTTAATGATTGAAAAAGAAAAAATATGGCCAAAATCCCGATTTACAAGTTCAGTTTTTCGAATCAACAAATAGTAGAAGACACATTTTCCTTTCTCTGTTTTCATGTGAACAATTATCATTTGACAATGAATGAAAAAGTTCAAAATTTCCGATTTTTCTTATAAAAATTATAAAATTTCAATAAAAGGAAAAAGTCAAAAAACTTATAAAGAATATCTTCGTTCCTTTGTTAGAAATCCAGCCAAAAATCATTGAATATAACGAGAATTTAGCCCGTGAGGACCGAATTGTGAAAATCGTGAGCAAAATCGAACATTCGATCTTCGATAAGAATTTCACGTATTTCGCCAACCCGAATAAAGAGACTTTATTAGAGAATTCTGAAAATCAAGAGAAAGAAACAGAAATTGATCATAATAACAATAATAATAAGAAGGAAAGTCATAATAATAATAACAATGGGCAAGAAAATCATGAGGATCATGAGAAGGCCAAGGGGGGCACTGATCAAGACTCCTTAGAGGAATGTTTGGTAAGTGAAAATTCGAGATTTTTATTAAAAATTTCTAAGGATTCTATGAACTCCTTCGATGAAGAAAATGAAACTTATAAGGAAATGATATATTTGGAAGATGATAAAAAAGAAGGTCCTTTTTTCTTTTCTAAAATTTTATTTTATTGTTATTTTTAAGCCTGCTTTTTGCCTGAAGAATCAGAAAAAAGCATCGTTTTCTATGGAACTAAGCTGCTTTATACCCTTTTGAGATTTTTCTTCACACTTTATGAGAGATTTCTGATGGCGTTTGAAATGTGCCAATATTTTGAGAATAATCCTAAATGCCAGGCATTGTCTGAGGAGGTTTTTTTAATTAAATAATGGATTTTTTTGTGAATTTTTTTAATTTTCTAAAGGATAAAAAAGCCCTCGCTCATGAAAGATATGAGATGTACAAATTGACCCTTCTGAACTTCATCAAGCAGAAGTTCGACACTAACAAATATGAGGATTTTATTCGAGGACTGTTTGGTAATAACGCGTTTCTGTTCTTCACTGTCGACAAGATACTCTCATTGGTTATTTTTGTTTTTAATTAACAATTTTTTTTTTTTTTTTATGCACATTTTTTTTGTTTTCGTCATTGTTCAATTTTTTAATTTTTTTTTTTGACATATCTAATTTTTTGAATTTTTTTGGTGTTGTCAAATTTTTGCTTTTTTCTTCAATTTTCCTTAAACTAATAAATAAAAAAGACTACCAAAGCCTGCCAAAGCGTATCAAATGATGACCTATCGCTCAAAATCCTAAATTTATTTGTGAACACCTCCACCAACAAGCGATTATCTCGGAAATTGCGCGAAGAGATCTATTTCACACGTATCAATGAGATGTCATTGTAAAAAACTATTCAATTATTATATAATTTTTCTTAATTCATTTGAATTTATAGAGAAAACATCAATAATCCGTCAGAAAGGAACTTTTACCGCTTCCTATTTAAGCCAGAAAATCAAGTTCTCTATATAAATTACTTTGAAACTCCAACCAAAAATTGGGAAAAGGAGAATTTCCAACAGATTTCTCATTATTTCGAGGTTTTGAAAGTTTTACTTTTTATCATAAAATCATTTTTTAGAAAATTATTATTGAAACCCAAGGCAAAAACCAAGCGAAAAACAGCTCAACTGTCGTTTTTTTGAAGAGAAATCAAGAGAAAATCAAGCGGAAAATTGATTTTAAGGTTCAACAATGCTATAGAATAAACGGCATTGAATATAAGGTATTTCCAATAAATTTGCTTTGATTTTTCTAAATAAATCTTCAAGAGTTGCCCTAATTCATCCAGGATTATTAGCGATAATAAAGGAAATGAGGATGTCATGGTTAATAAAGAGATGATGAAAAATGTAGAAAAAAATTTGTTTTTTGTGTTTTTTATTATAAAATTTTTAGAAAAAATTAGAGATTTTCAATGAATTTCAAAAGGCAAAGAAATTCAAGGTAATTTTAATATAACCTATTTGAAAAATCAATGTTTCTTTATAGGCTTGGTATGAGAAAAGTGTCCAGAATCTATTGAAATAAAGAATGAAAAAAAAATTGAAATTTTATTATTTTTTTCTAAATTTTATGCGGAATTAGTTAAGTTTAAGATTTTTCTTGATTTTCCTGAAAAACCAAAAAAAAATTAAGAAAAAAAGAGCATTTTTTGATTTTTTTCCTTAAATAACATACAAAAAAAAATGCAAAATCTTGGCAAATACCAAAACTTTGTTAAATGCTTACCATCTATATAATCTATATATGTATATATATATAAAACACAGTCTAAATTATTTATTAGTCCCATCATCTTCTATAAATAACTTGATTAAACCCAAAAGTCTCAACTTTCCCCCTATCAAATCCCTCCTCATATCTAGTTTCTTTATTAGACCTATCCATTTTTTCCTTGGTTTTATAACCCAAATCCTAAATAAACTCTTTAAAAATGTTCAAAACATTGATAATTACTTGATTGTCACTATTTACATTAACGAATTGCGGCCGATTTGAGATGAAACTCTTTAATCCGAAGTCAAAATTTGATAAAACGCTGGCCGAGGCGTTATGTAGGGTGTTATTATGGAAGGAATGTTTTTTTTTCTCTGATTTCCTTGAAAAATCCAGGTTATTTTCATAAATTTCCTCGTTTTTCTCGAAAAATCGAGACGATCTGGTTTTTTGAATGCTTTTTTCTTCACGAGAAAAAGGAGAAATACTCTTATTAGTGGGGATCTTCCTGATATTGGTGCCACTGGAAGCAATAAATTGCCCAAAGATCGAAAAATCCTTCTGTGGATCTTTAAGTTTTGAAGATTCTGAGTGCTTCGATTCTGAGTGCTTCGATTGCAGATAATAATGGTCAGTTTCTATGTTTTCAGGTAAAATTGGCTGGAAATCGAGCTGGTTTGGGGATTTTGATGGGTAATGATTCTGGTTTTCGGTATGTTTTATCAGGTTTCTAGAGAAATCATTTAAATTATGCGATTTTTCATTGAAATTATGTGATTTTTCATTGAAATTCCTCGATTTTTCATTAAAGTTATTTGATTTTTCATTAAAAGTTTGGGATTTTTCATTAAACAGTTGATATTTTTCTTTCACAGGGTCATTAAATTTCGATTTTTCCTTATAATAATTAGGACTTTTATCTATTTCCTCAAGATCGTTATAATTACGATTTTCCTGTTTTTCAGGGATTTTTTCAGGTTTCCTCGAGTTGTTTAGGAAAATATCAATAATATTGAAGTTTTTTGATGGATTTTGCTCAGGATTGCTGTTATTTTTTACTGGAGGCTTCATTGGAGGGGGTAGGTCTCGAATTTCTGGTGTTTTGGCTGAAAATTCCATGATTTTACCTTGTTTCTATTGGGAAATGAATCCAATACTTGTAAAATATATTAAAAACCTGATTTTCTGGTAGTCTCACTGAGCTCTTCATGGGATTAGTGGTTTTTTTCTTTGAAACCTGAGGTTTTATTAATTAAATTATCAAGAAAAAAGATGGAGATGAAAAAACCATTATATCGAGTATTTCTTGAAAATCATCCATGGTTTCATCATTTCTAATGAAAAAAAATGGATTTTTGAATAAAAAAAAGTAGAAAAACTTCCAATAATTCAAAAGAATTTTCTCTTTACTCCTTTGAAGAAAAAACTCAAGTGAATTCAAATAAGAAAATTACATTTTATGAGGTTTTTGGGGGCAAAAGAAACAAAAAGAAAATTAGAAGAGGGAATTATTTATTTTCATTATTTAATAAATTTTTCAAAGTAAAAAAAACTATAAAAAAAAAAAAAAAAA
>Ga0302186_10003801_pt1 | contig 10874 bp, 6 predicted proteins | sample II_Bog_E1_2_FD_198782 | JGI IMG/M metagenome (GOLD analysis project Ga0302186, IMG submission 198782) | Peat permafrost microbial communities from Stordalen Mire near Abisko, Sweden - II_Bog_E1_1 | ecosystem: Environmental > Terrestrial > Soil > Wetlands > Peat | place: Sweden: Abisko, Stordalen...
TATTGCCCCATTTATTTTTTAAATTAATTTTGGTATGTGATTTTGTAGTAAATTCTGAAAAAAAGTTCTTGATGAATAAATTCTGATAAAAAAGGGGACTTTATAAATCAATTTTTAAATCTAATCAATGCTGAGAACAATTTTTAAAAAATCCCGAATCGAATATGTTGCCAAATGGCTCACAAAGCTTCGCAAGCACTCCAAAGAAGGGACACGCCGGTCTATAATTTGGGTAAAAAAGAGAGAGAAATAAGATACTTGATAGAATCTCCTCATATTTTCCCATGGAATTTAAATGGGTTAGTTTTGTCACATTTTATCGATAAGAAACAAAATTTAGGATTTAGTAACAGGGAACTGGTATTGTGATCGCCCCATCATTTCTCCTAACCGCAACACATGCTGTTTTTGATGAAAAACTAAACCAACTATCTCATGAAACCTCATTTACGATCAGTCAAACACAACTTAATAAATTCCTTTTTCAAGTTGATGTTTCCAGAATCATTATCCATCCAAATTATTGCAAAACCTTAGAATACCCTGTGGAAAATAAAAAATGGGATTTGGCTTTGTTGAAACTTAATAATGATATCAATCGGCAAAAAGGTGGTTGGGCATCTCTTAAAGTTTTAGATAAAAAACAAAAAGGAATAAAAATTCATGTATCAGGCTACCCAGCTCAAAAAACTCTCAAAAGTTATCTAAGTCATAAAAAATATGAACATATGGTATGTTTGATATGGAGTGACCTATTAAATTCCTGGATGATTTCAACATTTATTATGACATTGATACATCAGGGGGACAGAGTGGTTGAAATGAATGGAGAGATTTGTTGTTATGGAATACATACTGATGGTGAAATCTTCAATAGAGGAGTAAAAATAACAGAAGAAACGTTAAGTTTTTTAGAATATAGAAAACGAAAAACTTTGAAATGAATAAGGCTTTATACGAGAAAAATTTATTTGAAAAAAGAACAATTTTTATAAATTTATTGTGATAATGGTTTTTGGCACCTTTGTTCTTAGAAAAAATTAAATGAGAAAAAAATTTGAAGTAATAGATCCTTCAAATAATTATGAATGTTTAATTTATGTCACAGTTTTTTCAAGAGACCAAATTCTCTTATTTCTCTCTCTTTTTTACCCAAATTATAGACCCAGAGTGTCCCTTCTTTGTTTACAGGTTTTCCTCTTTTCAAGATATTTATGAAAAAACTGCTATCCTTTCGAAAGGAATTGTGTTTTAGAAGATTTTTTTTTTTTTGCTCCTCTTATTTGAGTCGGCCCCCAGCGGGCATCTAAAAGCCAATTCAATAAAAAACCAACTGTCTCAATTAAATTATTAACCTTATCTACGAATTGATAAAATTATTACATGCTAGAAAAAAATTGCATATGGAGAAAAATTAAATTTGGAATGTTTTCCTTCTAATTACAAAAATAATTGTAAATATTCGCAAAATTTCAAAAAATATTAATTTTTTGAAACATTTTAGTGAGAAAAACTAATGTTTTTTATTTTTCGATGATTTTATAAATATTTTAAAAACAAAAGTTCAGATTTTCTGATTTTATTAGTACGACTTAAATCAGGTTCAACATACAAATATATGTTAATTTCATTTCACAATTCTCCATATCCATTTTTAAAGGTCATCGTTTTGTAAAACGGTTTACTTTCATAAAAAGGTGTATCAAACTTCCCATTCACTTTATTTTCTGAGTTCTTCCTATATTTTAAAGAAATTTTTATCGGGGTGAATGGTTTTTTTAATTTTTCAGATGGTTCATCTCTTATAAAAATGAAATTATGTTGAGCATCTTGTGTTTTCATTACTTTGGTGCTATTATCCTGCACCACGATTTTCGAGCTATTGATTCTGCTTTGAAAACCTGTTGTTTTATTCATTTCCGAAACATAATTTTTCGATTTAATGTTTTTCTTTCCCCTCAAAAATGGCAACAATTGCTTTTTGCTTTGTTTATCAAAACTATAGTTCATGATGACTTTGGAAACTGAATTGTTTTCTGTTTTAGGAAGTGGAATTTTGCAATTTTGACCCACTCCAGCGTCAAATTGTTTATTAATATTAATATATAGGATTTTGGTGGGGGTGTTATTAGTTTCTGAGGGTTTAGATTTGCTGGGGGTTCTCTTGGAAAGGGAGGCCTCTAGAGATTGTAAAGTGTAGGGTTTTTTTATTTGATAGCTTTTGATAAGTTTGTTGAGTCTTTGGTTATATAAGGTGTAGGACTTTAGATTTTCCATGAGTTTTTATTTTTCATAAAATTTGGCCAATTTTTGGGAGTTTTAATTTGTTAAGAATTTTTTATTTTTATTATTAGGAATGTATAAGTCATAAGCCATAACTCACCAAAATATTTTTGTTTATTCTTTGTTTTTTAAATGTCAAAGTATTCTAAGAACAGACCTAAATTTACCAAAGAAGGAAAATTCTTCTCAATCCCATCATTATAGCCTTCCGAATTTTTAACCCATGAACTCTGCTGTTCTAGTTATCTTCAGGCCAAAACCGAATTTGCCCCCATTTTTTTATAATTTGAATAATATGTAAAAAAGTACACTTCAAAATAACACCTGAATTCACTAAAGAAGAAGAATATCTCTTCAAGCCGAAAGATCAGAAAAAATTGAGAAAATGCCTCATACGAAATTTTTTTGTTCAATGATGAAAAATTTCTTCGCGGGTAGGAAATATTATTAATTATACAAAGACATTGTTTTTTTGAAAAATTAAAAATTTAAATCGATAAAATAAACCAGTTCTCAAAACAAAAAAATAACCTTTAATTATGCTATAAATTACAAAAAAACACACATTTTCATAGCAGAACTATGAAAGATGTTCTTTTTTTCTTTGGTTAGCTGGCTTATAAAAAAACCTCAAATTATAATGCATGAAAAATATTTTTCTTGATCAAAAATAATAATAAAACAAAAAGAATTTTCCTTATTCTTATATTTAAAAGAAAAGTTAAATTTCATTAAGAATTAAAATAAATATTAGAAGATTGATGATGCTCATTCGATCAAGCAGAACATTGGGCGAACCAACTGACTGTGCCCAAAATATATGGGCACAAAGAACTCGTTAAATAAGAGTCATTAAGTTGTCCACCAATCAACTTGCAGAAGTTCCCAATTGCGGTCGCATCCAACTTCTTAGAAAACCCATAAATTTGCTTGGCATTGCTACAGCTCAAGCCAGTATTGAGAACATATGCATTATATAGGACATAAGCTTGAAAATAAAAGCTGTCTTCATAAAAGTTGATCAGCTCAAAGTCAGTTGTTGCACTGTGTGCCTCCAAAAATGTCGCGTGGTTTGGATTTGGTGGAGGGGTAACTGTTTCCAAATTAAAAGAGTTAGAACCCAATGATTTCTTTTTGTTGAGAGCCTCTACGTTGAAGAAGGCGAGATAAAGGAAAACTAAAAGAAGGAAACTTTTGTTCATTTTTATTATGGCGGTCTTTTTTATGTGAAAATGTGAGGCTGGTGGACACATTTAAAGAGGAATGTTACCGTTTCTATGGGAGTTTTTTTGAGCAGTCGTTTTTTTGTTTATCCGTTTCTAAAACGAGATAAAATTCAATTCACTGGAATTTCATATAAATAAAAAAGATAAATAATCTGAGCTAAATTTAGTGTTTTTACATTTTTTTATGAGAAAATATGAATATTTTTTTCTTTTAATTTTTCTGTTTTTATGAGAAAATATGAAATTTTATTGATCTCAAAAATTTTTATCATGATAGAAAGGAATGAAATTTACTACTTAAATGTTTAGCTAAGTACTTATAAGAAAAGAAAAGAAGTAGTTTCAAAAGGAAAAACAAATTTTTATAAAAATATCCAAAATTACGGATTCACTGTTTTATTGTTTTTTTTTTCCGAATAAATTTCTTAACTTTTCTTCCAAATCAGTTTGCAAAAATTCCTCCCGGCATCGCAAAATATTGCCTGCATCTAATTTTTTTTCTTCCTCGTCATAATTCTTTTCTTTCACCACCTTAACGTCCTTCAGAACCCCTTTTCTCCTTTTTTTTTTTTCAATGATTTCTTCTAAATTTTGAAAAGAACTCTTTAAATTTCCAAATAATTTCTCTATGATGGTAATTATTTCTTGTGGGGTTTCAAATAAATCTTTAATTTTCATTCGAGCCTGATCAGTTAAAGTCCCCCAAGCTTCACTTATGAGTTTTTTTAGTTTAATTGTCAAAAGTTCGAACATTTGTGAGATTTTTTCTGAGTCAAAGCTCACACTTATTTCAATTTTTCTTTTTGAAGCAAAAAGGTAATCAAATTTTATCAAAAATTTAGTCCCTTTATTAGTAATTCTCACATTTTCATCAAGTAGGAGCTCGAAAACAGTAAGAAAAGGAGCAATACTCGGAAAAATCGAAAAAAGAAGGTATTTTTTGGCTTTTTGAAGCATGAATTCAACAAAGAAAATTGCCATTTTTTTTGATTTTCTTTCAATTTTCAGCGAAATTTCAGTATTATTTATTTTTTTCCGAATGTTATCTTCCAAATTTGATGTTAAATTGGGCAAAAGTTTTAATTTTTCAATGACTTTTTCCTTGATAAATTCTAAAGACATCCCTTTTTGCAGTAAATTCCTCAATTCATTGATTTCCTTTAATAATTCAGCGTTTTCATTGTCTGAATTAACATTAAATTCGAATAATTTTTGCTCCAACTTCCTAGAAATTTCCTCTCTGAGTCCTTTTCTAATGGATCGCAATGAATTCTCCCTTAAAAGCTCAAAATCCACTCCATATTTCACATAATTTTCAAGATTTCTCATTATAATTTGGATGTTCTGGAATAAAATTAGTAGTTTTTCATTAATTTTCTCAAAATCAATTGGTTTTTTATGAGAAAACCTCAATTGTTCTAGTTTTAATGATTTTTTTTCTTCGTTTAGTGATGATTCATAGTCGTCTTTTTGCTCCAAGAAGTAATTTTGAGCCTCTATTTCAAGGAAATTTTGAACTTTATGCAAGAATATCTCCTTTATTTGATCTTTTTTGAGATACTTTTCAGTTTTTTCAATTGAATCTTCTAGAAATTTGATTTCTTGTGCCAAATAAACTTGAATTTCTTCATTATTATAAACCCCAAAATTTTTCAATTGTTGTAGATTTTTAATTTTTTCTTTGTTTTTAATAATTTCATCAGAATTTTCATTAGAAAAATTTAATTTCTCTTCTGTTTTCACCTGATTTTGTTTTTTCCATTTTCATTCGAAAATTATTCAAAAACTCACTTATTAAAAGAGTTTCATTAAGGGTGGAGTTTAATTTTGCTTGAATTTCTTGGCTTTTTCTTTTGTAAAAATCATATTTGAAATCTTTTATTATGTCATTTTTTAGCATTTGAAGTTCGAATAATTTCAAATTCAATTCATTATTTCTGATAATGACAATCCTTCGGAATTTTTCTTCAATTTCTGTTTGGTTTGTCGTTGAATTTTCGAGAAAACCTTTCATAAACCGGAATTCTTCAAGTTTTAATTTATCAGCTTGAAGTTCATAAATAAATTCATTTTCTATATTTTTCTTCATAGGAATGATAATTAATTCGTATAATTCTGAATAATTGAATGTTTTTTGAGATAAATTTCCATTTTTTGCCATAAAAGGCTCTAGATTCTCATTAAGAGTCTCATTAATATATTTTATTATCTCACTATCATTAGAGAATCTTTGATTTTTCTCAATGAATTCTTTAAATTTCTCAACTTTAATCTCAAATTCTTCATTAGTTAGATTTTTGGCATATTCCAATTCTTTTTTCCCGTCAATTATCCTTTGTTCTCTATATTCATTATATTTTTGATTCAATGTATTCAGAAAAAATGACTTAATATCTTCCATTTCAATACTCTTATTTAAAATTCTTTCATTTTCCTTTATTCTCAAAGTCATCTCTTCCCTTAAACTTGAATTATTTGTTGTAATTTGATTTATTTCCAATGCATTTTCCTTCATTATCTTTAGATTCTCCTCCAATCTTTCTCTATAATTCATCTTAATGATATTTTCCTCCACTTTAGTCATATTTTTCCCTTTCTCCAATAATAATTTCAATGTTTTCAGATCATTCATTTCCTTTTCTTTATTTAAAATTTCCTCTTTTAAGTCTTTTTCGATTTTTTTTTTGAAATCTTTTAATTTCCCAAATCCATCACCCTCTTTTATTAAAATCAAGGCCTTCAAATATTCATATTCTTGCTTTTTTTCATTTAGCAGTCTTGAATATAGTTTTTCTGTTTTTTTCTTAACATTTTTCACTTCTTGGATTTCTTTGATTTTTTTGAAATTCGTTTCATTGGTGCCTTCGATCATTATTTCCTTAAAAAAAGTGAAATCGGTTTGAATTTCATTTAAATTGTTTAATTTTTCCCATTTGATCTTTTCGGCATTCATCATTAAATATTCAAACTCATCATGGGTTTTAGGTTTCAAATCATAACTCAGAAAATGATTTTCAAGAAAAATTTCGCTTATAACAGGAATGAAAGTAAGATTTGAAAAAAAACCTGTAAATGCCATGATTTTAAAATTTGGGGGTTGCGTGACTTCAAAAATTTCCTTTTTAATGGAGGAAATGTCATTTTGTGGAAATGTGGAAAACAATTCGAAGAAAGTTTCAGATGCCAAATTAAACTGGATTTTGTGAGAAAAGAATGATCTGAAATCGTAATTTGGACTAGGGGTTAAACCTGATTTGAGTTTTTTTGAGAGTAATGAAAAATTTGGAGAAAGAAAAAAAGATAATAATAAAAAAATTAATGGGTTCAACTTCATTTTTTTTTTTTTTAATTTAATGAGTTACAAACAAATAAACTATTTTAATTAATTAAGGTCAAATAATTTGAAATTTATTAAGAAAAAAAAAAACAGTGATTTAGTAATTTTTGGATATTTTTATAAAAATTTGTTTTTCCTTTTGAAACCAAAAGATTTAAATTTTAAGATGTAAAAAAATGTCATGTTTCATTAATTAAACATATTTTATCATAAAAAACAGAAAATGAAATTCCTATTAAAGAGAAATAACTTTTCATAATTTCGCATTAAAAACTGAAAATCATACTTTAACTAAAGATTATTTATGCTTTTCATTTAATTTCAGCATTTTGAATTTTCTATCCTTTTAGAAACAGATAAACAAAATAACGACTAATAAAAAAAACTCCTATAGAAACGGTAACATTCCTCTGTGAATGTGTCCTGTCCAGTCTTTAAAATGAAAATTTCAGCAATTTGAATTTTCTATCCTTTGAGAAACGGATAAACAAAATAACGACTGCTCAAAAAAACTCCTATAGAAACGGTAACATTCTCTTTAAATGTTTCCAGACGCCAGCACATTTTCACATAAAAAAGACCGCCATAATAAAAATGAACAAAAGTTTCCTTCTTTTAGTTTTCCTTTATCTAGCCTTCTTCAACGTGGAGGCTCTCAACAAAAAGAAATCATTGGGTTCTAACTCTTTTAATTTGGAAACAGTTGCTCCTCCACCAAATCCAAACCATGCAACATTTTTGGAAGCAGGCAGTGAAACAACTGACTTTGAGCTGATCAACTTTTATGAGTACAGCTTTTATTTTCAAGCTTATGTCCTATATAATGAGTATGTTCTAAATACTGGCTTGACCTGTAACAATGCAAAGAAAATTTATGGGTTTTCTAAGAAGTTGGATGCGACTGCACTTGGGAACTTCTGCAAGTTGATTGCAGGCCAAATTAATAGTTCCTACTTGGGGACTTATTTGTGCGCCTATATTTTGGGTGAAGTCAGTTGGTTCGCTCAATGTTCAGCTTGACTGAGGATCATTGATCTTCTAATATTTATTTTAATATTTTATTTTAATGGAATGAATCTAATTTTTTCTGTTAAATATGGGAATAAGGAAAATTCTTTTTTGTTTGTATTATTATTTTTGATGTATGATTTAATAAAAAAAAAAAATATTTAATATAAAATTCACGAAAAAATGTTCTCTTCTATATCAAAGCTCGAACAATAACTCCCAAATTGGTTCCAATTATCATAATAAATACAAATAAATGGGGAAAACCTGATGCCACCCGCAATTGACAATGGCTATAATACATCAATGTAATAATGTAATGTTTGAGACTTTTATAATTTATCGTCAATGCGTCATGTTCTCTGCAAGAATTAAATATTTTGTTTCCAGTGAATGAAAAAATACATTGATGTTTTGACTCATATTGATTGTTAATATTCAGTTTAATCTTCTCCTCGTTTTTCTCTTGCTGTCTAAAGCTTTTTCAATCCAAAGAAGATCTTAAAAAGCTCTCTAAATTTTAAAAATATATTCAGGTTCTGATTCACCTTCATGAACCTTACAAAAACCTTGAAATCAAAATAAGAGATTTTTTTCCTCAGAGGAAATCAGAGTGATAAAAGTTAATTTCCCTAACATTCAAACTGGAAATTACTAAAAATTCTAATTAGAAAAATTTACAAAATAAAAACAGCTTTTGGGCAAAAGTTTTTAATTTTATTTTAATTTTGGTTTAAACATTAGAAGAAAAATTACCTTATTACTGAACTTTGAAAAATTATAATAAACAATAAACTCTGAAAATTCAAATTATATTAGAAATGGGGTGTGTCTGTTTTCGAAACAAAAAAGTTCAAAATAGCACTGTACAACATTTTTGTTTTTCTTAAATGAAATTCCTTCCTTATTGAAGACTTTGACCACCTCTGCATCTTTTTCAAAGCATCCTCTGAATGAATTTCTACAAGTACATCAAACAGTTATTATTCTAGTATTAAGTCTTTGTTTTAAAACCAAGCTAGACGGCTTGAAAGAAATCCTCCCATTTATTGAATTGTTCGAAGGATTAAATCAAACCCACAGTGAAACGAAAAAAAAATTGAGCAGAATGGTTCAGAATCTTGAAAATGTGAATAAGACGTTGCTTCAGTTTCTGATTTATTTCTGATTAAAAATGTTGATTAATCTTTAGAAATTTCAACCCTGGGACTTCCTACGATCCAAAGATTTTGCAAGAGAACTATCGCTTTTATTGCTCAAGTCTGGTGACCAACTCAAAAAAAATGAATATTTGCATAAAAGAGTATAGTTTTTAAAAAATTTTAATTTTCAGAACCAAATGATTATACATAAAGAGAAATTTTAGATGAGGGTCAAATCGATAAAATAATTAAATTCATCAAGCGGTTCGAAAACATGATAGAACTTACTTTACATATGGATATGTAAAATATTTGATAAAATAATAATTATTTATTAACAAATTCATTAAAAAGGTGTCATATCGGAGATAATAATATGAAGATTTTGGAGGGCATGGATAATTTATTTGATATAAAGGTGTTGGATTTTTCATTTTCCTCGTAAAAAAATTGTTTCTAACCTTAAAACCAAATTTAAAATAGCAATAGTTTAAAAAATGGTGCGTTAAGTGTCATACAATTGTTGAAAAACTATAATGACCTGCGAAGTTTGTCTCTATCTTTTTACAAGTATACAAGGAAATTCAGATTTTATTATATTCTTTTAAAATAGTAATGAATTAGATGATGAAATTGTGGAAAGTTTCTCCTTTTCAAAACTGCTCCGACTAACAAATTTAAATTTGAATTTTGGATAGTAAAATTCAATTACTTAAATTTTTAATAAATTACCATCTAAATAAATAGTAACATCCTGGGAGAAAAAGGTCATCAGGCAATTTTCAAAGAAATTTCTCAGGTGGCAAGTCTTCAAATTCTCAAATTAAATTTCGAACGGTTTTATCTAATTTTCTGTGCCAAAAGTAAAAAAAATTATATTAGTTCCGATCTCGAAGACAATTTTTTTGTTTCCTTCAAAGAAAACATCGTTAATTTGCTAAACTTGAAGGAATTTGAATTGGGATTGGGCTGGTTTTTCATTTTGCATATATAAAATATATTTTTTTAAAAGGAGTAAGTTCGGAAAACAAAATCTAAAGCTCATCGCTGAGGGATTGTCCCTGTTACCGAATCTCTATCATTTAAAGATTGACATTTCAGGGTTTGCTATCTTTTAATAAGTCTCAAAATTAATTTTTCTTATGATATGAGAAAGAACCTATCATGGAAGTGAATTTCGGCATTTCTCACATGAAATAGGATCGAGTAAAACTCTAACAAACCTCGAATTGAAATTGGCATGGAACAACATTGGAGAAAAAGAGGCTCTTGACCTGAAGGAAAGCATCATTCAAATGGGTTCTTTGAAATCTTTGGTTTTGAGATTAGACATGTTGATTTTATAGTTTTTTTATTAAATATTTTAAGAAAATAAAGAATAAAATTTATTTTAATTAATGCTTTAAAGGAATAATTATGGTGAAAAAGGAAGCAGTTCAATAGCCGAAGGAATTGGAAAACTGGAGAAACTACAGAAATTGGAACTTTATCTTGATTCGTAAGAATATCAATTTGAATATTACAGTTTATAAAAACACAGAAATCAAATAAAATCAGAAGGGCTCAGACGTTATTTTCATGGCCTAAATTGTTTGAAAAATCTGGTGTCATTGAGAATAAACTTGATAAATAACAGCTTAGATGATGATGCGACTCGAATTTTTTTGGAATTTTTAGGCTCGCATGAAACTTTGACTCAATTTTCATTGGAGTTGAATAAGTAAAAATTTTTAGTTTTAGCGAGAAATAAATATTAATTTGAAAAAAGCAATAAATTAAGTGATAAAACTGCATTGTTGATTAAAAGTGCATTGAGTAGACTGGAAGAAAAACGAAGACTTTTGAATATTTGCACTGCAATGAAAAATAAGAAAGAAT